>Ga0070738_10006821_pt1 | contig 11746 bp, 6 predicted proteins | sample Coa_R2_2_FD_66446 | JGI IMG/M metagenome (GOLD analysis project Ga0070738, IMG submission 66446) | Surface soil microbial communities from Centralia Pennsylvania, which are recovering from an underground coalmine fire - Coalmine... | ecosystem: Environmental > Terrestrial > Soil > Unclassified ... | reverse complement strand
AACAGTGCCTCAATTTCTCCTAATTCAATGCGAAAGCCACGAATCTTCACCTGATGATCGACTCGACCCAAAAACTCAATATTGCCATCTGGTAAATAACGCGCTAAATCCCCTGTTTTATATAATTTTGAATTCCCAAAGGGATTAGGAATAAATTTTTCTTCGGTTAAGTCTGGATGATTTAGATAACCTTTTGCCAAGCCATCGCCGCCAATATAAAGTTCGCCAGGAGTACCAATGGGAACTGGTTGAAGTTTGGAGTTTAGTATATATATTTGTGTATTGGAGATGGGACGACCAATCGGCAGATTTGCCACCTCTTCAGCAACGTCCTGCACTAGGTACGAACAAGAGAATGTTGTACTCTCAGTTGGTCCATAAGCATTTATCAATTGCTGTGGTGGTCCATTTCTAAAAACTGTTTTGACTGACTTAGAATCTAAAATGTCGCCACCAATTAGCAAGTATCGCAGGTCTTTAAATGCTTGAGGGACAGTGCTGGCTAACTGATTAAATAAGGCTGGGGTCAAGAATAATACATTGATCTCTTCCTCGCAAATGTAAGTAGCAAAATGCTGGGGTGAAAGCACAACATTCTGAGGAATGACCACTAACCTAGCTCCATGTAGAAGAGCTCCCCAAATCTCGAAGGTCGCTGCGTCAAAGGAAGCATTTGAGGCTTGAGCAATGCGATCGCTCTTGTCTAACTGAACATAGTTGGTATTGCATACCAACCGATTGACAGCGCGATGGGGTACAGCGACTCCCTTGGGTTTTCCTGTAGAACCAGAGGTATAGATAACATACGCTAGGTTTTCAGCCGTCGCATCGCTTGTAGGATTCTCTCGGCTTTGATTACTGATCGATTCCCAGTCAGTATCCAGGCAAACTGCCCTTACCCCACTTTCAGTAAACTCTGCAGCGAACTTTTGCTGAGTCAACAGCACCTGTACTTGAGAATCTGACAGCATGAAGCTCAGACGTTCTTTAGGATATGTTGGGTCTAATGGTACATAAGCACCACCTGCTTTAAGAATACCCAAGATACCCACTACCATTTCCCAAGAACGCTCAACGCAAATTCCCACCAGAACTTCTGGCCCTACACCCAAAGATTGCAGATAATGTGCTATTTTGTTAGCTCGATGGTTCAACTGTTGATATGCCAGTTTCTGCTCATTGAAGACGACGGCGATATTATCTGGAGCTTTTTCCACTTGTGCTTCAAATAACTGATGTATGCACAAATGTTTAGGGTAGTCTACTGTTGTCTCGTTCCATTCCACCAATATTTTATGTTGCTCCTGCTGAGTTAAAGCAGAGTCATCAGCAGAATAGGTAGAGTCAATCACACTTTCTTGCATAAAGTTAATTTAATGGGCACAAATGATAGTTTTGATCTTTTAGAGTTTATATTTTTTATTTTTCAATTTAATCATTAGTTTTGAGAGGTTTGTCATGAGCACTTTAGTGCTCAATTTCTAGCACTGAAGTGCTCATGACAAACTTTTACCCTATAAGAATTAATCACATAGACTCCTAGGGCTTTTTAAAACCGGAGTAGTCATCTAACCCAAGGCTATAAGCCTTGGGTTGCTAAGCAAATTTAATAATTGACAGTGAAATTATTCATCAACGATTTCAACTGTCCTTGGTTCTTCAGGGACTTCTGTATAAGTACTGGTGGTTTCTGCGCTCAGTTGATTTTTCAGCTTGAGTTTTAGTTCATCTGTAATCGGTAGATCGTTAATTTCTTTCACAAGAGCTCTGACAGACTCGGTTTTGCTACGTTCTGCATAAACGGCCTTAAGAATGGCATCAATTCCAAAACCGGCTACACTATCTGCTAAAACTGTGGTCAGACCCAATAGAGCAATACCTCCTACGATGCCAAATGGCCCACCTACGGATGTCAGGGCAGCAGCAACAGCTGCAGAACTACCTCCTGATGTGGCTGTTAAAATCACCAGAATTATGCCAGGAAGACCTAGACCTGCAAGTTTTTTTACGATTTCATCCATTGGAATTACCTCAAATTGTTAGGTTTTAGTTAAAAAATCACTCAGACCTAGAGACTGAAATTGTCATCAACAAAGAAACAAACTTATTTCAGAGCCCTTAATCAAGATTGTGACTGATTTTGCCCTTTAGTTGCTACCTGTTAGATCATCACTGCATCTTTATACATTTGAAATTGTGATTGGTTGCATAAACCTCCGTTTCTTCTTCATTTTCTGTTAAGATAAATTTCTGCTATGGGAGCTAGGTTGACAAAAGACTACATAACTCATCGATTGCTTGACTTTGTTTGCTAATCAATCGATAGGCTATTGCTTGTAGTTCACGGACATTTTCCAGTTTGACATTATCTAAGGCTTCCAATTCACCAGTTAAGAAAGTTTGAAACCGATAATAATTTTTAGTTCCTTTGCTATTAGACTCAAACAACCGTTCCAATTCTCCAGCTACGACTTCACTACCACCATCAAACACGATGTTTAAAAGTGGTCTTCCCCATTGCAACAGTCCCCAATTTTTCACTTCGTTATAAGGATAGGCATTCGTCACAGAACCTGTACCTAAGGAAACCACTAGAATATCCTCTGTATTCAGGACTTGTTGATTTTCTTGCCTACTTATTTGGGCTTCCATAATAGCTAAACTTGTAGGATTATTAGCGACTAAAGCTCCATCTACTAGAGTATAAAAGCCGTTGGTGTTATGAGTAGTAGGAATACGATGGGGCGCAAAATAGGTAGGAGTCGCACTAGTTGCTAAGGCTACATCAGTGAGAGTAAAACCTGTACATAACTTGCGCAACTTGCGAGATTCTGTCTGCTGTTTTGCCAAGTTATTGGTAAATAATACAGGAATTCGCTGCTCGATATCGTAGCTTGTCACCAAAACTTCTTTGAGATTCTTTTCTAAAAGAGTGTCTCCAAAATATTGTCTGAAAATTTCCTCTCTGCCATCAGAAGCATATTTTGGCTGAATAAATATATCCTCTATTGGACCTATTATCTTTTCAAAGAGCGGCTCGTAGAATATTTCAGCCCCATACTCAACAAATATTTTAACCAACTCCTCAGCGCTATACTGAGCGGCTGGTCCGTTATCACGTTCCTCTGCTAAATCTAATCGAGGTTTGGTCAGTCCCAGTGCAAGAATTCCTCCAGTTGAGGTACCAGCAATTAAATCAAATAAACTAAAAATTGGCTTTTGTGTCCGCTTTTCAATTTCTGCTAGTATCAGTGCTGGAATAATCCCCCGAATACCCCCTCCATCAATCGCAAGTATTTTATATTTGGAATTGACTGGTGTGCTCATAGTTGAGTCTGCTTGCGTCTGAGTTGGTGTTTCTGACGGTTCATGCTGTTGGATATTGACTAAGACTTCGCTTTGTGTGGGTTGAGCAGTGTTGAATTGTTCGACCTCGATTTGCTGAGCTATAGAAGTTTGGGTATTGGAGGATTTTTTAGTATCCCTCCTTGCTTCTCTTTTTCCCTTTGGTTGACGCTCGTCTTTCGCTACCGTCGGCTCTGGCGTTGAATCAGACGTTGCTTCAGTCGGAGAATCTTCCTGCAAGACTATAGCTTCTGTTAAAGGATTCTCCTGTGAACGACTCGCTGTTAGGTCTAGCTTGTTAACCTCATTGGAGGATTGTGCAGTGCTCCTTTGGTTCTGCTCCAAGGGGGCGATCGCAAATGGAAGTTGTGCAAAACTCCAGCTGGGATTGCCACGTAACTTTCCATTATGGCCATTTCCAGTCTGGTCGCGGACAGTTACCCCTTCCCCTTCATTTAAAATCCAGTAGGCTACTAATCCTTCTTCATTACCCACTAAAGGCTGATGACGATGTCTCTGTATTTCTGCTTGAGAACAGGGATAATTCCAGACACTAATGTAAGCTAATTGACCTTTGAAATATATATGATTGTGTAAAGTTGCACCCAAAGTGACAGAGCTAGATGCTCTATTTAACGAGTCGCCTCTCAAAGACCCAGTATACTCATTCCCATCAAGATAGACAGTTAGCTGACCTCGATTAAAAACAATCGCAAAGAAGTGCCATTGTCCAACCGTTAATTCTCTATCACCAAGGATTTTGATAACATTGTCGATTTTTTCGTCAATGTAGACATCTAAATTCCCTTCCTCACTTATGCCGAACTCAAAATTATCACTGTATCTATCTGAAGAACGGGCGAAAAAAACATTGCGAGTCCCGTAGGTAGTGGCTCGACTTTTTAGCTCTTGCGGATTAATCCATCCTGAAATTGTAAAGGCGGAACTGCCCTCAGCAAAAACACCACCAATATCATTCTTACCAAAATCTATGTAGTCATCCTGACCATCAAATGTCAGAACTGATTGACTATATGCTTCGCTTGTCACAGCATCTTGTTCTCCCAGAACGAGTACTCCTGTACTGATTAACAATTTCAAGAATCAGAGTTTAAAGCCTATAACATCGCAGTAACAGTTATTAATCATTTTAGAAATAAATTTTCTTGAATGATATACCCCAGGATAGCAATTATTGCTCACTCTCACAAACAGATTACATAGATTCTTTAAAAACCTACTTTTCCTACAAAACCTACTTTTCTTACAAAATCTACTAAAATATGTAAAATGCTAAAATCTGATTGTTACAAGTTGTATAATATGTTAACGCTCGTTAAATTATTCCAGTGCTTTCCATTAAACCTTGGAGGACATTGCACTGTGTTCCAAACAATGTAGTTGGGCAGTCAAAATATCTAAAATTCTTAAATTTATGCTTTAATGAATAATTTACCATTTGTTTCTTATCCATCTATATTGAATATATTGAATAAACTTCCATTAAATTTTGTATTACTTTCTATTGCATTTTCTTGATAAAACTGAGATGATCTAAAGCTAAATGTGTAATTGTATAAATAATATGTACAAAAGTTTGTGAGTAGATGGAAATGAGTAGGATACTTTATCTCATCGACTCGGGATGAGATCTGTATGAGTTGCTATCTAATTCTTGAGAGTTGGCCGGCAACAACAGATGTTGCTTTCTCTTGTTGTTTGAGCATTTACTGTTGGAAACCAGATATTTAACAAAATATTTTCATTTGGAGAAAAGTCTGTCTGGAAACAGATGGACAAAGTACTTCGTCTCTAAGCTAAGATTGTGTCAACGATAAAGTGCATCTTTACAGTCCACGGCAACAATTGCAGATAGCAAGTCGGTCAGGAAGATAGATAAAAAGGGTAACACCATTGATGGCGTTGCCTATTTATGAGACGAATTTCTTGGAGTTTATTACTCGCGCTCATTTTTTGGCCAAAACGTAAGGCTTTTAGGTAATTCCAATGGATGAAATCATCAAAAAACTTGCAGGCTTGGGTCTTCCTGGAGTCATTCTAGTGATTCTAACGGTGGCATCAGAGGGGAGTTCGGCTGTAGTTGCAGCTACCCTGACAGCATGGGGAGGACCGTTCGGTATAGTTGGAGGTATTGCCTTATTTGGTCTTTTAACAGTTTTAGGCGATATCATTGCCAAATATGGAATTGACGCCATTCTCAAGGCTATCTATAAAGAACGTAGCAAAACTGAATCTGTAGGTACTCTCCTGAAAGAAATCAGAGATTTACCCATCACAGATGAGATCAAGATCAAACTCAACAATGAACTTAGCTCTGAAACTGCTAACACTTATAAGGATAAATATATTCTTGTAACTTTATTCATATTCTAATCAAAACTGTATTGTAAGTAAGGTAAAGGATATAAAAGCTAATGCAGTTGGATAATCATAGCCAGCTTTTAGCAAACTCAATTAATAAATGTTTTTTATATAGAGAAATAGAAGCTGCTATTCAGGCGTGTTTGACTATAGACGATTGTGTCTAGTACTAAAAATACACTAAATAGAGTATAAAGTTACGGAAAAAATTAGTTGCCTGTAAAGTATGTCAACTCAAGTTATTCAAGCTCAAACTTCAACAAATGCTGTTTCAGGTTTTATTCAATTCTGGAAAGCCGTAAAAGCAGTTGCACAACCTTACTGGTATCCAAACAAAGCAGGGGAAAGAGCATTTTCAGACGTGATTCGTGCATGGGGAATGCTCTTTCTCCTAATCTTATTAATCATTGCCCTTGTCGGTGCAACTGTTTTTGGTAGCTTTATTAATCGCTACTTACTTGATATCATCATTAAAGAAAAAGACCTTTCTAAGTTTTATGATACTTTATTACTTTATGGTATATCTCTCGTATTGGTAACGGTGCTAGTAGGGTTTTCTAAATTTGTTAGAAAACAAATTGCTCTCGATTGGTATCAATGGCTAAATAATAACATTTTATCAAAATATTTAAGCAGCCGAGCCTATTACAAAATCAACTTTAAATCTGATATTGAGAATCCAGACCAACGCCTCTCTCAAGAAATCGAACCCATTGCCAGCAACGCTCTTAGCTTTTCAGCCACGTTGCTAGAAAAAGTCTTGGAAATGACGGCATTTTTAATAATTATTTGGTCAATCTCCCAGCAAGTGGCAGTAATTTTAGTGACTTATACAGTTATAGGTAATTTGATTGCCGTCTATTTAACTCAAGAATTAAATAAGATTAATCAAGAAGAACTTGAAGGAAAAGCTGATTACACCTATTGTCTAACTCATGTCCGCACTCATGCGGAATCAATAGCTTTCTTTCGAGGAGAGAAGCAAGAATCAGATATTATTGCCCGACGATTTAGTAGTTTGATAAAAACTGCTAAGCGCAAGATTGATTGGGAGAGAAATAAAGATATTTTTAATAGGGGATATCAGGCTGCCATCCAAATATTTCCCTTTATAGTATTCGGACCTTTAGATATTAAAGGTGAAATGGAATTTGGAGAAATTAGCCAAGCAGCTTTAGCTTGTTATCTTTTTGCTAACGCTTTGGCAGATTTAATCAATGAGTTTGGGACTTCTGGGAAATTTTCTAGTTATGTTGAACGCTTATCTGAGTTTTCAGATGCGCTACAAGAAGTTACTAAACAACCTGACAATGTCAGCACCATCAAAACAATAGAAGAAAATCATATCGCTTTTGAGCATGTCACCTTACAAACGCCAAACTATGAGCAGGTAATCGTCGAAGATTTATCCGTGGCTGTTCAACCAGGTGAAGGGTTATTAATTGTGGGACCAAGTGGTCGAGGAAAAAGTTCTCTATTGAGGGCGATCGCTGGCTTGTGGAATGCGGGAATCGGTCGTCTGGTGCGACCTCCTTTAGAAGAAGTGTTGTTTTTACCGCAACGTCCTTACATCATTTTGGGAACTTTACGCGAACAGTTACTGTATCCTAATACTGATCGTCGAATGACAGACGCAGAACTCAAAGAAGTGTTGCAGCAAGTCAACCTACAAAACTTGCTAAGTCGAGTTGAAGGCTTTGATAATGAAGTACCTTGGGAAAATATATTATCACTAGGAGAACAACAACGCCTTGCTTTTGCACGATTGTTAGTGACTCGTCCTAGCTTTACCATCTTAGATGAAGCAACGAGTGCCTTAGATTTGAAGAATGAAGGGAATTTATATCAACAGTTACAAGAAACAAAAACAACGTTCATTAGCGTTGGACATAGGGAAAGTTTGTTTGATTATCATCAATGGGTTCTAGAACTTTCACAAAATTCCAGCTGGCAACTTGTGACTGTACAAGAATATCAACAGCAAAAAGCCAAAGAAATAGGTTCTCATTCTCCTAAAAATCCTCATCTGGAATCCCAAACTCAACTTGAAAAAGGAGTAGTGACAGGCACAATCGAAGGGCTTTCTCATAAAGAAATGCAGAGATTAACAGATTATTCACTTACCACCATTAGAAGCAGAGCCAGTCTTGGTAAGCCCATTACTGGCCAAGACGGCTTTACCTACTGCTATAACAAAAATCCCAAGGTCTTAAAATGGGTGAGAGTTTAGCTCTTACTCATACTTTTTAGGTCAAACTGCTAGTGATTTAACCCAATGTTTCACTACCACCGAAATAAATTATGTTGCATGACATACCCCAAGACATCAATTATTGCTCACTCTCACAAATAGATCAAATAGATTCCTACAAAACCTACTTTTCCTACAAAACTAATAAAGTAGATAAAAAACGAATATTTGATTGTTACAAGTTGTAGAACATGTTAATATTATTCATGATCTGACCAAAAATGTATTGACAAAAATTCAGGTAACTATAATGGAGGAAATTGTCAAAAAGCTTGCTGGTTTGGGCCTTCCTGGCATAATTCTCGTGATTTTAATAGTTGCATCTGAGGGAAGTTCAGCTGCAGTTGCAGCTACCCTTACAGCATGGGGAGGTCCATTCGGTATCGTCGGAGGTATAGCCCTGCTTGGTCTGGTAACAGTGGTAGGAGATACTCTGACGGGATATGGAATTGAAGCAATTCTTAAGACCATCTACAAAGAACGTCGTAAGACTGAACATCTAAATTCTCTTGTTAGAGAAATCCAGGATTTACCTATTACAGATGAACTCAAATTTAAACTGAAAAATGAACTTAGTCTAGAAAACATGATTAACAACCAAGAGGTTGCGAGCCCAGCAATGGTTGAAATAGTTGAGGAATCAACTTAATACATGAATCTGATAGAGTATCAAACTAATATTGACATAGTATAAAGCCTGGAGTAAATGAGTTCTTTTTAGCCATGTTTGGTCACTCTTAAAGAGAATAAACAAAACAAGGTTCTAGAGATCTAATTTACTTAAGTGTTGAAATTCAATTTTCTAATAGGAACCAAACTTTACAGCCAATTTTGAATATCTAAACTCTGAAATGCTTTTAGAAACTGCGCTCTTCTAAAGTGATAAAAGAGGGTTCCATACATATCCTTATCTGTTTGCAGAGCTTATTTTTGCACATTGTTTGTAGTGTTATAGGTAGGATTGTCAGGATTTTAAGGAATTCTAAATGAGTAGTGTTAAAAAAACAATTTACCCACTCTCCCATGGTCAAAAAGCAATGTGGTTTATCTACCAAATTGCTCCAGAAAATATTGCCTATAATATATTTATTACTGTAAAAATTAATTCTTATTTAAATATTACTGCTGTTAATCGTGTATGGGAAAAAATTATTGCAACCCATCCTATTCTCCGAACCACATACACCAGTTATGAAGGTAACCCTGTTCAGCGAGTTAATCAACAACAGAAATTTGAGGTTGAGGTAATAGATGCTAGTGGTTGGAGTGAAGACCACTTAAAAGAGAAAATTTTTGCGATAACCGACCGCCCTTTTAATTTAGAAAAAGATTCGGTTTTGAGGGTTAATTTATTTACTTTGTCGGCAAAAGAACACATTCTTTTGTTAACAATGCATCACATTGCAGGTGATATGCGGTCTTTTGATTTACTGCTAAGTGAATTTCAATCTTTGTATGTTACAGAAAGTGAGCAAGTTAGTCAAGAGCAGACACAATCTTTTTCAGATGATTTGATTGAAAATAAATCTTATCTAGATTTTGTCGAATGGCAATCAGAAATGTTATCGAGTTACCAGGGGGAGGAACTTTGGAAATACTGGCAAAAGCAATTATCTGGTGAATTGCCAATTTTAAATTTGCTCAAAGACAAACCCCATCCGACTGTACAGACTTATCAAGGATCAACATATCATCTGAAGCTAGATGAACAGTTAATTCAAAAGCTTAAGGATCTCGCTCTAGCATCTCGAACAAGCCTTTATAGAATTCTGCTCACAGCATTTTACGTCCTACTTTACCGTCACACCAACCAAACAGATATTCTTATAGGAAGCCCGATGAGAGGTCGGTGGGGTGGAGATTTTCAAGACATTGTCGGCTATTTTGTTAACCTAATAGTTTTACGAACTTCTGTACAAGAAAACGCCACATTTACAGAATTTTTGAATCAAGTAAATAATACAGTTAAAGATGGCCAGAAACATCAAGATTACCCTTTTTCTCTGTTAGCGGAACAGCTCCAGCCACAGCGAGATCCCAGTCGTTCTCCTTTGTGCCAAGTTAGTTTCACTTGGCAACGACAACGTTGGTGTGAACCAACAAATATTTCATTGCACAGTGGAGAACAAGTGCTTCAGATGGAGCCATACTTGCTCGGACATCAACGGGGTGCAGACTTTGATCTGAATTTAATGGTGATGGAAGCTAACGGAGTTTTCCAGCTATGTTGGCAATACAACACTGACTTGTTTGAGGCTACAACAATTAGGCGAATGGCAGGTCATTTTGTGACCTTGCTTGAAGGTATTGTTGCAAACCCACAGCAGCAAATCTGGCAATTACCTCTGCTTACAGAGGTTGAGCAACAGCAGTTATTGGTTGAGTGGAACAAGACAGGGGTAGATTATCCTCAAGATAAATGTATTCATCAGTTGTTTGAGGAACAAGTTCAGCGTACACCAGAGGCAGTGGCGGTAGTGTTTGAGGATCAACGACTAACTTACCACCAATTGAATAGTCACGCCAACCAATTGGCGCACTACCTGAAATCTGTGGGTGTAAAAGCTGATGTGCTGGTAGGGTTATGTGTAGAGCGATCGCCTTTAATGCTGGTGGGATTGTTAGGCATTCTCAAGGCTGGTGGTGCTTATGTTCCACTAGACCCTGCATATCCCCAGGAGCGTCTAGCGTTGATGCTAGAAGATGCACAGGTACAAGTGTTATTGACGCAAAGCCATTTGAGTCACAAATTGCCTGAGTCTGTGGCTCATGTTGTATGCCTAGATACTGGCTGGGAAATTATTTCTGAGGAAAGTGAAGCCAATGCCGTCAGTAATGTAGCAACAGAAAACTTGGCATATGTCATTTACACCTCAGGTTCTACAGGTAAACCGAAGGGAGTTCAACTCACTCATAAATCTGCTACCAACTTCTTAAATTCCATGAAGCAGGAGCCTGGACTTATAGAGTCTGACATTCTCCTGGCAGTCACAACTATATCTTTTGATATTGCAGTCCTTGAACTTTACTTGCCACTGCTGGTAGGAGCCAAGGTAGTCCTTGTTAGTCGGGAAGTGGCAACTGACGGCAAACGGTTGTTAGAGCAACTGATGAGCTCTGGCGCTACAGTCATGCAAGCAACGCCAGCGACTTGGCGTCTCCTTCTTGCTTCTGGCTGGGAGAGCAACCCACGAATCAAAATCCTCTGCGGTGGTGAGGCTTTGACCCCAGAACTCACAAATCAACTACTCAAAAGAAGCACTTGTTTATGGAATTTATACGGTCCTACGGAAACGACTGTTTGGTCATCTGCTTATAAAGTCGAAGGTTTACAGCAGTCGTCTCGGAGCAAAGAAGCGCCAGAGTCTATCGGACGTCCCATCGCCAATACACAAATTTACATTCTCGACTCTCATCTTCAACCAGTTCCTATTGGCGTGGCAGGGGAACTCCACATTGGTGGTGCTGGACTAGCCCGAGGGTATCTCAACCGTCCGGAGTTGACTGACGAGAAATTTATTCCGAATCCCTTGAAAGGGGGTAGGAAGCAGGGAGCAGGGAGCAGGGGGAAAAAAGAAGACTATGTCGAGCGACTTTATAAAACAGGTGATTTAGCGCGTTATTTACCAGATGGCAATATTGAGTTTTTGGGTCGAGTCGATCATCAGGTGAAGATTCGTGGCTTTCGCATTGAATTAGGAGAAATTGAGGCACTGTTGAGCCAACACCCAAATGTACATCAGGCAGTCGTTGTTGTTCGTGAAGATA
>Ga0070738_10006817_pt1 | contig 11750 bp, 10 predicted proteins | sample Coa_R2_2_FD_66446 | JGI IMG/M metagenome (GOLD analysis project Ga0070738, IMG submission 66446) | Surface soil microbial communities from Centralia Pennsylvania, which are recovering from an underground coalmine fire - Coalmine... | ecosystem: Environmental > Terrestrial > Soil > Unclassified ... | reverse complement strand
GGCGCCATGCTGGCCAATGGGTTCTGGCGTCGGACTGACCCGCTATTGCACCAGTATGATTCACGATGGGCTCGAGCGCGCTGGTTCTGCGGCGGCGCCCTGTGTGCCATTGCTATTGTTGTGATCACGTACTGCATTCATCACTGGGGGTTGACCCAGCGATAAAGGGTTTCGCTTGTTGGACTTTCCTGTCCGCCGCCGTTAATGGTTAATAAATTAATCAATTATTTTATTGAATAGCATCATATAATAGTGTCGTAAAGGTAACGCCATGCTCCAAAACAGAGACATCCATCCGCAACAGCTTAGTGTCGAGACACTCCAGGAGTGGCTGGCAGCGGACCGCCCCGTGACTGTTCTGGATATTCGCACCCCCGAGGACCGCGCAGAATGGTTCATTCCTGGAAGTCTTCATGTGAACGCCTATGATGCCTTGAAAGCCGGTGAGCTGGACGCGCTCCAAGGCGTGTGCCTTCCCAAGGACCGTCCTGTAGTGGCGGTTTGCAACATCGGAAAGGTCAGCCAAATTGCAGCGGAACGCCTTCAGGAACGCGGTTTCGAGGCGCTTTCGCTCACGGGCGGGATGAAGGCGTGGAGCCTCGCCTGGAATACGGCTGAGACGAAACTAGAAAGAGCAACGGTGCTGCAGGTTCGCCGCACCGGTAAGGGCTGTCTCTCATATATCATCAGTTCCGCATCCGAAGCGGTCGTCATTGACTCATCGGTGGACCCCGCCGTTTACTTGCATCTGGCGGCAGAACGCGGGTGGACTATCCGCCATGTCCTTGATACGCACGTGCATGCCGATCATCTCTCCCGCTCAAGGGCATTGGCGGAAGCTGCGGGTGCAAGATTGTCGCTCCCGGCTCAGAACCGCGTCAGCTTCGACTTCAGTCCGTTGCAGGACGGTCAGCAGCTTGAATTCGGCCACTCCCGGATTACGGTGATGTCAACGCCGGGCCATACCATGGAAAGCACCTGCTATCAACTCGATGGAGAGGCATTGTTCACGGGCGACACCCTGTTTATTTCAGGAGTCGGGCGGCCCGATCTTCAGGCATCTTTGGATGAGGCGCGGGAAAGAGGGAGACTGTTGTATCGATCGCTGCGGAGGATCTTGGACCTTCCTGCCCAGACGCTCATCTTCCCCGGCCATGTCTCCGACCCCCCGGCTTTCGACCGGAAGCCAATCGCTGAACGGTTAGGCCGGATTTCAGCACACATCGCCGAGTGGCTTCGCAGCGAGGACGATTTTCTGGCTGCCATTCTCGATCGTATCCCGCCCGCTCCGCTGAATTTCCTTAGCATTGTGAAGCTGAACGAGGCAGGGACGATGCCGGAAGGCGACGTCACAGAACTCGAAGCGGGAGCAAATCGCTGTGCGGTTTCCTAGCCATACAGTGCAGCCCGGCGCAAGTGCGATTCGCCTGGGCCTTCGCGCCAACTGGGAGCAATTCGCGCTTCTGATCCTGGTGAACGCCTTCGTCGGCGCCTCGGTCGGCATCGAGCGCGTATTGCTGCCGCTGGCTGCCGAACGCGACTTCGGGCTAGCGTCGCGGGCGGCCATTCTTTCCTTCATCGTGACCTTCGGCCTCGTCAAGGCCATCGCCAATCTTTTCGCCGGGCGAATCTCGGAGCAGTGGGGACGGAAAAGGGTTCTTGTCGCAGGCTGGCTCTTCGCGCTTCCTGTGCCCGCGATCATTCTGCTCGCGCCCTCCTGGGGTTGGGTCGTGCTCGCCAACATTCTGCTCGGCGCCAATCAGGGCCTATGTTGGTCCACGACGGTCATTATGAAAATTGACTTGGTAGGTCCGGAACGGCGCGGCCTGGCGATGGGCCTGAACGAGGCATCGGGGTATCTTGCCGTCTCCGTCGCGGCCTTCACCTCCGGATATTTGGCAAGCTTCCTTGGCCTGCGCGAGACATTGTTTTGGATGGGCGAAATCATCGCCGCATCGGGGCTGATCATGTCCGTGGTTTTCGTGCGGGAATCGCTTCATCACGTCCGATTCGAGGCTCGGCAGACGGTGGGAGAAGAGAAACGTAGTTTCGGGGAGATTCTACTGCTGACAAGTTGGAAGGACCGCACGCTATTCGCGGTGAGCCAAGCCGGCATGGTAAATAATCTGAACGACGGCATGGCCTGGGGACTGCTTCCGCTTTATTTTGCTGCGCGGGGCCTCTCGCTCGAACGCATCAGCTTGCTCGGGGCGCTCTATCCAGCCGTCTGGGGCAGCATGCAACTGGTGACCGGAGCGCTTTCGGACCGGACGGGCCGTAAATGGATGATCGCACTCGGGATGTTGGTTCAGGCTGCCGCTATCGCCTTTTTTGTTAAGGGATCGAGCTTCGCGGCGTGGTCTGTCGCGGCCGCCTTTCTTGGCCTCGGAACAGCTATGGTCTACCCGACTCTGCTGGCTGCAGTGGGTGATGTGGCTCATCCAAGTTGGAGAGCATCTGCGGTGGGCGTCTACCGCCTTTGGCGTGACGGCGGATACGTGTTTGGCGCTTTGCTCGCTGGCTGGCTCGCCGATGCTTTCAGCGTTCGTTGGGCGATCAATGCAGTCGGCGTTTTGACTTTCCTGTCAGGGCTCATGGTAGCGGTTGTTATGTATGAGACCCGCAAGAGTGTAGACGTCCTGAAATGAAAAAAGATATTTATCAGCAGCTCTCCCGGATAGGCAAGGCCGTCGCAAGCCCAGCCCGACTCCAATTGCTTGACCTGCTTTGTCAGGGGCCTCGGACCGTGGAAAGCTTAGCGCGCGAAGCGGACCTGAGCCTTGCAAACGCCTCGCAACATTTGCGGGTCCTGCATGCAGCTCGACTGGTGGAAACGGAAAAGTCTGGAGTGTTTGTGACCTACCGTCTGGCCGATCCGTCCGTTTGCGAATTCTTCCACAGCATGCGGTCGCTCGGCGAGGCGCGACTCGCCGAAATCGAATCGATCCTGCGGCAGTTTCGAGAAGCGCCGGATTCATTGGAGCCTGTGGAGAAGAAGACGCTTATCAGTCGCGTCCGCAAGGGAGAAGTGATTCTGCTGGATGTCCGCCCAGCGGAAGAATACCGTGCCGCACACATTGCGGGCGCCGTGTCTGTGCCGTTAAAGGAGCTGAAGGTTCGTCTTTCCCAGTTGCCACGCGATAAAGAAATCGTAGCCTACTGCCGCGGCCCCTATTGCATTTTTGCCATCGAGGCCGTGCGCCTTTTAAAGAGAAAAGGCTTCCAGGCCAAACGGCTTGAAGATGGCGTTCCTGAATGGTGTGCGCAAGGGCTCCCGGTCGCCGTCGGGGACGAACAAAGATGATGTGCCTCGTGCAAACAGGCCATGCCTAAAGAGAACGCCCTTTGGGCGGCGCACGTCGGCGGCGCGGCGCCGGAGCAGGTTCTGCATCGAAAATACGGGATCTCTACGCGGTTTGCCTCGGGTGGACGGAAAAGTGATCGCAGGCGCAGATACAATCGTTTAGGGAGCGCGCATGAGAGCCGCGGTATTAACCGAAATCGGCAAACCGGTGACGATTCAAGATGTGGCTAAACCCTCGCCTGCGGCGGGGCAGGTGTTGATCCGCGTCGAGGCGTGCGGAGTCTGCCATTCCGACGTGCATCTGGCGGATGGAGATTGGGATTTGCTGCGGCCGATCACTAAAACGCCGCTGATTTTGGGGCACGAAGTAGCGGGAGTCGTCGCAGAATTGGGCGAAGGCGTCAGCGGGCCGCGCGTGGGCGATCGCGTCGGCGTGCCCTGGCTGCACTGGTCGTGCGGGGAGTGCGAATTTTGCCTGGAGGGCCGCGAGACGCTGTGCATCAAGCAGAAGGTCACCGGCTGCATGGTGGATGGAGGATTCGCCGAATATATGCTGGCCCCGGCGACGCATGCCGCGCCGCTGCCTTCGTCGTTGAGCGCGGTGGAATCCGCTCCGCTGCTGTGCGCCGGGTTGACGGTCTATAAGGCGATGAAGGCGGCGGGCGTGGGACCCGGGCAGAGAATCGCGGTGTTCGGCGCGGGCGGCTTGGGACACCTGGCGATTCAGATCGCGCGGGCGATGGGCGCGCATGCCGGCGCGGTGGATGTCAGCGACGCTAAGCTCGAGTTCGCCAAATCGCAGGGCGCCGAATGGACCGTCAATTCGACAACGGAGCAGGTCCACAAAAAGTGCCGTCAGATGGGCGGCATGCACGTCGCGATGGTCACGGCGGCGCATCCGTCGGCATATGAGGCGGCGCTGCGCTGCCTGCGGCGCGGCGGGACAATGGCGGTGGTCGGAATGGCGAACGAGCCGTTTAAAGTTTCGGCGGTGTCGCTGGTTTCAGGTGAAACGCGGATCGTCGCCTCCGCCGTCGGAACGCGCGAGGATTTGCGCGAGCTGTTCGCAATCGTGGAGAAGCATCCCATCCGTTGTGCGATTGAGACACGGCCCCTCGATCACGTCACGCAGGTCTTTGAGGAGCTGAAGCGCGGCCAGGTTCGGGGACGCGTGGTCCTGACGATGTGAAGACTGCCGGCGCGGCATGAGGAAACCGGGTTCCGCCGTATCCTTCCTGTTCGGCTGCGCGGTGTTTCTGAGCGCGTTCCTGCTCTTTGCCGTGCAGCCGATCATGGCCAAGTTGATCTTGCCATGGTTCGGCGGTACGGCGGGCGTGTGGATCACCTGCCTGATGTTTTTTCAGGTGATGCTGCTGGCGGGTTATGCGTATTCTTTCGCCATCGCGCGGCGACTGAGCGGGCGGACGCAGTTCCGGTTGCATGCGGCGCTGCTCGGCGCGGCGCTGCTGGCGCTGCCGATCCTTCCCGGCGAGCGCTGGAAACCTTCCGCGGCGGAGACGCCGGAGCCGCGGATTCTGGCGCTTCTCACGGTGGTGGTTGGATTACCGTATTTTCTTCTCTCCACTGCCAGCCCGCTGCTGCAATCCTGGATGTCGCGAAGCTGGCCGGGCGCGCGTCCGTACCCCCTGTTTGCGCTGTCCAACGCGGGCGCTTTGCTGGCGCTAGTGGCGTATCCGGCGCTGATTGAGCCGCGAATCTCAACGCGAACCCAGGCGATCGGATGGTCGCTCGCGTTTGTCCTGTTCGCGGCCATGGGGATCGGGTGCGCATGGGTGAGCTGCGGCCAGCAGCGCGCGGCGGCAGGGGCCCGGAGCGCTCGCGCCGACCGAGTCTTGTGGGCGGCGCTCTCGGCCACCGGGTCGATGCTGCTGCTGGCGACTACCAACCAGCTCACGGAAAATATCGCGTCCGCGCCGTTGTTGTGGACTCTGCCGCTGGCGATCTATCTGATCACCTTCGTTTTGTGCTTCGGGAGCACACGCTGGTACCGGCCCGGCACGGCGGCGCGGCTGCTGGTGACCGGGCTCGGCGCGGTCGCCTATTCGATTTACGATCTTCAGTTCAGCGGCTCCGCCATCGTCGTGCTGCTGGTTCTTTCGCTTGGGCTCTTTACCGGATGCATGTTCTGTCATGGAGAATTGAGCCTGCGCAAACCTCCAGAAGACGAATTGACGGCGTTTTATCTGATGATCGCCCTTGGCGGTGCAATCGGCGCGGTATTTGTGGGTCTGATCGCGCCGGCGCTCTTTTCCGGAGTCTACGAACTGCCGGTCGCGCTGTTTTGCGCCGCCGCTCTCGCGCTCAAGCTGAATTGGCGGAAGGGGTGGTCGCAGGCGCTGCTCTGGGGCACGATGGCGGTCGCGATGGCCGTCGCGCTGGCGGCGCAGGTGAGGTCGTATCACGAAAACGTGGTCCGCGCATCGCGGAATTTCTATGGCGCTTTACGCGTGGTGGACGATGCGGAGGTCCGCACGCTCTATCACGGCGCCGTGAAGCACGGCGCGCAGTTTTTGGATCCCCGAAAGCGCCGGCTGCCGACCACGTATTACGGATGGCAGAGTGGCGCGGGCCTGGCGCTGCGGCTCTGCCGCGAATCGCCGAAAAGCGTGGGCGCGATCGGCCTGGGGGCGGGCACTCTGGCCGTGTATGGGCGCGCCGGCGACCGGTTTCACTTCTATGAGATCAATCCTGCGGTGCTGGATGTGGCGTCCTCGGAATTTTCTTTCTTGCGAGACACGCCCGCGCGGGTGGATGTCACGCTGGGCGACGGCCGCCTGGCGATGGAGCGCGAACCGCCGCAGCAGTTCGACGTATTAGTGCTCGATGCGTTTTCCGGCGACGCCATCCCCGTGCATCTGCTTACCGGGCAAGCTTTCGCGATCTATCTCCGCAATCTGAAAGCCGGCGGCGTCATGGCCGTACACATATCGAATCAATATCTGGATCTGGCGCCGGTCATCGCCCGCCTGGCGGATCGCTTTGCAGAAAACGCAGTGCTGGTTCACAGCGAAAAAGATGGCGCCCGCGCATTGTCGGAGGCGTTCTGGATGCTGGTGACGCGGAATCGCGAGTTCTTGTCGCGCGCGGAGGTGGCCTCGTCGTCGGCGGCGGTCGCGCACCTGGCCGCGCGCGAATGGACCGACGACTACAACAACCTGTTCGAGGCGATGCGCTGGATCCCGCCACGGTAAGCCAGCATGATGGCGCAGGAGAGCGCACCCGGTTGACTTTACGCTCTAACAGGCGCAGGATGCGGGCAGGAGGCATTGTCTTATGACCCCTTCCGCTGCCGGCATTGATCTGAATGAAAGCGTCAAGCATCTTCTGGCCGAAAAGGGCGGCGGCGTGTACTCCATTTCGCCCGAAGCGACTGTATTTGACGCCATCGCCCTGCTTTCCGAAAAACGGATCGGCTCGCTTCTGGTGCTAAGCGAGGACCGGCTGGCGGGCATCCTCACAGAGCGCGATTACGCCCGCAAAGTGATCCTGATGGGCCGCCACTCGCGCGAAACGAAGGTCCGGGAAATCATGACCGCGCCGGTGGTGTGCATCACGCCGGAGCACAGCGTGGGGCAATGCATGCACCTGATGACCTCGCGGCGGATCCGGCATCTCCCGGTGACCGACGGCGGTCGCGTGGTGGGTCTGGTGTCCATCGGCGACCTCGTCAACTGGATCATCGGTTCACAAAAGGAGACGATCCGCCACCTGACGAACTACATCACCGGCTCCTATCCCGCTTGAGCAGGATCAGTGCACGCCGCTGGCGATCCGCGCCGGAAGAAATTCATCTCCCGCGCGCCACGTCGCGAGCTTGGGCGCATTCGCCGCATTCACGCCGATCAGGAAGCCGAATCGCGCGAACTGCTCCATACCTGAAAAATCCCAATCCTCGTGATATTCATCCGAGGGCTGGTGATAATGGTTCTCGTTGAAGTCGGCGAAGAGTTTGTGGCCGGTTCCCGGAGGTTTTCCCAGCAGATCCTCGCCGCCTTCAATCGAAAATGAAGGAATGCCGGCGTGCGCCAGCGAAAAATGGTCTGAGCGGTAATACGTTCCGGCCGAGGGCCGCGGATCCGGCGCAATCCGCAGATCGAAGCGCCGCGCCGCCTCTTCGACAATCGGATAAAGCGTGGTGCGTTCGGCTCCGTTCACCACCACGTCGCTGGCGCGGCCGAACGGCATGAACATATCGAAATTGATGTCGGCCATGGTTTTTCCCGCCGGAATCACCGGATGCTCGGCATAGTACTGGGATCCGCGCAGCCCGGCCTCCTCCGCCGAAACCGCGAGAAAAAGAGCCGATCGCCGGGGCTTCTGCGGCAGCATGGCCCAGGCTCGCGCCAATTCCAGCAGCATCGCGCAACCGGTGGCGTTATCGGCCGCGCCGTTGTAGATCGAATCTCCATTCACCGGCGCGCCGATTCCCAGATGATCCCAATGCGCGCTGAAGATCACGGCTTCGCCGCTGAGCCGTGGATCGCTGCCGTCGATTTTGGCCGCCACGTTGCGCGTGTGGATTTCGCGGATCTTTGCCGGCAGGCGGCCCCGGAAACGAAGCGGCAGCGGGATCGCCTTGAAGCCGCGCGTATCGGCCATCCGCAGAAGCTCAGCCGCGGTCTTTCCGATGCTTGCGGCGATTTTGTCGCCCTGCTGTTCAGTCACCCAACCCGCAAACGCGAGCGCCGCTTCGCCCGGCGCGAGCTTTACCTGCTGATCTTCGCGGCCCCAGGAGGATCGCACGACGTCCCATCCATAGCTCGCCGTCGGCGTGGTGTGAATGATGATCGCCGCCACCGCGCCGTGCCGCGTCGCGTTTTCGTACTTGTAGGTCCACCGGCCGTAGTAAGTGAGCGCCTTGCCGCCAAAGAATTTCGGATCGTCGGAAGGCGGTTCATTGGTGAACAACACCGCCACTTTTCCCTTCACGTCAACGCCCGCGTAGTCATCCCATTCGTACTCCGGCGCCGTGATCCCATGACCCACGAAGACCGCTTCCGCGTCGAACGCTGCGTCCGGTTTCTGCTGGAGCGTCACACCCACAAAATCGTCGAGCCAGCGGAAGCGAATCGTCTGGCCCGCCTGCGTGGTCGCCGTGAGCGCCGATTCTGGCTGCGGATCGGCGCCGATCAATGTGAAATTTTGAAAATAGGTTCCGTTGTCGCCGGCGGGTTTTGCGCCGGAAAGCGCGAGCTGAGTCGCGATGTACTCGGTGGCCAGCTCGCCGCCGCGCGCGCCGACGCCGCGGCCTTCCAGCAGATCGCTTGCGAGAAACCGGACGTGGGCGCGAATTCGCTCCGCCGAAATCTCCGTCATTTGCGCGATTGCGGCCGAAGCCGCGCAAAAAAGAACGAGGCAGCGTTTCACAATTTTTATGTTCGCACGAGATTTTCCGAGGAGACGCGATTCCCCGGGGGCATCCCACTGCGGAGGACGCCGCGGTCCCGCTCCCGTGATCGCCGGGGCGTGAAGCTGGATCTGCGCTACACTGAATGAATCGGGCCGTGGCGCAGCCTGGCTAGCGCGCTTGCTTGGGGTGCAAGAGGTCCCGGGTTCAAATCCCGGCGGCCCGACCAAAGAACTCAAAGAGTTGCAGATACTTACCTCCCTCCGGCCCCCGCCCGGAGTCCGTTTGGTGGCGGTTTGGAGTCCAATTTTTGGACGCCAAGCTCGCTCTTTCGCCTCCCCTTGCACGCCGTCCGGGTCGTCTTGATGGCCATGTCATGCGTGTTTCGCGATTCTGCTCCTCAGGAAGAAGAAAATCGGCTTCGCCTATACATGAGAATGGGCAACAAAAATCTTCGGGCGGACCGCTTACGCATCGATGCGCTTCGACTCTTGACAACTGACTTCGCGCGCTGATACCAGAGAGTAGAACGCTCGCGAAGCGTTCCCCCAGAGGGAGGCGAGCCCTCTCGAAACAAACCCGCGCCCCCGAATCGCAGTTCCCTTTGCGGGCATACCCGCAACCCCATCGCCGGCCTGACGATACCCGTGCGCAAGAACATCCGGATCGAAAACCCGCTCGCTGGCGCAGGATTCACTTCGAAGAATCGCGCCAAGCGTTTTGTCGCGCACGGCCTGGCCCAATGGAGTGAGTTCGGCGTCTCAATCCGTTTCGTGCGCGACCCCAAAGACCATCGCGAGACGTCCGCGCGCAAGCAGGTGGATACGACCCGCTACTGGTATGAGCGCGCGGCCCATACCGGCGTGGCGCAGCTTGCGGAACTCGCCAATCTGCCCATGGTCGTGCCGCACGTGCTGCTGGGCATGGGCCGGCGCAAGGGAGCAAGCCGGCATACATTCCTGGCGACGCAGGGAGTTTGAGATGCACGGGGCTGACGGAGCGGTGACGCATCTTCGGAAATTCCGAAGATGGGGACCTGGGTGAAACAGCGAAAGAAGCAGATCGGCGGGCGATTTGTGGCGAAGATTCGAGGGCGTTCACGCGCGCGACAAGCAGCCTTCGGGATGCCCGTTTTAAAGCCATAGGTACTTCCGGGCGCGCGGCGGCGGCGCGTTGCCATGTGGCGCGATTTCGCTAGCGGCAGCGCGCAAAAACTGGTTGACACAGGTTGACAGACTGACCACAAGTTCTTGTTATTCGCGATGGTTGCGCGAGAGCAGCGTCAACCGCCATGGTTGACATCGCCTCGAATCAATGATTCGGCAGTTGCGCATTCACCTGCGGCTGCGGCCGCTCATTTCCCAGTTTGAGGAGCTTACCAGGATGAAACTTTCCGTGAACGTCGTCATTCAGATGCTGGCGCTCGCCGCGCAGGGCCTCAACGCCACACAGGACCTGTTGCCGGCCAAGGGCAAGTTCTGGGCCATGGTGGCGCTGTCGGCGGTGCAGGGTGTGACGGCCGTGCTGGCGCATTTTTCCAACCCCGACGGTACGTCTGCTCAGGCGCCTTACACCAGCAAGTAGCCAGGCGCCATTCCCGCGATGAACACCACGGCCGAGATCTGGCAGGCGTCGAAGATCGAGCACTGGCCAATCGACAAGCTGATTCCCTACGCCAGGAATCCGCGCACGCATTCGGACGAGCAGGTGGCGCGCATCGCGGCCAGCATCGTGGAGTTTGGCTGGACCTCGCCAATACTGGTCGATACCAACGCCGGCATCCTCGCCGGGCACGGGCGGCTGCTGGCGGCGCGCAAGCTGGGCCTGAAGGAAGCGCCGGTTGTCGTTCTCGATCATCTCAGCGAGACGCAGAAGCGCGCCTACATCCTGGCCGACAACCGGCTGGCGGAACTGGCGGGCTGGGACGAGGAGCTGTTGCGGGGCGAACTGGCCGGTCTGCGCGACGCTGATTTTGATCTCGAGCTGACCGGATTCGATGACGCCGAGCTCGACCGGTTGTTGGCCGAGGAGCCGCAAGAAGGCTTCACCGATGAAGATGCGGTTCCCGCGCCGCTCGAAGAGCCGGTCACGCAGCGCGGCGATCTGTGGATTCTGGGGGAGCACCGGCTGCTGTGCGGGGATTCGGCGAGCAGCGAAGATGTGAAGCGCCTGGTGGAGGGTGCGCCGGTAGATCTGGTCAACACCGATCCGCCCTACAACGTGAAGGTCGAGCCGCGCTCCAACAATGCCATCGCCGCGGGGATTTCGTCGTTCGCCGGCCTCCATCATCACCAGAGTTTCGATGTCCACCGGGGAGCCTCCAAGGCCCGGGCGACCACGAAGAAGATGCGGCCCAAGGACCGAGCGCTCGCCAACGACTTCATGAAGGATGGCGATTACGAACGGCTGTTGCGCCAGTGGTTCGGCAACATCTCGGCGGCGCTCAAGCCGGGGGGAGCTTTCTACCTCTGGGGCGGCTATGCCAACTGCGCCAACTATCCGCCGGCGATGGCCGAGTGCGGGCTGTACTTCTCGCAGGCCATCATCTGGGTCAAGGAACATCCGGTGCTCACCCGCAAGGACTTCATGGGCAACCATGAGTGGTGCTTCTATGGCTGGCGTGAAGGCGCGGCGCACTGGTTCAATCCGGAGATCACCAACGCGACCGACGTGTGGAGCGTCAAGAAAGTCAATCCAACCGCCATGGTGCATCTGACCGAGAAGCCGGTGGAGTTGGCCGCGCGGGCGCTGACCTATTCGTCAAGACCCGGTGAAGCCGTGCTCGACTTGTTCGGCGGCTCGGGCTCGACGCTGATCGCAGCGGAGAAGCTCGGGCGCCGGGCGCGGCTGATGGAGATCGATCCGCATTACTGTGACGTGGTTGTCCGCCGCTGGGAGCAATATAGCGGCGCGAAGGCCAGGCTGGACGGCAAGGCTTAAACCGGAATTTCGATTTGCGGCCCGGCGATCCGGGCTGCGCAGCTCACACACATATTCCAACCGAAAGGAACCCCAAGTTATATGGCAGACAGCACTCCCAATCCCAATCTTTCCCCGTGCGTCACGCATCAGCCGAGC
>Ga0070738_10006815_pt1 | contig 11754 bp, 7 predicted proteins | sample Coa_R2_2_FD_66446 | JGI IMG/M metagenome (GOLD analysis project Ga0070738, IMG submission 66446) | Surface soil microbial communities from Centralia Pennsylvania, which are recovering from an underground coalmine fire - Coalmine... | ecosystem: Environmental > Terrestrial > Soil > Unclassified ... | reverse complement strand
CGAAGATCGAGACGAGAGCGCGCGCGTCCGTCGTGACCGGCGCCGCATCGTCGTCGAGGCGGAGCGCGGTCGCCGCGGCGTCCACGGGGAGCGCCTTGCCGTCGAGCCGGATCGCGCGGACCGTCTCGGCGAGCGTCTGGAGCGCGCGCGTGTCGCGAGTCGGGAGCGCCGCGCCGCGCGCGAGCGCCGCCACGGCGCCGAGGGGGTCGTTCTTCCGCAGGCGGGCCTGGGCGAGCGCGAGCCAGCCCTCCGTGACCCAGGGCGCGCGCCGCGTCGCCTTCGTCGCGGCCTCGACGGCCTCGTCCGTGTGCCGCCCCTGGAGCGAGGTCGCCGAATCGCGGGCGAGGTCGGTCGCCTCGCGGGTCGCGGGCTCGATCTCCTTGTTGAGGCGGTCCTCGCGCCAGACCCGGATCCGGTCGGCGAGCACCTTCACCTCGAGCGGCGCGCCGTCCACGGCGGCGAGGCGCTTCATGGCGTCGGCGTAGTTGGAGACGAGGTCCGTGTTGCCCGGATCCATGGAGCAGGCGTTGGAGTAGATCGTCGCGATCTCCTCGACCTTGTCCTGGAAGGTCGCGTCGGCCTTCGTCCCCTTGAAGGAGACCATGGTCACCCACGCGCGCGCGGCGAGCGTCGCCGGGGTCGCGAAGCCGCGGATCTTGTCGGAGCGGTCGAGCCGGTCGGTGATGTTCTTGAAGAGGGCCTGGTTGCCGCCGTAGGCGTGGAGGATCGTGAGCCCGAAGCCCTCGAAGGCCGGGGCGTAGCGGTGGTTCGCCTGCTGCGAGAGGAGGTAGGCGTTCTGAGCGTCGAGGAGGTGGCGCGAGTCGTTGCCGAGCGCCTCCGAGACGACGCCGAGCGCGTGGAGCGCCTGGGCGTGCCACGGGTCCTCGTAGACGGCGCGCTTGAACGCGAGCTGGGCGTCGGGCAGCGGGGCGTTCTTCAGGACCTTGCGGACCCCGAGCGCGTAGTAGTAACCCTCGTCGCGCCGCACGTCGCGCTCGAGGTCGAGGGCCCGGAGCGCCTCCTTGTCCGTCTCCTCGGAGTCGGGCTCGCCCGGGATCGTCATGGCGTGCTCGATCCGCGCCAGGAGGGCGTGCGGGTAGGGCGCGAGCGGGTCGGCGCCCTCGGCCTTCGTCGCCGACTCCTTGATCTTGGCGGGGGCGCTCGTGAAGTTCCGCACGTCGGCGGCCATGGCGAGGAGGCGCTTCACCTCGGGGTCGGTGCCGTGGCGCTTCGACGCCTCCTTGAGGAGGCGGTCCACGTTCTCGAGGTTCGAGTTCGGCGTCCCCCAGGCCGGGTTGAGCATGACGCGCGCGAAGACGAGCTTCGTCGCGACGCCCTCGGGGTCGAACTCCTTCGCGGCGTTCGCGTTCTGCTGGCCCTGCTGCTTGATGTCGTCGGACGAGCCCGTGACGCACGTGATCAACGCCATGAGCCGCCGCGCCGCGGCGCCGTTGGCCCAGAACTTCTTCACGTTCTGGGCGTGGGAGTTGACCTGCTCGGCGTCGGCGCGCGCGTCGGCCATGTTGAGGAGGGCGGCCTTGATCCGCGCCTTGAGGATCGTGGCCGAGTAGTTGTTCGCGGACTGGGTCGCGGCGTCCACGGCGTCGCGCGCGTCGTCGAAGCGCCGCATCGCGAGGAGCACGTCCGCGACCTCGAGGAGCGCGCCGACCTCGCCCTTGCCGAGCTCTCCGATCTTGCGGAGCTCCTCGCGGGCGTCCTGGCGGCGGCCGAGGCCGGCGAGGATCCGGGCCCGCGACGCGTGCGTCTCCCAGAGGTCGGGCGCGAGCTTGATCGCCTCGTCGGCGAACCCGAGCGACTTGACGGGCGGCTCGGCCGCCTCGCGCTGCGCCGAGGCGAGCGCCTTGATCGCGAGCGTCCGCGCCCGGGCTCTCGCCCAGGGCTCACGAAGGGACTGCGGCGCCGCGAGCTTCTCGTCGTCCTTGAGGAGGTCGAGCGCGGCCTCGATCGAGCGGAGGGCCTCCGAGGGCTCGCTGCGGATGTCGAGGTGGATCTTCGCCTCGAGGAGGCGGGCCGCGACGTAGTTCGACGCCGACTTCAAGCGGTCGAGCGCCTCGTTGATCTTCTGGGCGAAGACGGACTGCTCGGCCTGGGCGCAGACGAGCTCGGGCGAGCTCTCGTCGAGGCCCGCCGCCTGGTCGAGGTCGCGGTTCCCCTTCTCGACGCCGGCGGGGTCGTCGGCCGCGAAGTAGGCGCGCGCCCGGAGCACGAGCGCGGCCGCCTGGGCGCGGCGCGCGTCGGGGCCGTGGTCGGTCCGGTACTTCGCGATCCACTCCTTGTTGAGGTCGAGCTTCGACTGGTCGAGCGCCTTGACCATGGCCTCGCCCGCCTTGACGGCGGCGTCGCCCGCGTCGTGCGCCTCGCGCTCGCGGCCGAGCGCGATCATGCGCTCGCCCTTCATGATCGAGGCCGAGACGACCGCCGCCTGCTCGGACATCGTCTTCTCGATGTCGTCCCTCTCGGACTGCGCGAGGGCGCGCTGGTTCGCGACGCGGCTCGTCCAGAACCACCAGACGAGGCTCGCCGCCGTGACGCCGAGCGCGACCGCGATCCCGATCGCGAGGACGGTCCCGAGGCCCTTCTTCTTGAGCCGCTTCTTGAGCCGCTTCCAGCCCGAGGGCGGCCGCGCCTTGATCGGCTGCGCCGAGAGGAGGCACTTGATGTCGTCGCCGAGCTCGTTCGCCGACTGGTAGCGCTCGTCGGGGTTCTTCTCGAGGGCCTTGAGGCAGACCGTCTCGATCTCCTTCGTGAGCTGCGGCTTCACCTTGGTCGGGAGCGGCGGGTCGTCGTTGAGGATGCGGTTGTAGAGCTCGACGGTCGTCTGCCCGACGAAGGGGAGGCGGCCCGTGATGAGCTCGTACATGATCACGCCGAGCGCGTAGATGTCGGCCCGGTGGTCCACGTCCTTCGAGCTGCCGCGCGCCTGCTCGGGCGAGAGGTAGTAGGGCGTGCCGACGACGGCTCCCGTCTTCGTGAGGACGCTCTTGTGGTCCTCCGACTTGGCGAGCCCGAAGTCGGTGAGCTTGGGCGTCATGTTGTCGTCCACGAGGACGTTCGCGGGCTTCAAGTCGCGGTGGACGATCCCCTGGTCGTGGGCGTAGTTCACGCCGCGGCAGAGCTTCTCGAGGACCTCCATGCCGAGCTCGAGGTCGAGCTCTTCCTTCAGGAGCTTGTCGAGCGGCTTCCCGTCCACGTACTCCATGGCGAAGTAGGGGAAGCCCTCGTGCTCGCCCGCATCGAGGAGGCGGACGATGTTCGGGTGGTTGAGCTTGCGGGCCGCGTCGACCTCGCGCGTGAACCGGCGCTGCTTCTTCTCGGATGCCGCCGGCGCGTTGAGCATGAGCTTGAGCGCGGCGCGCTCGCCGCGCGTCCGGTGGCGGGCGAGGTAGATGACGCCCATGCCGCCGCGGCCGATCTCGCGCTCGATGATCCACTCGGCGACGGCGTCGGGCTGACCCTCGCTGCGCGCGCCGCCGTTCCCGTTGGCGGGCGCCTCGCCGAAGCCTCCCGCCGTCGCCATGCCGGGAGCGGTCCCGAACATCTGCTGGGGCGGGAGCGTCGGCGCCGCGCCGGCTCCGAAGCCTCCCTGCGGGACCTGCATGGGGACGGTGACCTCGCCCCCTCCGTCGGCGACGGTGAGGACGCCGTCCGGGGTCGCCCCGGGAGGCATGCGTCCGTCGAGGCTCGGGACGGGAATCGGCGTGTTGCACTTGCGGCAGGGGACCTGCTGCGGCTGCGGCGCGGGCTCGATGTAGGTCGTGTCGCCGCAGCGCGGGCAGGAGAAGACCTTCCGGCTCACCCCCTGGGTGAGCTGATCGATCACGGCGGGCGAGACGAGGCCGGCCCGGATGAGGGTCCTCGCGAGCGGGACGACCTGGCCGCTCTGGGTCACCTCCTGCTTCTGGCGCCGGAGGAGCTCCTGGAGCTGGGCGTCCGCGAGCGTGCCGCGCTGCACGAGGAGCCGGCCGAGGATGTAGTCCTCGTACTGCCGCCTCATCGCGTCGTGGGTCGGAGTGCCGGGCTGAGGGAGCGGAGCGACCGCCGCGCCCGGGTTCGCGCGCTGGCGGACGCTCTGCATGCCCGGGATCTCGCCCGGAGGGAGGGTCGGCGCGTTGGACGCCCACGGCGACGCCGGGGGCGCGCCGCGCATGGGCGGCGGGTAGGGCGACGGCGGGGCGGGCGCGGGGCGGCCGTAGGTCGAGGCCGTGGTCGAGGTCGACGAGACGCCGTCCTGAGAGCGCGCCGTCTGGACGATGACGCGCATCTCGTCGGTCGTGACGAACCGGGCGCTGACGATGGCGTGGGCGAGGCTCGGGGCCTGCCCGCTCCGGTAGGCCGCGATCGCCTGATCGAGCTGGGGCCGAGTCACCTTGCCCTGCGACAGGGCGATCCGGCCGACCAGCACGTCGGTAGAGGTCAGCTCGGGCACACTCGCCTGGGCTCCCGACCCAGAGAAATCTAGCGGAGGCAGGTAGATGGAGCAAGCTCACGCGCGCGGCTGTTGCGGAAGAAGCCAGAAGCCAGAAACCAGAAGCCAGAGGTCAGAGGAGCGGTCCTCTGGCTTCTGGCTTCCGGATACTGGCTTCTGGCTTCGCGACGCGACAAAAGCTACTCGTCGTCGTCCTTCTTCTTGTTGCCGCCGCCGGGGGCGCCGGGGAGCGAGAGCTTCTCCTCGTGGGCCTTCTTGATCTTCTCCTCGAGCTCGGACCCCTTGTAGTCCTTCTTCGCCGCGTCCATGGCCTTCTTGTTCTCCTTGGACTCGGCGTCGAAGTCGCCCTTGCCGCAGGTCACCTTGATCCGGCCGAGGGCCTTGCCCATCTCCTTGTCGATCTCGGCGCGCGCCTCGTCCTCGGTCTTGTCGCCCGCGTCGATCTTCTTGCGGAGCTCCATGCCCTTGTCGAAGCACTTCTTGATCGTGTCGCCGAGGTCCTTGCCCGTGAGCGTGTAGGTCGCGTTGCGGCCTTCCTTCGCCTGCGGGCCCGTCACGTCGGAGACGTCGCCGGGCATGACGACCTTGTACTCGAACTTGAGGCCGCCCAGGATCCCCTGGATCATGCCGAGCTGCATCTGGACCTGCTCGTCGGTGAGGTCCTTCTTGAGGAAGTCGTCGGCGGGGTCCTTGTCGCCCTTCTTCTTCATGTTCGTCTTCATCTCGAACGTGAAGCCGCCGGCGTCGGTCTTGGTCCAGGTGATCGTCTGGTCGTTGTCGCCGGTGCGCGCGAGCTTCGTCACGTCCTCGAAGTAGCCGACGCCTTCGCCCTTGATCTCGCCCTCGTCGGTGACCTCGGCCTTCACGTCCTTCCAGGCCACGACGCCCTCGTACTCCGAGAGCGTCTTGTAGATCATCTTCTCGGCGGTCTCCTTCTTGTTCTTGTTCCCGTTCTCGCCGCCCATCTGGCCCATGGCGGCCATGGCGCCGTTCACGGCCTCGCTGACCGCGATCTTGCCCGATCCATCGGGGTAGATCGTGAGGGTGATCTTCTCCTTGATGCAGCCCGAGGCCGCGAGGAGAACCGAAGCGGCGCCGAGCACCGCGAACGACCGTCGAATCATGGCAACCTTCCTCCCGGGGGGACGATGGTAGGCGACGCGAGCCGTTCGTCAACCACGTGTTAGATTCCCCGACGTGGATCTCGTCGCCGACGTGGGAAATACGCGCTGCCACCTGGCGGCGTTTGAGATGGGCGCGATCGTCCACCGCTTCGCCGCCCGAGGGGACCTGGGCGAACGCGAGCTCGTGGCCGAGTGGGACCGGTTCCTCGCGGCGGCCGGGAGGCCCGGGCGCGCGGCGATCGCGTCCGTGAACCCTCCCGTCGAGGAGAAGCTCGCGCGATGGATGCGCGGGCGCGGCCTCGAGCCGCTCGTGCTCGGGAAGACGCTGCCCGCCCGGATCGAGCTCGCGGTGCGCGAGCCCGGAAAGGTCGGCGCCGACCGGATCGCCCAGGCGCTCTGGGCGGCGCGGAAGCGGCCGGGGCGCGCCGTCCTCGTCGCCAGCTTCGGGACGGCGCTCTGCTACTCGCTCGTGTCCTCTCGGGGGGTCTTCGAGGGCGGCGCGATCGCCCCCGGGCTCGCGCTCCAGGCAGGCGCTCTCGCGCGCGGCACCGCGCTCCTGCCTGAGGTCGGGCTCGACGAGGCGCCCCGGGCGATCGGCCGGGACACACGGAGCTCGATCGAGGCCGGGATCTACTTCGGGGCGTGCGCCCTCACGGACCGCCTCGCCATCGAGATGGAGAGGGCGACGGGCGAGAAGCTCCACGTCGTCGCCACCGGAGGCGACGCCGCGGTCGTCGCCCGGGGGAGCACGAGCATCGCCGAGGTCGTGCCCGACGTCACGCTCGAGGGCGTCGCCATCGCCCTCTCCGAGTTGGTAGAGTCCGCGCCCCAGTGAGCGAAGCGAGCCGGGAGGCGAGGGTCTCCCTCCTCACGCCCGAGGGCCGTGGCGGCATCGCGCTCCTCGAGGTCGAGGGGGGCGCGGGCGTCCTCGCGCGACTCTTCCGACGTCCCCTCCCCGCGCTCTCGGGCCTCGCGCTCGGCGAGCTCGCCGACGATCGCGGGACGATCGACGAGGTCCTCGTCGCGCGGACGGCCGAGGACCGCTTCGAGATCGGCTGCCACGGCGGCCCCGCCGTCGCGCGGCGCGCGCTCGAGGCCCTCGTCGAGGCCGGAGCCATCGAGGGCGCCGGGCACGCGCGGGACGCCTCGCCCGTGGCCCGCGAGGCCCGCGAGCTCCTCCCGCGCGCCGAGACCGAGCTCGCGGCGAAGGTCCTCCTCGCCGGCTCGTCGGGGGCGCTCGCGGCCGCGCTCGAGCGGCTCGAGCCGACCGAGGCCGCGCTCGCCGCGCTCGTCGAGTCGGCGCGGCTCGGGATCGCCTGCGCGACGCCCTCGCGCGTCGTCCTCGCCGGGCGCCCGAACGCCGGCAAGAGCACGCTCTTCAACGCCCTTCTCGGGCGAGAGCGAGCCATCGTCTCGCCCGAGCCCGGGACGACGCGCGATGCGATCGAGGAGCGGAGCTCGATCGCCGGGCTCCCCGTGGTCCTCACCGACCTCGCCGGGACGCGCGAGAGCGCGGACGAGGTCGAGCGCGCGGGCGTCGCGCGCGGCCTCGAGCGGGCGAGCGCGGCCGACCTCGTCCTCGTCGTCGTGGACGCCTCGGCGCCCTGGGAGAAGCTCCCGGTCCAGCCGCGGCGCGGGATCGTCGTGCTCGCGAAGCGCGACCTCCTCACGACCGAGGGGCGCGCCCACCTCCGGCACCGGATCGCGCGCGACCTCCCCGAGGGGCTCGCGGCGGTCGAGGTGTCGGCGAAGACGGGCACCGGCCTCGCGGCGCTCGAGGCTTCGATCGTCCGCGAGCTCGCGGGCAGCTGCGAGCTGGGACGGCCGGTCCTCTTCACGGAACGACAGCGCGCGCTCGCCGAGCGCGCGCTCGATCGCGCGCGCGCGGGCGACACGACGGCGGCGCGCCAACTCGTCGCCGAGATCCACAGGGGGTGAACGATGGCTGGCGGACGGAAGCTCCTCGATGACCGGGGCCTGGCGCGCGCGATCGAGAAGATGGCCGACTCGGTCATCGAGAAGGGGCGCGGCGAGGCGGGCGAGCTCGCGATCGTCGGCATCCGCCGCCGCGGCGTGCCGCTCGGCCGGCGCCTCGCCGACGTGCTCGGGGCGCGCCTCGGGAAGAAGCCGCTCTTCGGGATCCTCGACATCACGCTCTACCGCGACGACCTGACGCTCGTCGCCGAGCAGCCCGTCGTCTCGGGGACCGAGGTCGACTTCAAGGTCGAGGGGAAGCGGGTCGTCCTCGTGGACGACGTGCTCTTCACGGGCCGCACGGTGCGCGCCGCGATCGACGCCCTCATGGACCTCGGGCGCCCCGCGAAGATCGAGCTCGCGGTCGTCGTCGACCGCGGCTGGCGCGAGCTCCCGATCGAGGCGAACCACGTCGCCGAGCGCGTCACGACGACGATCCGCGAGGTCATCAAGGTCCACGTGAAGGAGATCGACGGCGACGACGGCGCCGAGGTCGTCGTCCGCGAGGACGTGAAGTGACCGAGACCTCGAGCGAGGAGCGCGCCGCGGCGCTCCGCGAGGAGGAGGCGCGCCCGCGCTGGACGCATCGCCACCTCCTCGGCCTCGAGGAGCTCTCGCGCGACGAGATCGAGCTCGTGCTCGACACGGCCCAGGGTTTCTCCGAGGTCTCGACGCGCTCGGTGAAGAAGGTCCCCGCCCTGCGCGGCCGCGTCGTCGTCAACCTGTTCTTCGAGGCGTCGACGCGGACCCGGGTCAGCTTCGCCCTCGCCGCGCAGCGCCTCTCGGCCGACGTGGTCGACTTCCAGAAGGAGGGGAGCTCGTCCGAGAAGGGCGAGACCCTCGTCGACACGGCCAAGAACATCGAGGCCATGGGCGTCGACATCTTCGTGGTCCGCCACGAGGCGGCGGGCGCTCCCTGGAACGTCGCGCGCCACGTGAAGGCGTCCGTCGTGAACGCGGGCGACGGGTCGCACGAGCACCCGACGCAAGGCCTCCTCGACATCTTCACGATCCGGAACGCGAAGGGCCGCATCGAGGGCCTCGAGGTCGCGATCGTGGGCGACATCGCGCACTCGCGCGTCGCGCGGTCGAACATCTGGGGTCTCCTCAAGCTCGGAGCGAAGGTCACGGTCGTCGGCCCCTCGACGCTCGTCCCGTCGCGCTTCCGCGACCTCGGGGTCCAGGTCTCCCACGACCTCGACGCCGTGCTCCCGAAGCTCGACGTGATCAACATGCTCCGCATCCAGCGCGAGCGTCAGGCGGGGCTCGCGTTCCCCTCGATCCGCGAGTACTCGCGCCTCTTCGGTCTCACGCGGGCGCGCCTCAAGAAGGCGAAGCCCGACATCGCGATCATGCACCCGGGCCCCATGAACCGGGGCGTCGAGATCGCGCCCGAGGTCGCGGACGGTCCGAACTCGCTCATCCTCCGGCAGGTCGCGAGCGGGCTCGCCGTGCGCATGGCGGTCCTCTTCCTCGTCGCGGGCGGGAGGCCGGCGGCGAAGGAGGCGTGACTACTTCGCCGGGATGATCGTCGCCTTGAAGATGTGCTGGGAGCCGGCCTCACGGGCCTGCGCGAACTTCTCGCCCGCCCGTCACGTAGGCGGCGGAGCGTTGTCGATCGCGGCGACGACGCGGGATGGGTCGGTTCCCGTCGTCGCGACGACGGTCGCCTGCCCGACCGTCACGTCGAAGCGGAGGACGCCGGGGGTCCTCCCGAGCGCGAGGCTCACCGTCGCGACGCACTTGTGGCACTGCATGCCCTCGATGTGGAGCGTGAGGGCTCGGGACGCCTCGACCTCCACCGGGCCGCGGATGCTCGCGCGGGCGGCCTGGTCGATCGTCGAGACCTTGCACCCGGGCTGGCGCTGGACCGCGATCCCGGGGCCCGGCTCGAGGCGATAGGATGCGCGCACGCCGCGGACCTCGCGGAGCCGGTCGGCCGTGATCGCGGCACACGCGGAGCAGCGGGCAGGGCCGAGGCGGACGACGACCCACTCGCTCGAGATCGCATCGAGCCGCGCGACCTCCTCCGCCGTGAGCGGTGGGAAGTCGGGGTCGCTCCGGCCCGCTACGTCGTGACCGCTCGAGCGCACGCAGGCGACGACCGCCTCCGCGAGGGGCGCGGTCCAGCCGGGCTTCGGCGTGAACGTGACGCTCCTCGTGTCGAGCGCGAAGTGGTCGATCCCCGGGAGCGCGGCGAGGGACGCCGCGAGCGAGGTGAGGCACGCGTTGTTGGCGACGCCCACGAGCGCGAAGCTCGAGACCTCCGCGGTCGTCGAGGGTTGGCTCGCCGGCTGGGGCGGCCGCCCGTGGGACGACATGGTCGCGACGACCGCGCACCCCAGCACGGCGACCGGGAGCGCCCACTTCCTCGAGCCGAACAAGACTTCTCCTCGCCCCGCAGTGTCACCGGTAAGTCGCACCGGGACAAGGTGGGCGCAGTTCGTCTCACGCCGAGACGATCCCCCACCGTTCGTGATCCGCACGCTCGTGTAAGTCCTTGTCCCTGGTACTTACGCCGTTGGCTCGGCTCATGCGCACGAGACGGAAGGTAACGGGAGCTTGGAATAGATATGACCCGCAGGGCCTTCGCCGGCAGCACGATCCTCGTCCTCATAGCCGCCCTCGCCTCGACGGCGCGCGCGGACATCGTCTCGGACCTGACCGCCAAGGTCGGCCAGACGATCGACCTCTCCGGGAACCCGACGCTCCGCCAGGAGCTCGTGGACGCCGGGGTGATCAAGCAGGGCGCGAGCTCGGTCACCGTCACGTCCGACGCGCTGACGAAGGCGATGGCCTACCAGCGCTTCAGGAACCAGGTCGACGCGACGCGCTACCACGTGGGCGAGCGGATCCTCGTCGAGGAGACCGGTCCCTCGGGCAGCAAGTATTCGCCGCGCGCCGAGATCACGGCCGTCAACGCGGACGGCACCTACACCGTCAAGGTGTGGGACAAGGTCCTGGGCGAGGATCACCCCGACGTGACGGGCAGCGGCTACGTGAACCTCTGGACCGGCAAGATTCCGGCCGGCGAGGAGACGACGACGGTCAAGAACCCCGACGGGACGACGCGAGAGGTCGCGAGCCCGTGGCTCCTCAAGGGGAACGAGCGCACGATCACGCTCACGCAGGCCCAGGTCGACGCCCTGAACGGCCGGGTCGAGGACGCCGGGTCGTTCACGCTCAACGGCTACAAGGTGGACCCGAACGACGACTGGGTGTTGAAGGATCGGATCGCCCGCGCGAACGCGATCGCCGACAAGATCTTCAAGCCGGGCTCGTTGACGCTGCCGACGGACCCCGCCGCCCGCGCCAAGAAGCTCGACCAGATCTCGAAGCTCCAGGCGAAGTTCCTCGACGAGGTCTTCAAGGACAACTACATGGAGCACCCGGGCAACGAGGACGAGGGCAAGGACCCGGGCTTCGACCAGGAGTATCCCCGCTGGGCCGGCAAGGCCAGCGACCGGCTCTCCAAGACGCTCAAGGACCACCCCGAGCTCCGCGGCAAGGTCGGCGCGCTCCTCGAGGCGGGCTACGGCGTCTGCACCGAGCAGGCGGCCGCGATCGCCGCGGTCGTCGAGGGCGTCGCCGGGCGCGTCGGCCTCACGCTCCGCCCCTTCCAGGGCCGGACGATCGGCGAGGGCGCCAAGCACGGCATCAACATCATCCGCTTCGCGAACGGCGAGCTCGGGATGTACGACGTGACGTGGCACTTCATCGACGAGGCGGACGCGGTCCACGCCGTGGACAACCTCGACTTCGCCACGTTCGACACGCGCGGGGACTCGAACCGGAACATCGACGTGATCACGCAGCCCACGACCAAGGCGACGGGCTTCGTGGACCGCATGTCGCAGCTCGCCCGCGACCTCTTCCGCGGCTACTCGGCGGAGCAGGCCGAGGTGCTCATGGCCCTCAAGACGGCCGAGACGGCGATCGTGAAGAAGCTCTCGTTCGAGGATGCGGCGACCAAGGTCGTCACGTCGAACGAGGGCGCGGACAAGGTGGCCGGCGACTTCTCGGCGGCCGCGCTCGCGAGCCGCGCCCGCGCGATCACCGGGCCGTCGGCGACGCCCGGCTTCCTCTCGGCGCTCGGCAAGGGCGAGTCCGTCATGAGCGACCGGGTTCGCGGGGCCGTCGATCCGGGCCGCGCCGCCGAGGAGCGGTGAGAAATCTGGTCCGGTAAGTCCTTTCCCTCTCCCGGGTAGA
>Ga0070738_10006810_pt1 | contig 11759 bp, 4 predicted proteins | sample Coa_R2_2_FD_66446 | JGI IMG/M metagenome (GOLD analysis project Ga0070738, IMG submission 66446) | Surface soil microbial communities from Centralia Pennsylvania, which are recovering from an underground coalmine fire - Coalmine... | ecosystem: Environmental > Terrestrial > Soil > Unclassified ... | reverse complement strand
TTTCCTGAAAAACAAAATCCTGAAGATTATTCCCGTAGCCGATACTGGTCGTTTGCCCGTTAGGTAAGGTCTCCGAAAGCAGCCGGCCTGAACCGCCATCGTAGCCAAACGTAAACGCTCCCAATTCATTGGTTATGCCGGAAATCCGCCCCACCGGGTCAATCGCGCGGGTGGAGACGACGCCATCCACGGTCTCCTGCACCGCACGACCCAGATTATCGTACGTGTAGCTGACGGTTTGGTTGGGCAGCGGCCCGGTAATAGCGGCCAGTCTTCCGGCGCCCAGCGTCGGTGGCGAGGAAATGGGATTATAGGAGTAATTCCTGGTGCCAACTCCATCAGTTGCCGAGGCGATCCGTCTATAATTCGGGTCATACGTGAGAGACACGCCGGGTGTTATAACCGAGGCATTGCCGAAGCTGACGGAACTGAGCGAGTTGTCTGCATTGTATGCGTAAACGGTGGTTTGCTGCCTCTCATCCGTGATCTGCCGCAGGCGGCTGGTGGTGTTCTCATAAACGTAAGTCTCCTGCGAGCCGTCGTTGTATTGCTTGGCCGTGCGCCTTCCCTCAACGTCCGTAATCCAGGAAGTGGAGCGCCCCATTGGATCCGTGATGCTCTGTAGCGCGCCGCAACGGCACCAGTCAAAATAAGTCGTCCGGCCAAGAGGGTCCGTCATTGAGCGCAATTGCCGCAGGTTGTCGTAAGCAAAGGAAGACAGGCGTCCGGCCCGGTCCTGGTACGCAACGCAATCCAAAAAATTGTAAGAATATTGGTCGAAGGTGGCATCGGGATAGGTGACGCGCGTCACGCGGTTCAGGTTGTCATAATCCAAAATCACTACATAGCCGCTAACGTCCGTGAGAGTCCGTATTCGGCCAAACGCGTCGTAGGTCCTGGTGCTGACATCGTTGGTGCCCGGCAGCGGTCCGATTACGGACAGCAAATAGCCGTTCGGATCGTAGGCTAACGTGGTCGTATGGTTAAGCGGACCCGTTGCGGTGAGCATCTGCCCCCGCGCGTTGTAGGTATAAGTTGTGGTTTGGCCGGAGGGGCCGGTATAGGTGAGGGGGCGATGTTGGGCATTGTAAGTCAGCTTGGCGAGCAGTTCGTTCTTGCCTGGTCGCGTTTGCCGCATTTCCAGCAGGTCCATGCCATTGGTATCGTAGAGGTAGGTCATTGAGCGGCCGACCGGATCAACCGCGTTGGTCACGTTGCCGAAGGGGTTATATCCAAAGGTAAAAAGCTGAGTGCTGCCATCATCTAGCACCCGGCCAACGTGCAGGGGAACCGTAGCGGAGCCGATAATGTTGGCGCTGCCGTTCTGGCCGGCGTAATCAAACCAAATGCGGCCTTCCAGCGGCGGCTTCATGCTTTCAAGACAGCCGGAAGTCAAGGCGCCGGACTCGGTGTGGCAAAAGTGATACTGGCGAGCTTTTGAACGATCGCCTAAAGCCAGCGCGCTGGCATTCCGGTCCCAATAGTACACATCCCTTTCTAAAAGGTAATTGTTGACAGTAGTCATGCCCGTCGGCACGCTCAGAGCCGGATCCGATTGGACCAGGTTGGTGTTATAGACATAAGCTTGAAAATATTCTACTCGCTCTCGGGTGGCGTCAGGATAAACGATGTCCAGGATGCGCGTGTCGCCATTATCAGCGCCTATAAAAAAATTCGTGCCGTAGGGAGTAGTCAGTGAATTAACGAGGTTGATGTAAGTCGACGTAACCACGTAATTCGTAGGCGTGTAGTTTGTGGTTGCCGAGGTCAGTACGGGCAGATAACCAAATTGCGAAGTGATGCCAATCACATCTGTATCGCTGCCGAGTCCCCAGGCATACTCGTAGTTTGTAGCAATGGGTGTCTGATTGGTGTAAGTGACAATGGTTGCGACGACGTGTGGTTCGTAAGTAAATGTCGCGGTCCGTCCGAACGGATCGGTGACGCTCGTGAGTTTGAACGCATCAGCGCCCACCACGCCTCCCTGAGGTACATTGGTGGCGGCCAGACCGTAGATCAGGCTCGTGGCTTGTCCGATAGCGTCCCGGACCGAGACCAGACAAAGGTTGCCGTTATAAGAAAAAGTGAGCGCGTTACCCTGCGGGTCAATGACTTGCGTCAAAAAAATGTTGCGGGAGGAACTGATGGAGTCATCCGATTGGCTGAAAATCATCTTCGAGCCATCACCGTAGAGCAGTTGATAACTGATCGGGTTGGTGGAAATGCGGGTGAGCAGGTTCCAGTCGTACTGCTGGAATGCGTAGGATTGGGTGTTGGTGTCAAAGCCGGTATACGTGCGTTGGCCACCGCCACCGACATACAGATTGACATCTGCCACCAGGTTATTGGGATTGTCCGTAAGGTAGGTAAACCAATCGCTGGTCCATTGCGGACCCAGGTTGCCGTAGTTGAAATTGGCCGGTTGAAATACGTCACGCAGGTTGTAGTCGATCGCGAATCCCACCTCCGGCCCAACGGGTGGTGTATAGCCGACCGGATTGTCGCTCAAATGAAGATTGACATCCATGAAATGAACGTTGGCGACGGCCATCCCGATACCAGCCACCCCGACACCGGCCCGCACAAGGTTCAGTCCACGATTAGCGGTCTGACCGCAGGGAATAAACCCGCGGGTGGCCAAGTCATTCTCCGCGATGTGCTGCGGGTCGTTGCCAGCGGACATCCCCTTGCCCCAGATGGTAGCGCCTTCCGCTTCATTCACCGCGCGCCAACCTACGGGCAATACTCCGGCGGCGACCAGAAAATAGCCGCTGGTTTCCGCTTCCAGGGCTTGCCGAGTCGCCCAGGTTTTGTTGCCGAAAGTCGGGTCGTTCAATTCGTACAGTTCTCCGACTTTGCGGACCAACGCCGCGTAATGGCCCACCTTCCAATGAACCACGGATGGCATGACAAAATCGCCCGAATTGCGAAAGGCCATCTGGTAATTGAGCCCGATCTTTCGGGACAACTCGGCTACTTGTGGCAAAGAGCAGCCTTTTTGGGTGGAGGCCGATTTGAAGATTTCGACATCACTCGACCCGGAAAGGCCCAGGGCGATACGAATGCTGCGCAAAGCCAGAGGCCCGCACCGGAAGGCAATCTGAGGCCGGTTTTTCATGTCCCACAACGCCTCGCGCGCATCCACGACCCACTGATCGGCCTGCCCGCCCGGCGCGTGTATGCCAGTGGAATTCAACAACCGCTGAACCTCATCCATCCGGCCGAGCCGCGAATCCATTCTGAGCAATTCCCCAAACGCCCGCTGCACCAGCGCAACCGCTTTTGCGTCCCTGGCTTTCCCAGCCAGCGCACAGGCATTGCTCCAGGTGTCAATCGCCAGCGAGTAATGAGCAGTGTTGTAGTATTCCAGGCCGAGGTCCGTGAGCAACGCGGCATTCCACGATGACTGCGGATGCTGCTCCAAAAACCCGGTGAGGCTGCTGAAATCATCCGGTCCGCCTCGATGGGCGTAACCTAGAAGTGCCGCCGCAAGGTCAGTGGTTTCCACGGCGGTCGGTTCGCCCCCCACAGGGACCAGCGGTTCCGGAAAGACATGCGAGCGGAAGATTTCCTGCGGTGTCGGGTTTGCGGAGAACTGTGGCTTCGTTGTTGGTGGCTCGACCTGCGGGACCGTGCGGTTCACCCCGGCGGGCGTCGAATCGGCGAGGGAGGTCACGACGGCGCCCAAGCTAAGGAGGAAACCTACCCACCAGCTCCGAACTCCCAATGACTCTGACTTCGAGTGTTCCCGCTCCGGGATTCCAGGAAACCGCCACCAAAGAACAAGTAATCGCCTCATAGTAAGACTTCCTTCCGGTGCTCCTTCACAAAGCGCTATACTAATCTAATTCACACGCTGCCAAATCTCCTCGATATTCTGCCCGTCAGAGAGTTTGCCTGACTGAAAGAGTCTGTCTCCCTCAACCCTAATCGTAAACGCCTGCTCCTTGCCTAAGTAAATCTTCATGCCCGCGGGGAGATAGAATTCAACGGTCTCCGTATAATTGGAACCTTGCAAACGGTAGGAACCACCCATGGAGAGAGAAACGAGCTTCGTCTTTGAGTCGTAGATCGCCCAAATGAAGCGGTTCGAGGTGAGCATCTTGATATGGGGTTCGGAAGTCGAAACATCGGAAAACTCCTTGGCGGCTCCATACTTGGCCGAGACGAGCCGCCAGGTTCCAAGATGACTGCCTGCATCTTTTAGCGTCTCTTCTGCGCCAGGCAAAGCTGCTGTGAAGGCGAGGGCCGCGGCTGTGCCGAGGATTAGTAATGTCATTCTCATAGTCGTTTGCGTTCCCTCTACACAAACGATATTTCGCCCAGGAAAGTGCCAGCAATGTTAGCGATTCATAATGGTCACAGGCTTTGAATCTCCTTGAAAAGCCAGGCTCGCGCGTAGGCCCATAAGCGTTTGGCGGTGCGTTCAGACAAGCCCAGAACTCGCGCCGCCTGCGTGAAGGTCAGCCCGGCGAAAAAGCGCAATTTAACCAACTCGGCGGCCGCGGCGTCGTGCGCGGCAAACTTCTCCAGCGCTTCATTGATCAGGAGCATGTTGTCGTTGGTGGTCTTCGCCGCCGCCACGACACAATCGAGGTCAACGCGCTGCCATCCGCCGCCGTGGCGCAAAGTCGCCTTCTGCCGCGCGCGATCCACCAGCAGGTGGCGCATCGCTTCGGCTGCAGCCGCAAAGAAATGGCGTTGATCCTGCCAGGAATGGCTGCCATCACCCAGGAGTTTGAGATAGGCTTCATGAACCAGCGCGGTCGGCTGCAGTGTTTGCTCTGCGGATTGCAGGGCCAGTTTGGACGCGGCCAATTTGCGCAACTCCTCGTAAACAAGCGGCAGCAGTTCTTCGGCCGCTTTGCGGTCGCCCTTTTGGATGGCTTCAAGGATTACAGTAACTTCGCTCATGGCTTATCCGCTGCCTCGGCGGCGGCGATTTCCGCCTGGGTCGCCGTGCGCCAGTAACGGAGCGTGCCGCTCCGGGAAAACGCCCAAAGAGAGTTGCCGTCGGGCGAGAAGCCAACGCCTTGCACCCCAATTTCCTTTCCCGGGGAGGACCTGGTGTCAAACGGCAGCGTGCAAACCTCTTGCATGGTGTGCAAATTCCAGATTTTGATAGTACCGTCGAGGCTACAACTGGCCAATGTTCCGCCGTCGGGCGAAAACGCCAAACCGGCAACCTGCTGCCCATGCCCAAAGAGGCGCTGGCGGATGGCGCCAGTGCGGTAATCCACCAGACTGATGCGCGAGAGTCCGCCAAGCGCGACCAACGCGCCGTCTGGCTCAAGAGCAATAGCGCGGCTGGCATGGCCCAGTTGAATAGTTCGACGCGGCTCCAATCCATGGTCAGTCACCGTCCACCAAACCAATCTTCCATTATCGAGTGAGGCCAGAACGGTCTGCCCATCCTCAGTGAAGCGTGAAGCCATTACGATGTCCGTTGGAGTGAAGTTGGTGAAAACGGAGCCGCGCTGCAAATCGAGCAGCTCGATAAAATCCCCGCGCCTGGCAGTGGATCTAAAGGAGCGAACCAGCCAGCGACCGTCCGGCGAAACGTCCTGGGCCCAGGGATAATTCATATCGGGAAAAGGGATCACCCGTTCGACCTTCCGGCTGGCCAGATTGCCAACCCCGGCAAGACCAAAGAGCCGGCTTCCGTCAGCCATGAACCGGGCTGGAAAGAGCAAATCCTTGAAATTGGCGGTGAGCCGGCAGGTTTGCGTGTCAATGACACCGATGCTGTCGTCGTCCATGCCCACGGCGATATTGTGGCCATCAGGCGAGAACACGATGCGATTGGCTAACTGCCGAGCGACGATGCCTGGAACGTCGCCCGAGCAGCCCGGATTATCGAGATTCCACAATTTGATGGTTCCGTCCGCACCGCCACTGGCCAGCCACTGACCGTCGTGCGAAAAAGCCACGGTGAACACTTCATGGTGATGGCCTCGGAGCAGGCACAATTCTTTCAGGCTTTGTGCGTCCCACACGCGAACCGTTTGGTCGTTTCCGGCAGTCGCGAACCGGCGTCCATCCGCGGAACCCTCAATATCCCAAACAATTCCACGGTGCCCTGGCTCTGCCCGGGGCGTGGCGGAAGGATCCGCCCACCGCCAGGTGTGGATGAACCCATCTCGATTTGCCCAAACCACCGTCTTCCCGCCGGGCAAAAACCGCAACACGTAGTTGCGGTCGACTATCGCCATTTTCGGGGTGCCGACGGCTTCATCAGGATAGGTAGCCAGAATCCTGCCGGACGCCATCTCGCGGATTGACAGTGTCCCAACAGTTCCGGTTTCGGCCCCATTGTCGAGTGAGAAGATCCATTGGCCATCAGCGCTGACCGCGCAGGCCTCTCCGAACGCTTCCCAGCGAGTGAAGCATTTGTCCGGCAGTTTTAGATGCGAGGTGGTCATGCCACTGCGGGCGTCCACCAGCGAAAGCTCTCCGTCCGGCCCCGGAATAACGGCTGTCAAGCAGTCCGCCAGCAGGTTTGGCAGCCAGCCCAGCAGGCTGGGCGCCGGAGATAATTCCGCGAGACGTCCTGTTTTTGGCGCATACCGCACCAGGCTGCGATTTGTTTGAGCGCGCACAGCCAGAAGCAATTCCTGTCCGCTCGAGGTGAAGCCGGCTAAACCAATGACATTGGTGAGGCACACACGCTCACTCCGCGTCTGCACATCCAGCAGCCGGACCTCACCGCCTGAGTCCAACACCGCTAGCGTGCTATCGTCTGGAGAAAATGCCACCTTCCAGACTCGCCCGCCTGGAATTGACCAGGAGTAAGCAAAGTCCCCCCAACACCGCTTCCACAGATAACGCCACTCGAAGCCGTGGAGGTTCCGCTGTCCGGCGTGATGCTCCAGGAGCGCGCGCGCTGCGACCGGACCCAGGTCATCAAGCACTTGCGACGCGCGATTCATGTCCGCGGCGTAAAGATTGGCCTCCGCTTCCTGATGGTTGCGCTCGGCTTGACGCCATTGCCAAAAAGTCCCGGCCAAGCCCAGAACCAGTGCTGCACAAATTCCACTGGCAGCGATGAAGACCAGACGGTTGCGGCGAACCAGCCGCTGAAAGCGATAGCCGGGACTTTGTGGCCTGGCAACAATCGGTTCGTTGGTCAGATACCGTTGAATATCCATCGCCAGGCCGTTGGCTGTTTCGTAGCGGCGCGCCCGATCTTTTTCTAAAGCCTTCATAACGATCCAGTCGAGATCGCCGCGAACGAGGTTAACCAGCCGGGGCGGCTCGGCGTTGTGATGTTGTGCCACCGCTGCGAGTTCCGCATTGAGCATGGTGCTGAGTCGCGTAGATGGTGGAAGGGGTTCGGTTTCGCGAATCGTTCGGCGCATCGCCTCCAGGCCTGACTGCAATAGCGTTTTGGCGTCAAAAGGTGTACGGCCGGTGAGCAGTTCGTAAAGGAGGACACCCAGGCTGTAAATATCAGCGCGCGTGTCGATATCCAGCCCACTCATCTCAGCCTGTTCCGGACTCATGTAGGCGGGGGTACCAATGAATTGATGTAGGTCCGTGTAAACGGTCAGATCAGTGAGACGGCCTTCCGTGGCCTTCGCAATACCGAAGTCAATGATCTTGGGCACCGGCACCCCGTCGTGCATCGTGACGAGGATGTTCGAGGGTTTAATGTCACGGTGAATAATGCCCTTTTGGTGCGCATGCTGGATGGCCTGGCAAACCTGGATGAACAAACCGAGGCGGGCACGGGTTGGCAGTTTGTGCTGGTCGCAGTAGTCGGTAATTTTAGTGCCTCGAACCAGTTCCATGACAAAGTAAGGTCTACCGGCTGCCGTTGCGCCGGCGTCCAACACTTTGGCGATGTTGGGATGCTCCATCATCGCCAGCGCCTGCCGCTCCGCTTCGAATCGGGCAATCACGGATTTGGTGTCCATCCCCAGCTTGATCACCTTCAGGGCTACCCGGCGGCGGATGGGCTTTTCCTGTTCGGCCACATAGACCACCCCGCAACCGCCTTCGCCAACCTTTTCACGCAATTTGTATGGGCCGACCTGATCGCCCGGCTTCTGCGGCTCCGCTGGCAGGCCAATGTCGTAACCGAGTTTTTGCGTGGATCCGGAAGGCGGCTCGTTCAGGTCGTCCATCGGCAGGAAACCACCCGCCAAATCGTTGGCCCGCAACAATGCCGCGATCCGGGCGCGCATTTCCTCGTCAGCGCCGCAGGCGCCGTCAAGATAGGCGTTTCGCTCGCCGGGTGTCTCACGCTCCAACGCGGAGATGAAGATCTCGCGTTCGCGGTCAGGTTGTTCCGCCGTCATAGTCGCGTGCCAGCTTTTCCGCTATTTCATACGAATTTCTGCCGTGATTCGTGCCAGGAAAATTCGCCACGGCCGCTCAACCTCGCCAGGAGCGCCAACGGAGCCTGCTTAGAGAGGCCGATGCCTGGCTGGATCTAGCATCATCAAAGGATATCAACTCCACAATTAGATACAACAATAGTGCGGGAAATAGAGGATAGGACGCTGTAAAAGCCCGCTTCGCGCCTCGGTGATCCCTTCGGCCTGATCCCATAAACGGCACCGCCCTGTCGTCATCCTGCCTCCTCTGGCCCCGGAGTGGCCACGTTCTCCGAATCGACGAGGCGCTATTTTGCAGCGCTAGCGCACCTTCACAAACATCAACATCTGAGTGTTCTCTGTAAAAATAATCAATGTGGCATTGACTAAAGAACGAGTGTTCTCTAAACGGATTACATGCTTTCGGTGATTTGTTCGCAACCATCCCCATGAACCAAACCCAGGGAATCAATGAAGATACGGCGCGGCGCCTGCGGGCCTTGCGGTTGCGCGCGCATTTGTCTATGCGCGAACTGGCCCGGCGAGCGGACGTGGCCGTGAGCTACGTCTCCAACCTGGAATCCGGAAAAGTCTCCGCCACGATCGCGACCTTGCGGAAGCTGTTGCTGGCGTTGGATTCGGATCTTGGACCGTTTTTTTCCGAGAGCCACCGGGCTCCGGACGGGTTGGTCTTTCGACGCAGCCAAATGCGGTCGGCGAACGATGGGGGCCGCTCTTACACTTTCGTCCTGCCCTCCCGAAAGGACATACGTTTCGAAATGCTGGATGAAGAACTTTTTGCTGGCGAAAAACCTGAATTCGAGCTGCAACAAGGGGATTTGGCGGGGTATGTGATTAGCGGCGAGTTGATCCTGGAGATAAAGGGAGAGCCGGAACCGCATCGGCTGCAGGCGGGAGACGCTTTTTATGTCATAGCAGGGCGCTGGGCGCGCGGTTGGTGCGGCAAGGGGGACTCGGTGCGCCTCATTACGAGCGAGTTGTTGTCATTGAAGAAGCCAAATACGGGCGTTCAGCAGCGCGCGGCCCGCACCAAGGCCAGCAAGCAGACTGCATTATGAAACGAGCATTCTTCTGGTTGGGCCTTTTAGCACTGTTGGGCAGGGATGCGCTTGCCCAGCGCGGCGATCGAATGGCTGGCACTCGCCAGGACCTCGATGGTGCCTGGCAAATTCAATCGTCAGTGCTGGCTTCCGAGGAAGGGGAACAAGTCTCGACCTCCGCTTACTCGCCCAACGGCTGGCTGCAAGCTGCTGTTCCCACCACCGTGCTCAACGCGCTGGTGAGGAGTGGAATCTATCCTGATCCGCGTTTCGCGCTGAACGGCTTTCGCTTGCCCGACGCTTCTGACGAATTCAACGAGAAGGAGAAGCTTGCGCAGTACAGTCACCTGCCCGACCGGCGTAATCCCTGGACCGGCCCCTGGTGGTTTCGAAAGAGCTTCGGGCTGCAGCCCAAGGCACCCGGGGAACGCACCTGGCTGCACCTGGATTCTGTAAACTACCGCGCGGAGGTGTGGCTGAATGGCCACCGGGTGGCAGGGCGCGACGAGTTCGTCAGCATGAACCAGCGATTTGCGTTTGATGTCACACCGTGGGCCCGGGTCGGGTCAAACACGCTTGCGGTCAAGATCTGGCGGGTGGACCACGTGGGCTCACCGGGAACACAATTGGTTCCCCTGGCGAACAATCGCTTCGAGGATCATGTCAGCGATGCGCCCATGGATTACGCCGTCCAACTCGCCGGCGGGTACGATTGCTTTCCGACGGTTCCCGATCGTTATACCGGCATTTTGCAGGATGTGTGGGTGGAGAACACAGGACCGGTCGCGATTCGCGACCCCTTTGTTGTGACCGAGCTTCCTCTGCCTCATACGGACAGCGCCAGGCTGAAGATTTCGACTACGCTGTCCAATTCGAGCGAACAACCGGTCACCGTGCTGCTCAAGGGAACAGTGCCCGAAACGGAGGTCAGGTTTGAAACCACGGTTGCTCTAGCCGCCGGGGAAAACAAGGTCGTGACCATCGATCCTTGCCCCGTTGTGAAGAACCCCAAACTGTGGTGGCCGAATGGTTACGGAGAGCACCCGACTTACCAGTTGGACCTGCAGGCCGTCGTCGGACAGAAAGTTTCGCATCGCCAGCAGGTCCGGTTCGGGGTCCGGCAGATTTCGTGCGAGATGCACGAGCACAATGGGCATTACGGCCGCCGCATCCTGATCAATGGCCAAAAGGTCTTTGCGCGGGGCGGTTATATTCAGCCGGATTTGATGCTCGACTGGACGCCCGAGCGCATGGACCGGGAAATTCGTTATTACGCCGAGGCCAACCTCAACCTGATTTACTTCGAGGACATCGCGAATCCTCCCGATTTCCTTTTCGACGCTTGCGACCGTTACGGCGTAATGGTCGGCCAGTGCTTCTACGGTTGCTCGTGGATGACGACCGGCTCGAAATATCCCGCCGACGTTCCACTCGTGCTGAAATGCAGCCGGGACATTCTCAAGCGCTACCGCAATCATCCGAGCCTCGTCATGTATATGGCCAGCAACGAAGGGTTCACGCGCGAGGAGGTTTACCGGCCTTGGCGCCAGAGCGTTATCGAATTGGACGGCAGCCGATTCTGGGTGCCCTCCAACGGGATGCAGAACACCACCCCGGATAAAATCCAGCCGTGGTTCCGCGAAGATATGCCGGCGGGCATGAGCGACAACGGCGGAAACTCGTATGGCTGGGAGGAACCCTCTGAGTGGTATCGCCGTGTGCGAGAGGTTCCTAACTGGATGTTCATGGTGGAATCGGGCTCCGCTTCGCTGCCGCCGCTGAGCAGCCTGGACAAGTTCATTCCCGGGTTTGGGGAACGGAAACCTGGGCCGCTCTTTCCCTTGGATGCGACGTGGGCCCATCATGGCGCCAACAAATACTACGAACCCTACGACGCTGCCGTGCGGCGCGTTTACGGTCAGCCCAAAACCGTCGGCGATTACGTCTGGCAAGCGCATCTGGCCACCGCGGACCAACACCGGGCCATGTTCGAAGCGGTGAACCACCGACTTTGGGACATCACGAGCGGCTTCACGGAGTGGAAGATCAACTCCGCCTGGCCGGACGTGCAGTGGCAGATCTTCGATTGGTACCTCAAGCCAATGGTCAGCTATTACTTCATTAAACGAGCCAATCAGCCGGTTCATGTTCAGCTTGGATTGATCGAGCCAACCGTCACGGTGGTCAACAAAAGCCTCGAACCACGGAATGGGTTGCGGGTCCACGCCCGGGTTCTGGACCTCTCCATGCGCGTGTTGCATGAACAACAGGCGAACCTGGATCTGCCTGCAAACTGTTACCGCGAATCTTTTCAACTGCCGAAGATAGCCAACCTACCGCCGGTTTACTTCGTTCGGCTCGATTTGACAGATGCGGCGGG
>Ga0070738_10006808_pt1 | contig 11765 bp, 10 predicted proteins | sample Coa_R2_2_FD_66446 | JGI IMG/M metagenome (GOLD analysis project Ga0070738, IMG submission 66446) | Surface soil microbial communities from Centralia Pennsylvania, which are recovering from an underground coalmine fire - Coalmine... | ecosystem: Environmental > Terrestrial > Soil > Unclassified ... | reverse complement strand
TGGACAATAGTGCCGCTGTTGGTGAAGGTCACCGTCCCGCCAGGGCCAATGGTCACGTTGACGGGGTCGAAACCCTTATCAGTGATGGTGATGGAAGCGTTCTGGGCATCGGCCGAGGCAGGGCTCACACCCGCCAACGCCAGCAGAGGCACGGTCAGGGCGACGCTGCCCACCCACCGCGACAACATTTGACGGATCACGTCAGGCTCTCCTTCTGTCTGCCGGCGGAAGAGGCCGGCGTTCATCGCTCGCTAGATCGATAACTGTCAAGTCGTCCGAATGCAAGAACGCCTACCGAACGGGCGATGTTACTCGCGCTCTCGCCCAATCCACCGCGGCCGGGGAGCCACTCATCACGAAAGCGCTCCCTGGCCGGCCATGCAGCTCAGGCTCGGTGTAGACCACGCCGCCGGCCTCCCGCACGAGCAGCGCCGGCGCGGCGAGGTCCCATGGCTGCAGGTCTGGGTCGATCATCAGCGCAGCCGATCCGCAGGCCACCATGGCGTGGCCGAACGCATCCGTGTATGAACGGAAGAGGCGCAGCTCTTCCTGCAGCCGCTGGAACAGGGTCTCCCGGCCGGTATCGGTGAACTGAAACACGTTGCCGTGGCAGACGAGGCTCGTCCGGGGATCGAGGCTCGGATCGACGTGGAGGCGCTTCGGGCCCTCCCAGGCGCCCTGCCCTTTGACGGCATGCAAACGCCGGCCGAGCGCAGGGAAGTCCACCACGCTGACAACCGGCTCGTCGCCGCGGCAGAGTGCGATCAGGGTCGCGAAGAGCGGGATGCGGTGGACGAACGAGATGGTGCCGTCAATCGGATCGATCAGCCAGCCGAGCTCACCCTCGCCCTGAGAACCGAGCTCCTCGCCGATGATGCGATGGTCGGGAAAGGCGTCGAGGATCACGCGGCGTATGGCGGCTTCCGCCTCGCGGTCGGCCTCCGTGACCGGCGAGGCGTCGGCCTTGGTCTCGACGTTGAAACCACGCTCGTAGCGGGCGAGAATGAGCGCCCGCGCCGCGTCCGCGGCCTGATGCGCAACACTGAGCGCTCGGTCGAGTTCCACCGTGCCGCATTGTATTGCTGCCCTGCACCTGCGCGAGGCCATACACTCTCGCCCATGGAGCTGGAGCAGCTGGGGGAGCAGGTGCGCGAGGCCTTTCAGGGGCGGCATGCGGCGCGGGAGCGGGGGCTGGCGCTGCACCGGGACGTCATTCGAGGATCGGCGAACTCCATCCGCGCGGCGCACCGCGGCGACAACGAGCGGGCGCGCGAGCTGCTGGCCGAGGCTCAGCGGCTGCTGGGCGAGATCGAGGCGGCGCTGAGCCCCTACCCCGAGATCTACTACGCCGGCTTCGTGCACGACTGCCAGAAGGAGCTGGCCGAGGCCAGCATCACCCTGGCCCTGCTGAACGACCTGCCGCTGCCGCCACCCTCGGACCTGAAGGTCAAGCTGCCCGCCTACCTGAATGGCCTGGCCGAGGCCATCGGCGAGGTCCGCCGGCACGTCCTCGACCAGGTGCGGCGCGGAGCGCTCGACCGCTGCGAGCCGCTGCTGCAGCGGATGGACGACATCTACTCCCTGCTCGTGACCATCGACTACCCGGACGCGATCACCGGCGGCCTGCGCCGCTCGACGGACGTGGCGCGCAGCATCCTGGAGAAGACGCGGGGCGACTTGACAGTCGCCATGCGGCAGCAGGATCTCGAGCAGGCGCTGCGCTCGATGGAGCGCAAGCTAGGCGCTTCTTAACAGGCCTTTACATCTGCTGTATGGTATTCGGAAGCAATACCAACCAAAGGGTATGAAGGAGGAGTTATCGGTATGGAGCCCGGATCCCACGAATCTCTCGGCCGGAGGGCCTTCCTCAAGCGAGCGGCCGTGCTGTCACTCGTCCCCCTGCTGGCGGCCTGTGGCGGCGCGGCAGCGCCCGCATCCAGCGCGCCGGCATCGCCGGCCAGCGCAGCCGCTAAGCCATCGAGCGCGGCGCCTGCCGGGTCCGCATCGGCCAAACCTGCTGCCTCTGGGGGAGCGGCAGCGTCGGGTAAGCCTGCCGCATCCGCAGCCGGCGGCATGGACACCAACCGCACTTTCGCGGGCTCGCTGAGCATCCTGCAGTGGAGCCATTTCGTCCCCGCGTACGACACCGACTACTTCGACGGCTGGGCCAAGGATTGGGGCGCCAAACACAAGGTCGACGTGAAAGTCGACCATATCGCCCTGGCCGATATCCCGGCCCGCGGGGCGGCGGAGATCGCGGCTAAGTCGGGACACGACATCATCGGCTGGTTCGCGGAAGGCGGTCCGCGCCTGTTCGAAAAGGATGTCCTCGACGTATCCGACGTGGTCAACGCCCTCATCGCCAAGAACGGGCAGTACATCAAAGCGGCCGAAGACCTGTGCAAGGTGGGCAGCGCCTGGCGCGGCGTGCCCGACTTCTACGTGCCATTCCCCAGCCTGTTCCGGAAGGACGTCATGGACAAGGTGGGCTGGACCAAGGGCACGCTGGAAACCTGGGACGACCTGCTGCAGTTCGGCACCAAGGCCAAGGCCGCCGGCAACCCTGTCGGCACCGCGCTGTCAGATACATCGGACGGCCAGATGACGTGGCGCAGTCTTATGTGGTCCTACGGCGCGTTCCTGACCGACGAGACCGGCACCAAGGTGACGCTGGACTCGCCGGAAACGAGGCAGGCGCTGGATTTCGCCAAACAGCTCTACACCCAGGCCATGACGCCCGAGGTGCTGTCCTGGGACGACTCGGGCAACAACCGCTACCTGGCGTCCGGCAAGGGGGCCTGGATCTACAACCCCATCAGCGCCATCCGCAGCATCGAGGACGACAAGAACCCGCAGAGCCAGGAGCTGGCGAAGAACATCTACATCGCGCAGCCGCTGAAGGGACCCAAGGGCCAGCTCATGTCGCCCCAGTTCGTGGTCCACACGATCATGGGCTGGACCAAGAACGCAGACGCCGCCAAGCAGTTCCTGTTCGACCACAAGTCAGACTTCGAGACCGGCTTCAAGGCCAGTAAGGGCTACAACATGCCCTTCGAGGAGAAGTTCAGCCAGCCGCCGATGCCGGTCCTGAGCGACGATCCCAAGTACAAGGTGCTGGTCGGCATCGAGAAGACGGTCCACGTGATTGGCTATCCCGGGCCGAACACGGTGGCAGCCAACGAGGCGCTCAACCAGAACGTCATCACCACCATGTTCACGGACTATGCCGCCCGGAACATGAGCGCCGACGCCGCCATTGCCAAGGCCGTCAAAGCGGCCCAGGCTATCTACGCCAAAGCGGCAGGCTAAGCAGCCCGTGTGAGTGAGGGGGAGGCGCAAACCCTCCCCCTCGCCGTACACTGGAGCGCACACATATGGCACTTGCGCAAGAGCTGCAGATTCCGATTGCTCGGACCCGCCGCCCGCTGCGGCATCACCTGGAGCGGGAGAGCGTCCTCGGCTACCTGCTGATCGCGCCAGCAGTGTTGTACATCCTGGCGCTCGTGGCCTATCCCTTTTTCCTGGCGCTGTGGTTCAGCCTGAGCAACGCCACCGTCGGCCGGCCTGACGCCGAGTTCGTCGGACTGGACAACTTCAAGTGGGCCATCGAGAGCGACGTGTTCAAGACGGCGCTGAAGAACACGTTCATCTTCACCATCGTGGGCGAGCTGGCAAAGGCCGTGTTCGGCACCATCCTGGCCCTGCTGCTGGTGCGCGAATTCAGGGGCCGGCGCCTGGCCCGTGGGCTGATCCTGGTGCCCTGGGCGATCCCGATCGCCATCGGCTCCATCGCTTGGAAGTGGATGTTCGATTCCACCTACAGCGTCATCAACTGGGTGCTGGTGCATGCGCACCTCGTGGCCGCGCCGGGGCCGAACTGGCTGGGCGAGATCCAGTGGGCCATGACCTCGATCATCCTGGTGAACGTCTGGCGCGGCCTGCCGTTCACGGCGATCATCGTGCTGGCCGGCCTAACCTCGATCCCCCAGGAAATCCTGGATGCCGCCAAGGTCGACGGCGCCGGCCCGTGGCGCCGCTGGAACGACGTGATGGTGCCGGTAATGGCGCCCGTGCTGTTCATCGCCATGCTCTTCTCCGTCGTCTTCACCTTCACCGACATGACGGTCGTCTACCTGCTGACCAAGGGCGGCCCCGGCAACCTGACGCACGTGCTGGCGTCGTTCGCCTTCCAAACCGGCATCCTCTCGGCCGCGCTGGGACGCGGCGCCGCCATCTCGCTGTTCCTCTTTCCGGTCATGCTGGGCGGCGCGTTGTGGCTGCTGAACCTGCTGAAGCGCCAGGAGCTGGGCGTATGAGCACCGCGGTAGCGCCCATCCCCATGGCGGCGGCCACGGCCGAGGTGCAGCGCTCCCACCGGCGGCTGCGGCGGAGGCACTTCACCGCCAGCGCGCTGACCTACATCGGGATCGGCATCTTCGTCATCTTCGCGGTGTTTCCGGTGTACTGGATGTTCATCACCACGTTCAAGCAGAATGCCGATCTGTACAACCTGGACGGCAATCCGTTCTGGTTCAACATGCCGGCCACGTGGGACAACGTGAACCTGCTGCTGCACAAGACCAACTTCATTCGGTGGTGCATCAACACGCTCGAGATTGCGGTCCTGGTAGTCGCCATCACGCTGCTAGTGGCCATCCCCGCCGGCTACGCCTTCGCCAGGCTGCGCTTCCGCGGTTCGAACACGCTGGGCATCGGCATCTTCCTGACGTACCTGGTGCCGCCGACGCTGCTGTTCCTGCCGCTCTCGCGGGTCGTCACGGCGCTCCACCTGCAGGACACGATCTGGTCGCTCGTGGTGATCTACCCGACGTTCACCATTCCCTTCTGCACCTGGCTGCTGATGGGCTTCTTCAAGAGCGTGCCCAAGGAGATCGAAGAGGCGGCGCGGGTGGACGGCTGCGGCCGTGGACTGGCGGTGATGCGCGTGGTTCTGCCGATCAGCCTGCCCGGCATCTTCAGCGTGGTCATCTTCGCCTTCACCCTGGCCATGCAGGACTTCGTCTACGCGCTGACCTTCATTTCCCCATCGGACCAGAAGCCGGTGACGCTGGGCGTGGTGAGCGACTTGATCCGCGGCGACGAGTTCTTCTGGGGCTCGCTGATGGCCGGAGCGCTGATCGTGGCCATTCCGGTGACCATTGCCTACAACTTCTTCCTGGACCACTTCGTCCAGGGCATCACAGGCGGAGCGATTAAGTAAATGGCGTCTGTCACGCTCGATCACGTCGTCAAGCGCTTCGGCGAAGTTGTCGCCGTCCACGACGTCTCCATCGAGGTTCAGGACAAGGAGTTCCTGGTGCTGGTCGGCCCCTCCGGCTGCGGCAAATCGACCATCCTGCGGATGATCGCCGGGCTGGAGGAGCTGACCGACGGCAGCATCTACATCGGGGACCGTCTGGTGAACGACGTCCCGCCCAAGGACCGGGACATTGCCATGGTGTTCCAGAACTACGCGCTCTACCCGCACATGAGCGTGTACGACAACATGGCCTTCGCCCTGAAGCTGCGCCACGCCCCCAAGCAGGAGATCCAGCGGCGGGTGCAGGAAGCGGCGGGCATCCTGGGCATCGAGAACCTGCTACAGCGCAAGCCCAAGCAGCTCTCGGGCGGACAGCGCCAGCGCGTCGCGCTGGGGCGGGCCATCGTTCGCGAGCCGCGAGTATTCCTCATGGACGAGCCGCTCTCGAACCTCGATGCCAAGCTCCGCGTCCAGACCCGGGCGGAGCTGATCAAGCTGCACCGACGCCTGCAGACGACCGTCGTCTACGTGACGCACGACCAGGTCGAGGCCATGACCATGGGCAGCCGCATCGCCATCCTGCGCGACGGCGTGCTCCAGCAGCTGGATACGCCAACCGAGGTCTACGCCCATCCGGCCAACATGTTCGTGGCCGGGTTCATCGGCAGCCCAGCGATGAACCTGCTCGAGGGCGAGCTTCAAGCGAGCGGCGAGGAGCTGCACGTCCGCGCCGGGGTCATCGACCTGAAGCTGCCGGCCGAGCTGCGCCAGAAGATCGACGGCCAGGCCAGCCGGGACGTCGTGCTTGGAATCAGGCCGGAGGACATTGCCGACGGAAGGCTCGTCTCGCCCAACGGCCACCAGATGGCCAACCTCCGGGTGGACGTGGTGGAGCAGATGGGCAGCGAGACGTACGTCTATCTCACCAGCGGGGAGCTCACGCTCACCGCGCGCATGAGCGGCTCATTCCGAGCAACCCCCGGCGATGGGCTGCCCGTGGCCATCGACGCCGGCAGCATCCACCTGTTCGATCCGGCCACGGAGCGCGCAATCGTCTAGGGGCTAGGACCCGCTCCAGGACAGCTCCAGCTCGTTTCCGCCGGGATCCTTCACATAGACCGAGTAGCCGCCGTCGTTCTCATGCTGGCGCACGGCGTGAACCTTGGCGCCGCGGCCTTCCAGCTCCTTCACCAGCTCGGCCGAGTCGGCGGGCGCCTCGATGCGGAAGGTGTGGTGCGGTACGTTCTCCCGCCGCTTCTCGGACGTGTCGAACAGCCCCAGGCCCGTGTCGCCGACCTTGATGCGCACCACCTTGGTCCCGTCCAGGTTCTGCCGCGCCCGGATCTCGCCGCCCAGCACCTGCTCGTAGAAGCGGGTCATCGCCTCCAGGTCGTCGGCGTGGAAATTCCAGGAGCCAATTCCGTGCACCTTCATTCGAAAGGCCTCCTCTGTGATCGATTCGGCCCCTATGCTACGGGATGCAGGGCGGCGGCGTGGTGGGCTTGAACGCGCTCGGCTTCGCTCCGCCGCTGTGCGTCCAGATCGTCGGGTACGAGCCGCCGTGCTTGCCCAGCTCACCCACGGTGGCGAGCAGATGGTACGTCTCGCCGGGCTGGACCTGCACGTCATTGAATACCCATCGGGGATAACCCTGGCCATTCACGGTGTAGGTCGTCTTCTGGGCCACCGTCGTGGACACTTGCACCTCGGCGCCGCCGCGAGCCAGCCATAGCTCCGGCTTGTACGCGGCATCCGGAGCTACGGACAATGTCGTGCCGTGCTGAAACAGGTCCACGGCAATGTTCAACGCGGTGGCTTTCGCCGCCGGCGCCGGCTTGCCGTGACTGTCGTGAGGGAAGACGACCTGGATGATACTGTCCAGCGCCGCTGGGTCCGGCGAGGCGTAGCCGGTGGGCTTTACGGGCGCATAGCCGCTCGCGGGTTCCGTTCCGTGCAGCCAGACGTTGGATGCCGGCTCGCCACGAACGTAGGCGACGAAGCTGTAGTGGGCGTTCGGGTTAATTACGAGGTTGGCCGGCACGTCGTCGAACTCTTCCGTCGGGAAGGCCGCTCCGCCACTGCCATGCTTGGCCAGCGCCGGCTCAATCTGAACAAAATCGCCTGGCTCATTGTTCTTGGAGACGTAGAGGCTGACGCGCGGGTTCGGGTCCTTGCCGCACAGCACCCGGTTGGTGGGCCACACGCTGACGTTGACGGCGTACGACAGCTTGGCGTCTCCCGGCGCGTGCTGCGGGAAGACCACCGCCAGCTGTGGCTTCCATTCGTTTAGCGGGCCGGAAAGCGGACCAGCAGCCACATCGGCGGGAACGCTCTCGCCGCACGCGGCGAGGGCGAGGCTGGGCAGAACGAAGAGCAGGATGCGCCAGGCCATATTCGGCTTTGGCACACATCGCTAGCAAATCAGAGACCGCCGCCGCCTGTTTGTCCTATTTACCCACAACCTTTTCGCCAGCTTGTCCGTAGTTATAGGTAAGAGAGACCTTGACATGGCGCTTACTTGCCCTATCGTAAGAACCAGCATTCGATCACGATCATGGCTGCGCCAAACGCCCCTTTCACGCTCAAATCCTTGTGGTCCGGTTTTTGCGATTGCGTTTCTCGCTTCCGGGCAGAGTGCGGTGTGAGAAGCGAATAGGCTGAGGGATGTGATGGAACAAGAACCGCCGCACTTTTAACGGTAGGCGCGTCGTCCACCGTTGACCACGAAATGCGGAGCGGCCTCCAGCCCCGTAAACCGCATCTCGCTTCGGCGAACCAAGCGACTACCGAGCTGACAGATTTACACACGAAAAAATCTGCGCTCGATAGAGCAGAGAAAAGGTTGGAAAATGGCTACCCGAATTTCTTCGGAATCATCTTCAATTTTCGACATGCTGGACGCTCACGTCCGGCGGGCCAGGTCGAGCACGTGGGAGGGCTCCTTCCGCGAATACTTCCAGATGGCCATCGAAAATCCCGCGATCACCCAGCTGGCGCACTCGCGCGTCTACAACATGGTCCGCTCACATGGCGTGGAGCTCGACGAGGAGACCGGCGTCGAGACCTACAACTTCTTCGAGAAGGACCTGTTCGGCGTCGAGGACGCCATCTCCAAGGTCATGGAGTACCTCAAGGCGGCGAGCGTCGGCTCCGACGTAGGCAAGCGCATCCTGATGCTGTATGGGCCGCCCTCGTCGGGCAAGAGCCAGCTCGTCATCAATCTGAAGCGCGGCCTGGAAGAGTACACGCAGACCGACCAGGGCGCCGTCTACGCCATCGCCGACTGCCCGATGCACGAAGAGCCGCTGCACCTGGTGCCTCATTCCCTGCGGGCCGACCTGGCCCGCGAGCATGGCGTGCACGTCGAGGGCGAGCTGTGCCCGATGTGCGCCATGAACCTGCGCGAGCGCTATGAAGGCGACATCTGGCAGGTGCCGGTGAAGCGCATCTTCTTCTCCGAGCGCGAGCGCTGCGGCATCGGCACCTTCGTGCCGTCCGACCCGAAGAGCCAGGACATCACCGAGCTGGTCGGCTCGATCGACCTGGCGCGGGTGGGCGAGTTTGGCGCCGAGTCGGACCCGCGGGCCTACCGCTTCGACGGCGAGCTGAACATCGCCAACCGGGGAATGATCGAGTTCATCGAGATGCTGAAGGTGGACGAGAAGTTCCTGTACGTCCTCCTGACGCTGTCCCAGGAAAAGAACATCAAGACCGGGCGCTTCGCCCTCATCTACGCCGACGAGTTCGTCATCGCCCATACCAACGAGACCGAGTTCAAGGAGTTCATGGGCGACAAGAAGTCCGAGGCCCTGCAGGACCGGATGATCGTCGTCCGCATGCCCTACAACCTCAAAGTCTCGCAGGAAGTGCGCATCTACGAGAAGCTGCTGCGCCAGGCCAACATCGCCGGCGTGCACGTGGCGCCGCACACCCTGGAAGTGGCCTCGATGTTCGCCGTCCTGTCGCGGCTGGAGGAGCCGAAGATTCGCGGCCTCAGCCTGGTCAAGAAGATGAAGCTGTACGACGGAGCCGAGGAGGTCGAAGGCTTCCGCCGCAAAGACATCAAGCAGATCAAGGAACAGACCGAGCGCGAGGGCATGGACGGCATCTCGCCCCGGTTCATCATCAACCGCATCTCCTCGGCCGTTACGCATCCGGCGGTCACCTGCGTCAACGCCATCGACGCGCTGCGCTCCATCAAGGACGGGCTCGACTCGCACTCCGGCTTCAGCCGCGAGGACAAGGAGCGCTACGCGAATCTCGTCGCCGACGCCCGCAAGGAGTTCGACGAGCTGGCGAAGAACGACGTTCAGAAGGCCTTCTTCGTGTCGTTCGAGAACGAGGCCAAGACGCTGCTCGACAACTACCTGGACAACGTCGAGGCCTACCTGGATCAGCGCAAGCTCGTCGACAAGATCACCGAGGATGAGGTCGAGCCCGACGAGAAGCTCATGCGCTCGATCGAGGAGAAGATCCAGGTGGACGAGTCCGGCAAGGACGCCTTCCGCAACGAGATCTTCCGCAAGGTCGCGGTGGCCGAGCGTTCCGGCACGAAGTTCGACTACACCACCCACGAGAAGCTCAAAGAGGCCATCGAGAAGCAGCTGTTCGACGAACGGCGGGACACCATCAAGCTGACGGTCAGCACCCGCAACCCCGACCAGGAGCAGCTCCGGAAGATCAACGAGGTGGTCGACAGCCTGGTGAAGAACCAGGGTTACTGCAGCGTGTGCGCCAACGAGCTCCTGAAGTACGTGTCGAGCCTGCTAGCTCGTGAGAAGTAGCCATGGCCTTTGTTCTCAGTGCGGCTAGCGCCGGCATCCCATGGGATCTCAGACGCAGAGGTCTCAAAGACTCGATCCGGCACGACAAACGCATCAAGGAGGCACTCAAGGAGAACCTCAAGGATCTGATCGCCGAGGAGACCATCATCACCTCGGACGGCAAGCGGATGGTCAAGATCCCGATCAAGTACCTCGACCAGTACCGCTTCCGCTTCGGCGACGACCGCGAGCGCCAGGGCGTGGGCCAGGGACCGGGCGAAGTAGGCGACATCATCGCCACCGATCCCGCCGATGGCCCTCCGGGCGGCATGGCCGGCGACCAGCCGGGCGAGGAAGTCTACGAGGCGGAAGTCTCCATCGACGACCTGACGGCGATGATGCTCGAGGACTTCGCGCTGCCGTGGCTCGAGCAGAAGGACCAGGAGCTGGTCAAGACCACGTCCTACAAGTTCAACGACCTGCGCCGCCAGGGCCAGCTCTCGAACCTGGACAAGCGCCGGACGTTGATGGAGAACCTCAAGCGCAACGCCGCCCACGGCAACCCGCACGTGGGGCACATCAACACCGACGACCTGCGCTACAAGGTCTGGAACGAGCACCGCGAGCTGCACTCCAACTGCGCGGTGTATCTGCTGATGGACCGCTCCGGCTCGATGACCACGGATAAGAAGTACATGGCCAAGAGCTTCTTCTTCTGGCTGGTGCGCTTCCTGCAGCTCAAGTACAAGCACGTCGAGATGGTGTTCATCGCGCACGACACCGAGGCCAAGATCGTGCCCGAGAAGGACTTCTTCGTCATCTCCAACAGCGGCGGGACGAAATGCTCATCGGCCTACTCCGTGGCGCTGGAGGACATCCGCAAGCACCATCCCAAGGACCGCTGGAACAACTACGTCTTCCACTTCTCCGACGGCGACAACTACACCGACGACAACGAGCTCTGCAAGAAGCTGATCGCTGAGCTGCTGGACGAGACGCAGATGGTGGGCTACGGCGAGATCAACGAGATCGATGAGCGCATCTACGGCCGCGACGGCCGGATGCTGTACGGCGGCTACCGCATGAGCACCCTGCACCAGGAGCTGGAGACCTTCCAGCACCCCCGCTTCGTGACGGTCATGATCCGCCAGAAAGAGGACGTCTACCGCGGCCTCCAGGAGTTTCTGAAGACGAGAGACGAACGTGTTCCGGCCGCGTAGCTTCCGCTCCCAAGCAGGTGCAGGGCTGCAAGCCCTGCCGGGGTGTGGGGTGTCCCCCCAATGACCCCTACAAAGAAGGACCTCGGCACCCGATTCGAGGAGATTGAGTCCCTCTCAAGAGACGAGGGACTCGACTTCTTCGATACCTACTTCGAAGTCGTCCCCATGGACGTCATGCATGAGATCGCCGCCTACGGGCTGCCGACCCGGGCCCAGCACTGGTCCTACGGCAAGGTCTACAACCACCAGAAGATCCACGGCGAGATGGGCCTCAGCCGCATCTACGAGATTGTCCTGAACAACGACCCGTGCTACGCCTTCCTGCTCGACTCCAACCCCGACGTGGCCAACATGCTCGTGGCGGCGCACGTCTTCGGCCACTGCGACTTCTTCAAGAACAACGAGTACTTCCGCGGCAGCAACCGGAACATGGTCAACGAAGCCGTCGACCACGCCATACGGATCGACCACTACATCGAGAAGTACGGGCTGGACGCGGTCGAGCACGTGATGGATATCGCC
>Ga0070738_10006806_pt1 | contig 11766 bp, 10 predicted proteins | sample Coa_R2_2_FD_66446 | JGI IMG/M metagenome (GOLD analysis project Ga0070738, IMG submission 66446) | Surface soil microbial communities from Centralia Pennsylvania, which are recovering from an underground coalmine fire - Coalmine... | ecosystem: Environmental > Terrestrial > Soil > Unclassified ... | reverse complement strand
CTATTAGCATTGTAGGGCTACCTCACGGGTGCATCCGCCGGTAGAACAGGTGTTTGGCCGACTCGGCGGCGGCCACATAGAGGGCGACGATGAGCGCCATCAGGCCGAGGAACCGCGCCGGCAGCGCCGTGAACCCCAACAGGCCGGCCAGGGGTGTGTACGGTAGCAACAGCGTGACGGCGACGATGGCCATCGTCGCCGTCAGGAGCGGCCTGCTCGGTTGGCTGCGGAAGAAGGGCCGCTGACTGCGGATGACCAGCACGATCAGGGTGGCCGAGGTCACCGACTCCAGGAATCAGCCCGTCCGGAACTGCGTCGGGCTCGCGCGCAACACCCAGAGGAGGACGCCGGACGGCCTAACATCCCATTTGGGGAGTATAACACTCCCAGATGGAACCTGACGCGGCGCTATGCGGAGCCGTGCCTGAGTAGGTCTGCCGGCATCTGCTCGTCGGAGTAAAAGTGCACGTACTGCCACGTGCACGCTGCACGCAGGCGCTCGTCCTCCAGCGGCTCAGGGCCGAAGCGCCGCAGGCTGAACGGAGACAGATCCAGCGGCGGCCGTCCGTCGGCGATCCACGCCGCCATGGCCTCGCCTATGGCGGGCGAGGTGGAGAGGCCGCCAACGCAGCAACCGGTGACGACGTAGAAGCCCTCCACGCCCGGCACACGGTCGAGGATGTAGTGGCCGTCTGCCGTCATGGTCGGCAGGCCGCCGCGAAACTCGGCGATCCCGGCACCCTGGAGCGACGGGAAGAGGTCGCGCACGCTCTCGGTCAGGATGCGTAGCGGCTCGAAGTCCAGCGTCAGGTCGGCGATCTGGAAGCCGGCGGGCAAGGTGTTCAGGTCGACCTGCAGCGGATCCGGCTCATAGCCTCCGACCATCAGCCCGCCGCGCTCGGGGCGCACATAAGCCCTGGCGTCCAGCACGCGCACGATCGGATGGTGAGCGGTGATTCCCGCAATCGGCTCGGTGATGTAGAGTTGATGGCGCGTGGGCACGATCGGGACGCGGATGCCGGTCATCGCGGCGACGACATTGGTCCAGGCTCCCGCGGTGTCCACCACGACCGGGGTGCGGATCTCCCCCTTGTCCGTGATCACTCGCTCGATGGAGCCGTCGCGGGTGCCGATCGCGTTGACCGCGGTATCCGGCAGCAGGGTCACGCCTAGCGCCGCGGCGGCGCGCGTGTAGGCCAACGGGAGGTCGCGCGGCTCCAAGTACAGATCGGTGGAGCAGTACCACAGCGCCAGGGCGCCGTCCGGCTGCAAGAAGGGCGCCAGCCGCCGTGCCTCGGCCGCGGAGATTAGCTGGATATCAAGGCCCGCCGCGCGACCCCGCTCGACCTCCCGATGGAGCTGTTCGGCGGCCTGGGACGTGCGCGCCACCTTGACGCTACCGGATTGGTGGAAGGTCAGCTCCTGGCCAGTCTCGGCGGCGAACCTTTCGATCTTCTGCACGCTGCGCATGGCCAGGCGCATCGATGGCACATCAGCTCTAACCTGCTGGGCGAGCCCGGCGGCGCGTGGGGACGTTTGCGAGACCAACGCGCGCTTCTCCAGCAGAGCCACCCGCTTACCAAGCCTGGCCAGATGGTAGGCCGTGCTCGTCCCAAACGCACCGGCGCCGATGACCACGACCTCGGCGTCCTGTAGCATGGTTATCTCCCCTTCTCTTTCTTTACAGTACCCTACCACGGGTCGAGGCCAGGACGACTCCCCGATCGGCAGGCCGGAGGCTGCTCCGAGTATACAGCGCCCCATCAGGGAGCACAAGCCGGCCCGGGGCGGGCGCACGGCCGGTGCATTCTCCACCTAGGAGGACCGGGGACTGGCGGTCCCCTGGCAAGACGCGGGCCGACCGCGGTCGGGTCTGGGCACCGCCATGCGACCGCCAGTCGCAGGTGAGAATTCTCAGACCCTGAGGGCGGGCGAGCCGCAGGGCACTGGACGTTGCTACTGCCCCCCATTCGGCGTCGCGGGCTGGGACTCCGATCCGGCGCTGCCTCGGGCGTAGGCATTGCCCTTCGCATCGATCGACACTTGCAGTGGAGCCAGGGGCTGCGGCGCCGGTCCGGCCAACACCTGCGCGCCGTGGGCCGGATCGTAGGTGGCACCGTGACAGGGGCACACCAGCAGGCGCTGCGACGGGTCATACTCGACCGTGCAGCCGGCATGGGTGCACACGGCGTCGTAGGCGACGAACTGTCCACCGGGCAGGTGCACCAGGATGCCTGGGTCTCCGGTGATGGGGTCGGTGTACATACCGGCGCTGTTGGCCGGCAATACCTTCACGTTGCCCAGGAATGTGTATCCCGCCGGCGCCCTGGCGCCCGCGCCGGCCGCCGATGTGGGTGCGGTGCCGCCGGCCGGCGCACTCCCGACGAGCGCGGCCGATTGTCGCGCGAAGACCCGATTCGGCGTGGCGAGCTTGGCCAGGGCGGCCACCACTCCACCGCCGGTGGCGACCACCCCGGCTGTGCCCAGGCCGCGCAGAAACGCCGCGCGGGCGACCGGATCCTGGTCCAGCGGGAGCGGCGCGAGCTGCTTCCCCTTGCGCCTCGCCGTACCCTCGGCCGGGACGCCGCGCGCGCCCGCGATACGTCCGAACAGATACAGGTCCAGGCAGTAGCGGTCAGGGCCGGCCAGTAGTACGGTGAGCCAGCCCATGGCGTAGGGCAGGTCGGCACCGAGGAAATACGGATGCACGGTCCAGGTCGCCGTGAGATAGAGGGTCAGGCTCAGGCCGAGGCCACCCAACGCTCCGACCCTGGTCAGCAAGCCAAGAAGCGCGGCCAGTCCCGCCCACACCTCGCACAAAGCAATCAGCGCGCCGAACTGCGCGGGGTGCGGGATAGCGAGGTGTGTCAACAGCGGCGACAACGGTGAGCCGGTGTGGACGAAGCCGCTCATCTGTCGCCCGATAAAGCCCGGCGCCGTCGGGCTGAAGAACTGTGGGTCGGTCAGCTTCTGCAGGCCGGCGTAAAGAAACGTGCCGCCCAGAAACAGGCGCAGCGGCACGGTCGGCACTTGCGCTAGGCGTCCGCGCCGCTCGGTGACGCCGAGGAGGCGCAGTGCGTGCGATAGCCAGTCCATCATCGTACCCTTTCCTACCGTGCAGCGTAGGTGGAGCAGATGAAGATTGAATGAAGGAGTACGCCATGCGTTAGGCTGTAAATGAGACCATGGCGATGGGGTGTTCCCGATGAGCGAACCGGTAGATGCGCATTCTGGTTGTTGAAGATGAGCTGCTCTTAGGCGAACAGATCGTGCACGGCCTGCGCGAGGAACTGCACATCGTCGATCTGGTGCGAGACGGCGATGTGGCGCTCGACCTCCTCCTGCCCCCGCAAGACGACTGCTACGATATCGTGGTGCTCGACGTACGCCTGCCGGGCCGCGACGGGCTGAGCGTCTGTCGCGCCGCCAGGGCCGCCGGTTGCCGCCTGCCCATTCTGCTCCTGACGGCGCTGGGCGCCATCGAGGATCGCGTTACGGGACTCGACGCGGGCGCCGACGACTACCTGACCAAGCCCTTCGCCTTCGCCGAGCTGCTGGCGCGCTTGCGGGCCCTGGGGCGGCGGGAGCCACAGGTGCGTACGGGGCCGCTGCGCGTGGCCGATCTCGCGCTCGACCCCATCACGCATCGCGTGAGCCGCGGCGAGGACACCATCCATCTCACCGCGCGCCAATACATCATCCTCGAGTTGTTGATGCGCCATGCCGGGCAGGTGCTCACGCGCGATCAGATCGCCGCGTCCGCCTGGGATTACAGCGCCGAGCACGCCTCCAACGTCGTCGACGTGTTCATCGGCCACCTGCGGCGCAAGATCGACGATCCGTACGCGGTCAAACTGCTGGCGACGGTGCGTGGCGTGGGCTATACGCTGCGCGATCCGTCCGGCGCCGGCCGGGGATCAGGGCCATGACCGCGCGCCTGCGCCTCACGCTCTGGTACACGGCGGCCCTCTGCCTGGGCCTGCTGACGTTCGCCGCCGCGGTGCTCTGGCAGACGGATCGCGCGGCCGACAGCCGCCTGAACGACTCTCTGCAGCGGCGCGCCGCCGACATGGCCGCCGACCTGCGTTTCACGCCCGGCATCACCTTGCGACGTGACGCGCCTGACGAGGGGTCGCCGCTGCCCGGCGAACCGGTGATCTGGATACGCGTGCTGCACCCGGACGGACGGGTCGCTGTCCGGCAGGGGCCACCGCTGCCCGGACTACCGGCCGGCGTCCTGATGACCCAGAAGGCCGGGTTCTACGACATCTCCGGCCCAGGCGGCCACCGGGTCCGCATGCTAGTGGTCCCGGTGCGCCGCCGGGGCATACACGTGGCGACGATCCAGCTCCTGACGACGACCGCGCAGATCGACGCGCAACGCGGGCAACTCCTGATCGCCATGGGCCTGGCCGGGGCGGCTATCGTCCTGGTCGCCGTGGCGGGAGGGTGGGTGCTGGCCCGCCGGACACTGCGCCCGGTCGACCGCATCACGCAGTTGGCGGCCCAGATCGGCGCGGGAGACCTGCACCGGCGCGTTGGGGCTGAGCTGGGTGGGCAGCGCCGCGGCGACGAGCTCGGCCGGCTGGTCCAGACGTTCGATGCCATGCTGGGGCGTCTGGAGGAGGCCGCTGAGCGGCGACGGCGCCTGACCGCCGACGTGGCCCACGAGCTGTGTACGCCGATCGCCACGCTGACCAGCGGCGCGGAGATAAGCCTGCGCCACCAACGCAGCGTCGAGGACTACCAGGCCACGCTGCGTCAGATGCTGGAGGAAAGCCGCCACCTGGGCCGCATCGTGGACGATCTGCTGTTGCTAGCTCGCGCCGACGCCGGGCACTTGCCCTTGCAGCATGAGCTGGTCGAGCTCGACGACGTTTGCCGCCAGGCCGCGCAGGCCTTTGACCTCCTGGCGCGCGAGCGCGGCGTCGCCCTCTCGGTGCAGATGCCGCCGCGGGCCGTGTTGGTGATGGGCGACGAGACACGGCTCGGGCAGGTGGTGCGCAACCTGCTGGATAACGCCCTGCGCTACACGCCGGCCGGCGGTGCCGTCCGGCTTGCGGTGCAGAGCGATGCGGAGCCCGACCCCGGTCTGGTGCAGGTACAGGTCAGTGATACGGGGCCGGGCATCCGCCCCGAGGAGCGAGAACACGTCTTCGAACGCTTTCACCGTGGGACACACCACGAACCCGGGCGCACCACGGGTGGCAGCGGCCTGGGCCTGGCGATCTGCAAGGCGATCGTCGAGGCGCACGCGGGCCACATCTGGCTTGACGACACACCCGCCCGGGATGGTGGCGGCGCGCATTTTGTGGTCGCATTGCCGGAGGTCACAGTGCAATCTCCGGATCAGGAGCACGCGGTACCGGCGGCCGGCGCGAACTGAACCCGGCGTGACAGAAATCCCTGCCCACCCTCAACACGACATTGATGCTAAACGCTTGCATGATCTCCAGGTCGTTCCACGCCAACTGCGGCGCGTCCGGGCCGTCGACGGGCACAGCCCTACGTCGCCGGGTGGGAGAAGGCCGGCGAGGGCAGCAGGCCCAGCCTGGCCTTCAGCAGCAGGACGTGTCGCGCGGCGGCGTCGATGGTCGCCGTGCTGATCGCGCCGGCGGCAACAGCGTGTTCCACGGCGTCCAGGCTCTCCCGCACCAGATTCGTGAGATGGGATGCTCCCGAGATCAGGACGATGTCGTTGCCCGCGGCGATGGCCTTGACCGTGGCGTCGGCGACGCCCATGTGGCCGGTGATCGCGCCCATCAGCAAACTATCGGAGATGATCAAGCCGTCGTAGCCCAGTCGCCCGCGAATGAAGCTGTCGATGATGGGGCGGGATAGCGAGGCCGAAGTATCGGACGGGTCGAGGGCGGGGATGCCGGCGTGCGTCACCATCAGCGCGTCCACCCCGGCCTTGATCGCCGCCTGCATCGGCGGCAACTCGACGGCGCTGAGCTGCATCAGGCTGCGCGCGATGGTCGGCAACCCGCGGTGCGCATCGATCGAGACGCCGCCCAGCCCCAGGAAATGCTTGGCCGTGGCGGCGATACCGGCATCCTGATAGCCCCGTATGGCTGCAACGCCCAGCCGGGCCACCAGCGCGGGATTGCGCCCGAACGAGCGGCTGCCGATGGGGCTATAGGGGTCGATCAGGACGTCGACGACCGGGGCCAGGTCCATGTTCACGCCGAGGGCGCGCAGGTCACGCCCCGTCGCCAACGCGTCCTGGTAGACGCGGTCGGCCGAGCCGATAGAGCCGTACTGGCTCGGCGCCAGCATGGCCCGTACCCCGGCCCAGGGCGGGATGATGCTGACGCGCCCACCTTCCTGGTCGGTAGCGACCAGCAGCGGGATCTGCGCCTCGCGTTGGGCGGCCGCGAGCAGCGCGCGCAGTTGCCGCGCCGACACAACGTTGGCCCGGTAAAGGATCAGGCCGCCCACCTTCCAGTCGTGCACGAACTGTTGTAGCTGGGCGCCGGGCTGCGTGCCGTCCACATTGACCATGAAGAGCTGGGCAATCTTCTGCTGCAGCGTCATGCGCGCCAGCAGGCGATCGGCCACGCTGGGGGCCGAGGCCGGCCCCGCGGCGGCAGAGGACGGCGCAACGCCCCAACGGCCGGCCAGACAGCAGGCCGCGACGACGGCCAGCGCCGGCAGCAGCGACCAGCGGGACAAGTGGTATCGCGGGCCGCCTGAGCGCGGGATCAGGCTCATGAAAGCAGACTTTCCAGGTAGGCCTTACCCGCTTTGATGTCGGCGATCTGCTGTTCTCCGCTGATCTCGCGCTCGATGGTCAGGGCGCCGCCGTAGCCCAGGTCTCTCAGCTTGCCGATGAGGGCCGGGAAGTTGACCCGCCCCTGGCCGAGCGGCTTTTCCACGCCAAGCTCGCGGCCATTGGTGGGATACTCACCATCTTTGGCGTGGACGCCGCGGACATAGCGGCCGAACACGTCGAGCGCATCCAGCGGGTTGGCCTTGCCGTACATGAGCAGATTTGCCGGGTCGAAGTTGATGCCGAGGTTGGGCAGGCCGAGGTCCTCGATCGTGCGCAGCAGCGTGATCGGCGTCTCCTGGCCTGTCTCGAACCAGAACTCCAGGCCCAAAGCCCCGCAATGCTCGGCCAGTTCGCGCAGCGCTGCGAGGAGATCGCCATACACGGGATCGCCGGGGTTTTCGGGGATAAAACCCACGTGGGAGCTAATACCGGCAACCCCTGCCCAGGAGGCGAACTCCGCCCCGCGCTTCAGCGCGGCCAGCCGCTCGGCCCTGGTCTCGGCGGGCACCAAGCCAATGGTGCGCGGCCCATCGATGAAGTTCCAGTCTTCCTGGCCGGATGTGCCGGCCCAGATGGTGGTGATCGCAATGCCCGCCCTATCCGCGGCCTCACGCAGGGCGCGGGCCAACTCCGGCGTCACGTTGGTCTGGGCGCGGCAACTTACCTGGCACGTGGGAAAGCCCAAGTCCTGCACCGCGCGAATGGTGTCTGCCGGGTCTTGCTCAACAAGGGCGATCAGCATGCCAAGACGCATAGTATTCTCCACCTCTACCCTCTTCTGCCTATGTCAGGTCGATCGGCGTGCCGCTATCGGCGGAGCGGTGAATGGCTTCGACCACCCGAACCGCCGCCAGCCCGTCGTCGATAGATGCCAGCGGCGCCGTATCGCCGGACACGCAGGCGATGAACGAATCGAGCATCCAGATCGGCATGCCGGTCGGGCGTCCGTGCACGTCGAGGCCGGCGACGATGGGGTGGCGATAGCCGGCAGGGGTCACGTGATGCAGACCCTGATCGTGCCAGTCGATGTAGAGGGCTCCGTCGCTCCCGATCACCTCGTACTTGACGTCCACGATCATCGGCAGCGTCTCCGGCAGGATCCACGAGGCCTCGAAGACGGCGGAAAGCCCGTCGTCGAAGGTGACGAGGGCCTGCAGGGAATCGTACGTATCGAGCCCCCTGGCGGCCAGCACCTTCTTCTGGCCCTGTGCATAGACGCGCTTGGGTTCGCGTCCGCTCAGCCAGCGGGCCATATCGACGGTATGGCTGAGCAGGAACCAGCCGGGGCTGGAGCGGGCGCCCCAACTCAGCATGCCCAGCGGCACGTCGATGCGGTCGTTGATACGCGAGTTGAGAGTGATGACGCTGCCGATCTCGCCGCGCTCGATCGCCTGGCGCGCGGCGATGTATGGCGGGTTCCAGCGGTTCTCGAAGGCGACCTGGCAGAGCACGCCGGCCCGCCGTACCGCCGCCACCATGGCCTCGGCATCCTCAAGGGTGGTGGCCAGGGGCTTTTCGACCATGATAGCCAATCCGCGCTCGGCCGCCGCGGCCACGGCGGCGCGATGCAGCGGGTCGGGGGTGGCCACGATCACCGCGTTCAGACCCGGTGCGGCGCACAGATCCCGCGCTTCCGCGAAGGCCGGCACGCCGTACTCGGCGGAGACGCGCTCGCGGCGCGCCGCATCGACGTCGCACACCGCGGCCAGTCGGGCCCGCGGGTTGTGGCCGAGGGCCCGAGAAAACATGGTACCGCGCAAGCCCAGACCGATCACGCCGACGTTGACCACACTACCCATCGATGCTGCCTCCATCCGCCGCCTTCCCGTTTGGTGTCAGCGTACTATGACCGCTCTCTCCCGGGCAAGGCGGTGCATCCACGCCGCCACGATCGTCCCGGGCTGGACCCTGGGTGGTGTCTGGATCGTGACAGATCGCGGCCAATTGGCCTGGCTCACCGTGAAGCTGCTTTGCAGCCGGATGTCGCGCGACGAGCTGCCCACCATGACCTGGTAGCGCCCGCGTTGCACGACCCAGCCGTTAGCGCGAGTGTCCCAGTAGGAGAGGTCCCGCGCGCTCAAAGCGAAGGCGACATGCTGTGTCTGGCCCGGCTTCAGGTAGACTTTGTGGAACCCTTTGAGCTGCCTGGACGGCTCGGGGACAGCGGTCGATGGGATGCCCAAGTAGAGCTGGACGACCTCGGCGCCGGCGCGCCGGCCACTATTCGTGACGTCGAGGCGCACCGTCACCCGGTCGGGCGCGGACGGGCCGCCCGGCGTCACGCTCAGGTTGCTATACCGGAAGGTCGTGTAGGAGAGGCCATAGCCGAAGGGGAACAGCGGGGCGATGTTGCGCCGATCGTAGGCGCGGTAGCCGACGAAGATGCCTTCGGAGTACTGCGCCACGCCGTTGACCCCCGGGTACTGCTGTCGCGTGACGGCGGGCACGTCCCCGGCGCTCCGGGGGAAGGTGATGGGCAGTTTGCCGGAGGGATTCACGTCGCCGAAGAGCAGCGCCGCGACGGCATTGCCGTCCTCCTCGCCCGGGTACCAGGCCTGCACGAGCCCCTGCACCCGATCGATCCACGGCATGAGCACCGGCCCGCCGGCGTTGAGCACCACGACAGTATGCGGGTTGGCGGCGGCGACGGCCTCGATGAGCTGGTCCTGGGCACCCGGCAGCTCCAGGCTGGAGCGGTCTGCGCCCTCGTACTCGTCGTCGCCGGCGACGACGACCGCGACGTTGGAGGACCTGGCGAGCTTGGCGGCGGCAGCCACATCGCTGCCGTCGGCATATGTGACGGTCACGCCGTGCCCGGCGCGGTTGATGATGCCCGTCAGAGGGCTCACGGCGTAGAAGGGGATGACGTGCGAGCTGCCGCCTCCGCCCGTCATGGCCCGCCCGGCCTTGGGGCCGATCACGGCGATGGACCCGAGCGTGCTGTCGTTTAGTGGCAGCAGCGATCCATCGTTCTTCAGCAGCACCATGCCCTGTTCGGCGATGTAGCGGGCGATCCGGCCATTGGCCCTCCGGTCTATCGTCCCCCGGCGCACCGGCCGGTCGAACAGCCCGAAGGCGAACATGGTGCGCAGGATGCGGTGGACGTGCTCGTCGAGCGTCGCCATGCGCACCCGGCCGTCCTGCACCGCCACCTTGAGGGCATCGGAGAAATACAGGCCGGTGGGCAGTTCCATATCCAGCCCGTTGGTCGCGGCGGCGACCGTGCTGTGCGTCGCGCCGTAGTCGGACAGCACCCAGCCCGCGAAGCCCCATTGGCCCTTGAGGATGTCGGCCAGCAGCGTGCGGTTCTCGGACGAGTAGACACCGTTTACCTTGTTGTAGGCAGCCATGACGGTGCCCACGTGCGCCTGCCTGACCGCGGCTTCGAAGGCCGGCAGGTAGATCTCGTGCAGCGTGCGCTGGTCGACGGCGGCGCTAACGCAGCAGCGATCGTCTTCCTGGTTGTTGGCGGCGTAGTGCTTGACATCGGCGATGACGTGCTGGGCCTGGATGCCGTCGATGACGGCCACGCCCATCTGGGAAGTGAGATAGGGGTCCTCGCCGAGCGTCTCGAAGACGCGCCCCCCTTGAGGCACGCGCGCGATATTCACCATGGGTGCGAAGATGACGTCGTTGCCCAGGTCGAAGGCCTCTTTGCCGAGGACCGTGCCGTAGAGCCTGGCTAGGTTCGGGTCCCAGGTCGCGGCGAGCGCGGCCGGGGCCGGCAGCGCGGTGGCGGAGGCGGTGGTCACCCCATTGCCGGGCCGCACCCCCGCCGGTCCGTCGGTGAAGGTGAGCGGGGGAATGCCCAGGCGGCTGTTGCCGGGGACATAGCCGGTGTGCCCCTGCATGTCGCTCATCCCGTGCAGCAGGGCAATCTTCTCATCGAGCGTCATGCGGGCGATGAGCGCGTCGGCCCGTTGGTCGGGCGTTAGCGCCGCGTTCATCCAGCGCTCGGACGGGCGCTGAAGCGGCGCGCCGCGCGAGACGCACGCCACGGTCAGCAGTCCACAGCAAAGTGCAACGAGGCAGAGAGCGACGCCGAACCGGCCCATCGGATTTACGTCGACCAATGGAGGATCAGCGGGTCCAGCCGCCGGGCCAGCTCCACAAGGCCGGCCCGGGTGGCCGGGTGCAACGGCAGCAGCGGATGTCGTACCGCCTCGCTCTCGATGATGCCGCCCTCCCGCATCAACGCCTTGGCGGCCAGCAAGCCGCATTGCTTGTTCTCGAAGTTGATCAGCGGCAGGTAGCGCTCGTACAGCGCGGTGGCCTCCTCCCGCTGGCCGGCCTGGTAGAGCCTGACCACCTGTCCCAACACCTCGGGGATCATGGCGCTGGGCATCGTGCCGGTGGCGCCGGCGTCGAGATCGGCCATCAAGGTGATGCTCTCTTCACCGTCGAATGGCCCCTCGATCGTCGCGCCGCCGAGACGGATCAGCTCGCGCAGCTTGGCCGCCGCCCCCGGTACCTCGACCTTGAAGTAGCGCACGCGCCCGATCTCGGCGGCCAGCCGGGCCAGCAGCGCCGCGGAGAGCGGCACCCCGCTGACCGGCGCATCCTGGATCAGGATGGGAATATCGATCGCCGCGGCGACGGTGCGGAAGAACTCCATAACGCCTTCTTCAGTTGGCCGGAGCGTCGTGCCGTGGTAGGGCGGCATCAGCATCACCATCTGCGCGCCAAGCTCCTGAGCCTGCCGGCTGCGCGCGGCGGCCACCCTGGTGCTGAAGTGGCTGGTGGTGACAATCACCGGCGCACGTCCGGCGACGTGATCGATGATGAGCTGAGTGAGCTGTTCGCGCTCGCTGTCGGTGAGGGCGAACTGCTCCGAGTAATTGGCCAGGATACAGATGCCGTCGACGCCCGCGTCGATCAGAAAATCGACGGCGCGCTTCTGGCTGCCGAGGTCGAGGTCGCCCTGCTCGTCGAAGGTAGTCGGCAGGATCGGGAACACGCCGCTGTACATCCATATCTCCTCTCACCACGGG
>Ga0070738_10006804_pt1 | contig 11769 bp, 7 predicted proteins | sample Coa_R2_2_FD_66446 | JGI IMG/M metagenome (GOLD analysis project Ga0070738, IMG submission 66446) | Surface soil microbial communities from Centralia Pennsylvania, which are recovering from an underground coalmine fire - Coalmine... | ecosystem: Environmental > Terrestrial > Soil > Unclassified ... | reverse complement strand
TCACTTCGACCGCAGCGCGTGGTCGGCGTTGCTCTCGGCGCCGCTCGCCCTCGGCTTCGCCTTCCGCTGGGGCCTGGTCGGCAACGTGATCGGCCTGCCGCTTTTGCTGCTCGCGCTGCCCGTCCTCGACCGGTTCGCGGGGGCGCCCACCCTGCGGCGGGCGGCGCAATCGGCCGCCGTCGTGGCCGGGCTCTTCTTCGTGCACGAGTCGGCGATGGTTGTCGCCGTGATCGCGTGTGCGTGCTTCGCGCTCCGGGTGCCCGAGCCCGAGCCCGAGTCGGGACGCCGACGCCCACGGGGCGCGGCCCGCGCGGCCTTGCTCCTCTTGCCGGTCGCCGCCGGCGTCGCGCTCGCGGCGGTGTACGCGGCGCGCAGCCCTCGGCTCAAGGCGCCGTCGATCCTCGCCGTCGCGGACCGGTTCGGCGACGGACCGCTGCGGCGCCTGCTCGACGTGCCCGGCGTCCTGTTCGGTCCGATCGACCGCGCCGCGCTGTGGGCCACGTTCGTCCTGTACGCGGCGGGCCTCGTCGCGCTCGGCCTCGAGCGGCTAAGGTTCGCTCCGCGCGCCGCCCCGGGCGTCTTCGCGCGCACCGCCGGCGCGCGGCTCGCCCTGCTCGCGCTCGCGTGCGGCGCGTGCTTCTTCGCTTTCCCGCTCGCCCACGGGGGCTCGACGCTGCTCTACCAGCGCTTTCTGCCGCCGGCCCTGGCCGTCCTCGCCGTCGCGCTCGCCCCTCCGGCGGCCGCCGGCGTGCGGCGGCGCGCGACGTGGCTTTGCGCCGTCCCGTGCCTGGCCGTGCTCGCCGTGTCCTTGCCCGCGTTCCTGGACGCCGACCGGCGCTACCAGGAGCTCGACCAGGTGCTCCCGCTCGTCGAGGAGGACAGCGCAGTCGCCGCGCTCGACCTCACGCCGCGGCCGCCCAGCGCGGTGGCCCCCGTGCCGGGCGCCGCCGCCCGCGCCCTGGCCGAGCGCGGTGGCCGCCTGCTCTTCTCGTTCACCGACGCGCCGACCTCGCCCGTCGTGATGCGCGCTGACCTGCAATGGAACGAGCCCGTGCTGCGGCTCGCGGGCGATCCCATGGCATTCTGTCCGTCCGACGATATGCGCCGCTTCCGCTACGTCCTGGTGCGGCTCGCGGGGCCCCCGAGCGGCGCGCTGCAGCGCCGGGTCGCCGCGGCGTTCGCGCCGGACGCCAGGCCGCTCGCCGCGTCCGGCGAGTGGCTCCTCTTCGAGTCGACGCGCGACGTCCTCCCGGTCGACGCGCCGGGCGAGGGGATGACGGCGCCCACGGGGTCGACGCTGCGGGCGCGGCTCGCGGCGCCCGCGAGGCACGACCCCGGGGCGCATTGACCACGCGGCGGCCGTCACGCCGGCCCGAAAACGAAAGCGCCGGGCCCTTCTCGGAGCCCGGCGCCTTCGGCCGTCGCCTCGCGTGGCGAGCGATCACTCCTCGGGCAGCGTCTCCACCATGTTGGGCGCGATGTTGAGCGCGAAGCTGCTGTTGATCTGTCCGGTGAGCGAGAACGTCGAGTAGGTGCCGTCGCCGTTCAGGTCGCCGTTCGCCGTGGCGGTGAACGTGTCGCCCGCGGCGCCGGCCGTACCGCTCGAGACGTAGCTGTACCCGTAGTACTGGGGCTGGTCCATCGAGAACTTGAGGCACGCGAACCCCGCGTTGTTCGTCGCGCCCGCGTTCCAGTCGGACACCTTCGACTGGTACTTCTTGCCCTGGATGTTCGACAGGGCGGGGACGGGGTTACCGGGGTCGGACGCGCACAGGGCGCGCGACAGGGCGGCCGACGTGCCGGGCGTGAGCACGGTGCCCGCCATCGACTCCTTCTCGTAAGCGGCCGCCGCGTCCTTGGCGATCTGGCCGAGCGAGTTACGCGCCTCGGCGGTCTTCGCGTTCGCCAGGTACTTGCGAACGCCGTAGATCGCGAGCACGGCGAGGATGCCGACGATCGCGACGACGATCATCAGCTCGATCAGCGTGAACCCTCGATCTTGCTTCCTTGTGCGTCGACCCATGAGCTTTTCTCCTTTGCCTCCCGAGGACGGACCTTCGTGATGAACCTTCACAGACCTTCGTTGAAGGTGAAAACCTGATTGGTCCACGACGTGGTCAGGACGATGGTATCCGGCGTTCCCGGATCCCCGTCGAGATCGCACATCGCGGTGACGACGTACCAGTCGGTGGGCGAGGGGCTCGGCAGCTGGATCGTCGTCGGGATGCCCGTGGGCAACGCCGGCGGGCTGCTGTTGGCCGGGCCGGCGACCGTCGCGTATCCGAACATGACCGGGCCGTCGACGTGCAAAGGCAACGTGTTCCAGTCGATGTTGCAGGCGCCCGTCCCCGCGCAGGAGCCGCCCCACATCCACACCCGGTTGGCCGACGGGTTCGGGTTCGGGTACCACGACGTCAGCGTGGTGGAGATGTTGGCGTACTGCTGCGTCTCGGCGTGGTACGCCTCCTGGGCCACGCGGATGCTCTGGACCATGTTGGTCGCCTCGGTCACGTGCGACGACTGCACGAGCTTGCGATAGCCGACGACCGCCAGCGTCGCGAGCACGCCGATGATGACGACGACGACCATCATCTCGATCAACGTGAAGCCCGCCTTCATGGACGCCCGGTGCGTACGCTCCGTACGCCGCGCACAACGCCGCGCGGCGCCGGCCTGGAAACGGCCGCGGAGATCCACGCGAGGATCACGGTGCAGTGCGCATGCCAACGGCCGCTCCTTCATCGCGCTGCGCGGCGCGCCGCCCCTAACACCGCGCGAGGCCTCATTGTCTCACGAATAGGCCGACCGTCGCGAGAAACATCGGCACGAGCCGAGGGTGACAATTTTCGTCCATCGCGCGCGGGCGACGGCCAAAGTTCGGCAGCTCCCGGGCGCGCCCGTCAGGTCTCCGAGTCGGGCGTCTCGTCGGTCGCGTCGCCGAGCGCGTGCTTCTGCAGCCGGTAGCGGAGGCTCCGAAGTGTCACGCCGAGCAGGCGGGCCGCCTGCGTGCGCACACCGCCCGACGTCTCGAGCGCCTGCAGGATCAGGCGCCGCTCCACTTCGCCGAGCACGTCGTCGAGGTTACAGCCTTCCTCGGGGAGGACGATGAGGGCCGGTGTGGGCCCCGCGGCGGCGCCCGAGATCTCGCGCGGCAGGTCGCCGAGGCCGATCGTCTGCCCGGTCGCCAGGGCCACGGCCCGCTCCATCACGTTCTCGAGCTCGCGGGCGTTGCCGGGGTAGGCATAGGCCTCGAGCGCGCGGATGGCGTCCGGAGACAGCCCGCGGATCTCCTTGTTCTGCTCCGCGGCCGATCGGGCGAGGAAGTGCTCGGCGAGCGGGCGGATGTCTTCGCGGCGATCGCGGAGCGGCGGCACCTCGATCCGGATGACGTTCAGCCGGTAGTAGAGGTCCTGTCGAAAGCGCCCCGCGCGCACGTCCTCCTCGACGGGCCGGTTCGTCGCCGCGAGCACGCGCGCATCGACGGACACCTCCGACGAGGCGCCCACGCCGCGCACCTTCCGCTCCTGCAGCACGCGCAGCAGCTTGACCTGCAGCGCGGGCGGCAGCTCGCCGATCTCGTCGAGCAGCACCGTGCCGCCCTCGGCCTCGCGGAAGATCCCGAGGCGGCTCGCGACCGCGCCGGTGAACGCGCCGCGCTCGTGGCCGAAGAGCTCGGCCTCGATGAGCGCCTCCGGGATCGCGCCGCAGTTGACGACGAGGAAGCGCCCGGCGCGCCCGCTCGCGTCGTGGATCGCGCGCGCGATGCGCTCCTTGCCGGTGCCGCTCTCGCCGGTGATGAGCACCGTCGTGCGCGCCGGCGCGATGCGCTCGATGAGCTCGAGGATGCGTCGCATCCCCTCGGAGTGCCCGAGCAGCTCGTGGCCTCGCTCGCGTACGAGCTGCGCGCGCAGCCGCTCGTTCTCGAACAGGATGGCCCGCCGTTCGAGCGCCTTGTGCACGAGCGCGCGGAGCTCGTTCGTCGCGAACGGCTTCGTCACGAAGTCGTAGGCGCCGCGCTTCATCGCCTCGATGGCCGTGTCGATGCCGCCGTGCGCGGTCATCAGGATGACCTCCGTGCGGGCCGACCGTTCCTTGACGAGCGAGAGCAGATCCATGCCGCTGCCGTCGGGCATCAGCAGATCGGTGAGCACCACGGCGTACGACTCCGGGGCGTGCATCACGGCATCGCGCGCCGTGGCGAGCCCCGGGGCGGTGGTCACCTCGAGCCCCTCGCGGCGAAACAGGATCGCCAGCATGTCGCGCAGCCCCGGCTCGTCGTCGACGACCAGGATGCGCGGCTTGGACACGGAGCGCGGCGTCTCAGTTGTTCAGCTTGGCGACGGCCATCTGCGTCGCGCCGGAGGCGACGCTCACCGAGATGGTCTTCGTCAGCTGCTGCTCGGCGTTGACGAACTTGACCTGGTGCGGACCCGGCGACACCGGGACGTGGACCTTGGGCGTGGGCCCGAGCTGCTTGCCGTCGACGAAGCACGTCGAGGGCGGGATCGAATTGATGTTCAGATACCCCTCGGCGCCGCCGCCGCCCGCGTTGGCGATCGACGCCGGGGCCGCTGCGGGCACCGCCACCGGAGCGGGCGCCGGCGCGGCCCTCACCGCGGTGACCGGCGCGGGCACGCCGGCGGGGGCCGGGGCCGGCGGCGGCGTCCAGGTGTTCTGCGAGACGGGCGGGCCGGCCCTCGGCTCGAGGGTGACGACGTACGTCTTCTCGGCCTGGCCGTCGTCGAAGCTGATGGCCTGGTTGTAGTCGACGTACCCGGGCCGGCTGGCCTGCAGCGCCCACATCTTGGTCGTGTCGATGTCGACCGAGATGGGAAGCATCGGCAGCTCGCGCCGGTCGGAGCCGCTGACCAGAAACACGCGCGCCCCCGGTGTGCCGAGCGAGATCGTCGCCTTGCCCTTGAGCACCTTGAGCGTCACCGTCCCGAGGTCCTCGATCGAGTCCCTGCCGAGGACGACGCGCTTCTCGACCGGCTGATAGCGCTCGGACCCGACGATCTTGACGACGTGATCTCCGGGCGAGAGCTCACGAAGGTCCTGCGGCAGCGGCCCCATCTCACGGTCGTCGACGTAGAGCTTCACGCCGGGCTGGGTGCCGCTCACCTTGATGCCGGTCCCCTTCGACGAGCCGCCGAGCGTGAACGTCGCGGGGTTGTCCCTTCGGGATTCGACGTTGATCGTCTGCACGGGCGGCGGTTCGTAGCCGTCGGCGAGCACCTTGACGTCGTGAGCGCCGCTGCTCAGCTGGTCGACGATGCAAGGGGCGGTGTCGCACTGCTTGCGACCGTCGACGAAGATGTCCACCCGGCCGACGGCCGATCCCCTCGGATCGGTCACGTTGATGACCAAGCGCCCCGTGCGCGGCAAGAGCACCCAGACGGCGAGCGCGACGATCGCCGCGACCACGCCGGCGATCCCCCAGACGGCGGAGCGGCTCTGCGGCGGCCGCAGCAGCGCCGTCAGCTCGGTGCTGGGCCGGATGGCCGGCGGCTGATCGGAGATGCCGGTGCGCGCGGCGGGCGGCACCGTCGTGGCTGCCCCGAGCGCCATGAACGCCGGGTTCGCGACGGCGACCGGAGGCGGCGGGAGCGAGCGCGGCGGGGGGCTCGAGCCGCCCAGTCCCTGGAGCGTGGGCGGCGGCGGCGGAAGCGTGCCGCCACCGGGCGGCGGAAGCGCGCCAGCCCCCGGCGCCGGAGGGATCGACGAGCGCGCGAGGGGCATGCCCGGAGGAGGTGGAGGAGGCGTGAAGCGCCCGGTCGTGGCGGGAAAGGGGCTTTGCGACGGTGGCGTGAGACCGAGCAGCGTCGATTTCATCGCCGGGACGCCGGCCGCGGGCGGCGGGTTACCCGCGGCGGGGATCGGTGCGGAGGAGCCCCTCGGGGGCTCGTCGGCTTTGTCGAAGATGTGGGTGGCTTCGTCTTCGTCGTCCCAGTCGACGTCGACGCCCGGGCGCGCGCCCGCCGGCGGGGCGGCCGGGCCGACCGCATCGCCCATCGGTGCGCCCATCGGCGCGAGCGCCGTTCGGCCGGGCGGGGGAGGCAGCGGTGAGCTCGTGGGCGGCGGCGTGAGGCCGAGCAGCGTGCGGCCCGCCACGTCGGGCGCGACACCGGCGTGCGGCGCGGCGGGCGGGGCAGGCAGGGCCGCGGGCAATCCCGGCTGCGAAGACGAACCGCCGGGCCCTTTCTTGCTCAGGCCCTCGAAGACGTCGAGGTCCGATCCCTTGTCGTTCGTTGCCATGGGCCCTGTCTCCTGCACCATCCTCGCGACCTCACCATATCATCAGCGCCGCTGGGAGCGACAACGTCCGAGCTCTTGCCGACGCGGAGGGAAACGTGTGTCTCACCAGATGCGCGATTCAATTGCCGACGGCCAACCGCTTTGACCCCGTGCGTCGCAATTGAGACGCGACACGCGCGCCGAGCGTCGCGGTCCGGGCACGGTAGCGTTCGTCTGCAGGCCGTGCGAGGGCAATGTGGGCGCGCTTGCCACGTCGCCGGCGAAGAGCGGATGCGCGCGCGCACGTCTCAGGGCGCCGCCGGTTTCGGAAAGTAACGCACCCGCCTGGCCTGGAGCGGTTGCCAGGTCTGATAGGGAACGATGGGCGTCGCGTCGAAGATGGTGTGCGCGTCGGGCGCGCGTCCGCGCACGAGCCGCGCGGTCACCGGCGACGTGATGCCTGCGACAGGAGCGCCGGAAATATCGAGCGAGCCTCCAAGCAAGGCCTGCGCGCTGCCCGGGACCAGCATGCGCGCGCTGCACCCCAGGCGCGCGAGCAGGTCGTCCATCGCGGCGGCGCTCGCCTCGTTCGCAGTCGCTTCCGGCCCGAGCTCGACCCAGGCGAGCATCCCGTCTTCGTCCTGCACGCCCACCGCGGCGCGAGCGCTCGCGGCCGACGGGGATGACGCGGGCACGCCGTCCACGAGCGACGTCGGCGCGGCCGCCTCGGCGGCGTCGGACCTCGGTCCGACGGAGAACGCGCCGCCGCGCCAGAAGAGCGACAGCGTGCCGCGCGTGCCGCCTGCGAACGACAGCACCGTGGGGTCGGCGGCGCTCTTGGCCGTCGCGGGCGTCAGCATGCGTGGATCGGCGCGGAGCACGCGCACCTTGAGCTCGCTGCCCCCGGCGCCGAGCGCGGCGCGCACCCAGCTCGTCGCGAGCGCGTTCGGAAACCCGCGCTGGGGCAGGCCCTTGGTGCGCCACACGCCTTCGTCCTCGCTGCGCCCGTCGACCTCGATGGGCGCGCCCGGCAAGAGCGGCCGCTGCGTCAGGTAAAAGAAGTCGCGCGCCTCGCGGTGGATGTACCGGGGAAAGAGCATGTGCCCCATGCCGCGGATCATGCGCCGCGCCCGGAAAGCGTAACCCGGCAGGTCCGGCACGCTGCCCTCGGCCTCCCAGTCGCCCTGCAGCGGGCGCCCCAGCGGCTTGAGCCGGCCCTCGGGGGCCACGTCGTAGAACTCGAAGCCGGCGTGGCCGGGGTTCATGTCGAGGTGGATGCCGAAGGCGCACCGCGCGGCGAGCATGCCCTGCGCGAGATCCTCCGCCGAGATGCTCGGGCCGTAGAAGTATCCGACGAAGTGCTCGCGCGTCAGGCAGATGGCGCTGCGCGTGCTGTGGATCTGATCGGGCCAGCCCGGCGGAGTGCCTCCCCACCAGCTGCGACCCCACGGGTTGAACTTGCCGTTCTGCACGAGCGCCGTCAGGTTCTGCCGCAGCGCCACGATGTCGCCGGGCACGTCCGACTCGCCGCCGGGGCCCGGCCACGCGCCGAAGGCGTTCGAGCCGTCGCGCAGCTCGACGACGGTCGCCGCGTACGGCTTGGGCGGCAGGTATTCGACCCCGTCGGCCTGCATGCCGTACTCGCCGTGCTGCGCCTGGAAGCCTCCGTTGAACGCCGCGACGAGGCGCCGGATGACCTGGGGCGTGCGCGGCACCAGGCCGGGTCCGTGCTCGCCGCTCGCGCCGATCGGCTCGACGGCGCCCGCTTGCATGTGCAGCGCGATCTGGCGCGGGTCCCACAGCGTGACGTAGACCCGCACGTCGAGCCGGTGCGGGTCCGGGCGCACGAACGACGTCGCGAACGCGGGGGCCGTCCCGCTCGCCGTCGGCGTGATGAACGCGTCCCTGTCGAGCGTGATCCACTGACCCTCGCCCGGGAGCGCCGGCGCCACCAAGGTGTGCAGCGGCGCCGGCGGCCAGCCCACCTCGGGGTCCGTGAAGACCGGCGCCGCGCGCGCCGGCTGCTCGAGGCCGAGCTCGTCGGCGACGTCCTTGGCCGTGCTGTCGCGCCCGAACTGCTGGTGCCAGCGGTCGAGCGCCGTGAAGGCGACCGCCTTCAGCCACTGCATCCGGTCGTCGCCGAACCACGGCAAGGCCCGGACGCGGTCGACCGCCCAGGTGACCACGCTGCCGGGCCGCGCGCGCTCGTCGAGCAGCACGTGCACGAAGGACGCGCCCGACACGACGGCCTTGCTGAGCGGGTCGATGACGACGACGCGATCGTCGGCGCGTAGCTCGACCATGCCGTCGTCGCGCCAGTCGAACGAGGACCGGTGCGCGACCGGGTCGAGGACGAACGTGTCGTCGACCACGCCGCGCGCCTGGCCGGTGCGCTGCAAGTTGGCGAGCGCGATCTGCGCGCGCTGCACGCGGGTGAAGCCGTCGCGGGGGTCGGGACCGCGCCCGGCGAGGTCGAGCACGTGCAGGCCCGTGCAGAGGCCGTCGGCGAAGGTCGTGTAGACGGCGAGCTTGCCCTTGACGACCGGCGGCGACTCGTCGGCGCCGCTCGTGTCGGTGAGGTTCCAGGCGTCGCCGACCGCGAGCACGGTGCCCTCCGGCGACAGGCGCGCCGCCACGGCGTAGAGGTCGTTCGGCTCGTCGGGCGCGTGCGCGCGCACGAGCGCCCGCCCTTTCGCCTCGAACGTGCCCGACACCCCGGCCGGTCCGGTGATCCAGGTCACGTCCCCGGCGTCGCACACCAGGCCGCGCGACGACAGCGCCTGCGCGACGGCGGTCTCCGGGCTGGGCGCGCCGGTGTCGACGTTGCCGCGGCGGCCGGCGAGCGCGCAGGCGGCCGTCAGCACGATGGGGACGGGTCGGTAGCGGGAGCTCCACCACCGCAGCAGCCACCGGGGGACCACCCACACGCCACGCGCCACCGCGATCCAACGCCCCAGGGAGTGCATCCGAGCCCTCGTCGCGCGACGAGACCCCCACTTTTACCCGATGGGGCGCCGGCCGGCCACGCAGTTCACAGCGCGGACAACCGAGTTGGCGAGGGCAATCGGCCCGGCGCGCCCGAGCACGCGTCGATCGCGCGGTCTTGGCGCGCGTTTAACGCGGCCGGCGCTGCGCGCAGCCGCGGGCCTGAAACGTGCTACGTAAAGCGGTGACGTGATGCTCCGGCGCCGGATTGCCGCATGCGTCGCCGCGCGGCTCGCCCCCGCGGTGGGCGCCGTCGCGAGCGCGGGGGCTTGCATCGTGAGCATCGCGGCGGTCGTGGGCATGGGCGGCTGCGCCAGCCCCACCCTGCCGCTACCCCCTCCCGACGAGATCGCCGTCGCGCAGGGGCCCGACGCCGATCACGTGCGCCTCTCGGGCCCGTGCGGCAGCGCGCTACAGAACGCGATCATCGTCGTCGTCAACGAGAACCCGAGCGTGCCGCTCGACATGGCCGTCGGCGGCGCCCTCACGAGCAGCTGCGGCGGCTGGGACGCCGTCGTCTACGCGCACCACGGCGACGTGCTCGACGTCACGCAGCAGCTCAACGGCACCGTCAGCATCCCGCGCACCGTCGGCGTGCCGTAGGCGATACCTCGCTACCTATTGCCACCGGGAGGCCGGCTCGGCGCCGACGACCTTGAGGGCGACCCGGCGCGGCGGCGCCGGCCTCGTGTCGTCGTTCAGCTCGCCGACGAGATCCCAGTCGCTCGCCTGGACGATGCGCACCGATCGCAACTCGCCCGCGTGGGCCTCGCCTTCCGACAGGTAGACGCTGCCGTCGATCTCGGGCGCCTGGCCTGCGTGCCGGCCCTTCATGACGAGCTCGTGCTCCTCGCTCGGCCCCTCGACGAGCACCTCCAGCTCGCGGCCGACGAGCGCGCGGTTCTTCTCGCGCGCGATGCGCCGCTGGATGGCCATCAGCCTTCGCGCGCGGTTGGCGGCGACGAGCGGGCCCACCTTGTCGGGCAGCGCGCGCGCCGCGCACGTCTCCTCGTCGGAGTAGCGGAAGACGACGGCGTGCTCGAAGCGCGCCCACTCGACGAACGCGCACAGCTCGTCGAACTCGGCCTGGGTCTCGCCCGGGTGGCCGACGATGAAGGCCGTGCGCAGGGTGACCCCGGGGACCGCGCTCCGCAGCCGCTCGACGATGCGGCGCTGGCGGCCGCTTCCGTGGCCCCGCCGCATCCGCGCGAGCATCGCGTCCGAGGCGTGCTGCAGCGGCATGTCCACGTAAGGCACGACCCGCGGATGATGGGCCAAGAGCTCGATGAGGGCGTCGTCGAGCGCCTCGGGGTAGAGGTAAAAGAGGCGCACCCAGCGCACCTTGGGCAGGTCGGCCACCCGGCGAACGAGATCGGCGAGGGGCACGCGCGCGGCCCTCGGCAGGTCGCGCCCGTAGGCGACGGTGTCCTGGGAGACCAGGTTCAGCTCGATCGCGCCGCCGTCGACGAGCCGCTCGGCCTCGGCGACCACGTCGTCGGCGCCGCGCGATCGCTGCGCGCCGCGGATCTGGGGGATGACGCAGAACGCGCACGTGCGGTTGCAGCCCTCGGCGATCTTCACCCAGGCGCTCGCGCGCGACTGCGTGAGCACGCGCGGATCGGTCGAGCGGACCAGCCAGTCGGCGGGGTTGCCGACGAGCATGCGGTCGGCGTCTCCCGCGAGCACGCGTCCGAGCTTGGTCATGTCGCTCGAGCCGAGGAAGTGATCGACCTCCGGCATCTGCGACGCGAGCTCGGCCGGATAACGCTGCGGCAGGCACCCGGCCACGACGAGCTTCCTGCACGCGCCGATCTTCTTGTACTCGGCGAGCTCCAGGACGGTGTCGATCGACTCCTTCTTCGCTTCGCCGATGAACCCGCAAGTGTTGACGACGATGACCTCGGCCTCGTCGGGCTCGTCGACCAGGCTCCAGCCCCCGGCGGCCGCGACGCCGAGCATCACCTCGGTGTCGACCCGGTTCTTGACGCAGCCGAGGCTCACGAAGTGGATCTTGCGCGCGCCGGCGGGCGAGGGCGGTCCTTCCGCGCTCATCGGCTCGCCGCCATCGCGTCGGTGAAGCGGTCGAACAGGTACAGCGCGTCGTGCGGACCGGCGGCCGCCTCCGGGTGGTACTGCACGCTGAAGGCGCGCAGGTCGGGGACCGAGAGCCCCTCGGAGGTGCCGTCGTTCAGGTGCACGTGCGTGGACACGGCGCCGGCCGGCAGCGTGGACAGGTCCACGCAGAAGCCGTGGTTCTGGGTCGTGATCTCGACGCGCCCGGTCGCCAGGTCCTTGACCGGCTGGTTGGCGCCCCTGTGGCCGAACTTGAGCTTGTACGTCCGGGCGCCGAGCGCGAGCGCGAGCAGCTGGTGACCGAGGCAGATGCCGAACATCGGCTGCTTGCCGAGCAGGGCACGGATGGTCGCGACGGCGTAGGTCACGGCCGACGGGTCGCCGGGGCCGTTCGACAGGAACACGCCGTCCGGCCGCAGCGCGAGCACGTCGCCCGCCGACGCGCCGGCCGGCACGACCGTCAGCCGGCAGCCGCTG
>Ga0070738_10006802_pt1 | contig 11774 bp, 5 predicted proteins | sample Coa_R2_2_FD_66446 | JGI IMG/M metagenome (GOLD analysis project Ga0070738, IMG submission 66446) | Surface soil microbial communities from Centralia Pennsylvania, which are recovering from an underground coalmine fire - Coalmine... | ecosystem: Environmental > Terrestrial > Soil > Unclassified ... | reverse complement strand
AATTGATTTTTATGGATTGGAGAAAGAGAAAAATTTCTATCATCCGAAAGCGATTGTTTCGATGAATGAAGATGAGGATGCTTTTCAGTTAGGATGGAATGCGTATCATATCATTTATGCCAGCTTATTGGAGCGCCTTAGGAATGGAGAATATTTAACAACAGCAAATAGAGAGGAATATCAATTTCCTACCTTAAATACGACTCTTTATTATTTTCCTGAACGGACATTAAACATGGCATATAGTGAAGACAATGGGCAATATAAGCCATTTCTTCCTTATTGTATGGATGTTTTTTTATCAAATGATAGCTTAAAGGCTCAAGAACTAATTGAATTTATTCAGTTAATTTTCACAGATAAGCAACGATTTGAAATTGTAGAAACCCTTATTCGCTATTTAAACATCACACCGAATAAAGCGTTAATAGATATTTTAGTCCACATTTTACCGCGTGTTTATGAAGATAAAATACTGGCAGATGCAGCTCAAAATAAGCAAGTCGATATTTATAAAAAAATATTTGCAAAAAAATATGCTCATTTGAATGAGATGGATAAAAAACATTTATTGTCTAAATTTTTGTTTTCTGCGGTGGATAGGGGCTCTTCAGCAGACGTATACACTTTATTGGCTGCTGGAGCTGATCCTAACTTTATTCAAGAGAATAAGGGTTGTAATTCATTGCATTTAGCAGTTCAAAAGAACAATAAGGATATAGTAAAAGTATTGCTGAAAGCGAAACATATTGATGTTAATCAAGTCGATAAAAATGGCCAAACAGCATTGCATTTGGCAGCAGTTTCGGGGTTCGAGGAAATGATAAAAGTTTTAGTGAGAGCGAAAAATATTGATGTTAATAAGAGAGATTATAATGGTCGGACAGCGTTGCTTCTAGCACATAAGCGTCGGTGCCCACTAGGTGATCAGGAAGCATACGATAGTAAAGAGAACTGTATAAAAGCACTGCTGGATAAAATAGATTTATCCAATCTAAAAAATTATGCTGATCCTAGTGTAAAAGACTATGAGGGTGATTCAGTGATGAGGGTATATTCTCATCTTATTAACGATGACATATGCTATCCTCGGGTTAAATTCCAAGCAGAAGTGGAGAAATTCATTTCCAAAATTCGTCACATTATGTCCTGGGAAAAAGAGACGCCACGCTATCAAGCAATTAAAAAATTTAATTCACGAACAGCAGGTATGAAAACTGTCAGCGAATTCAAACCCCTCTTCTATCCTTTTCAAGAATTAGTGGAGCTAGCAGAAAACCTTCGTGTTATTTCTTCGCGTTATCAGCCGAGTAATCTGCATAGGATAGCAGCATTAAATTCTCTTCAAAAAGATATTGATGCTGCTTATACTGCCTATGCTGAAGGTGGCGATATTCAAGTAATATTAGCTTCTTTAAAAGTGAATGCGTCCATCCTTAAGGAATTTGCTGCTGCTGATCATGCCCAACAGGGGACTTTCCGTCTTTTTGGCACAAAGAGTACGTTGGCTAAAGAGATTGAGGATGCGATGAGTCGCAGTGTTCCGAGTAAGTTTAGAGCGTATAAACACTAACCATTTCTACCCACTAGGAGATACGGCTCAAGTATCTCCTAACTTTCTTATTATCGAAAACAAGGGATCAAGGTAACGACAGTTGATTGCCTTATTTGGGCGACAGCCAAAGTTAATAAGCATAAAATTGCCACTTATAACTTGCGCCATTACCCCGATAAAAGTATTTTACTGGTATGAATACGTTTTCCAGGCGCCTTTCAAGCTTATTACACGATATTTGCCCCCTTCCAATAGAGGGTGCCATCGATCGTCCTATCGCTTCTCTCATTTTAGATAGCCGTCAAGTTAAAAAGAACGATCTCTTTATTGCTGTCAAAGGAACCCAAGCTGATGGGCGAAATTATATTGATCAAGCTATCGCAAAAGGTGCTATTGCCATCTTACTTGATGCGGATAATACCCATGAGGTGATAACGTGGCGGGAAAGCGTCCCCCTCATTCCTATTTATCACCTCTCTGCCAAGCTTGGCCAATTAGCCGCACGTTTTTATGATCACCCGGTACGCCATTTACGCATGATGGGCGTGACAGGGACCAACGGTAAAACCTCTTGCACCCATTTTATCGCCCAAGCCCTCCAATCCTTACAGCACCCTTGCGGCATCATCGGCAGTCTCGGCAATGGTTTTTACGGTGCTTTAGGCCCAGTCGGTCTCACGACACCTGATCCTATTTCCCTCCATGCAGAGCTCCACGCATTCCGTATGCAGCATGCTGAAGCGGTAGCCATGGAAGTTTCATCCCACAGCATTGACCAAGGGCGCGTGAATGACATTCCCTTTGAAGTGGGTATTTTCACCAATTTGACGCAAGACCATTTGGATTATCATGGCGACATGCAAACTTATGCCAATGTTAAACGCCGTTTTTTAGCAGAAATGCCAGTGAAACACCTTATTTTAAACGTGGATGATGCTTACGGAAAGCGTTGGCAGCATGAATTGAGAGGGCAAAAATCTATTTTTGCTTATAGTACACAGCCTACTATTTCTTCTGACGTGCCATTGATTTATACCAGCCATATTGCCTTATCACTTCATGGTATCAAAGCATACATGCATACCCCCTGGGGAGAGGGCGAATTCACTTTGCCCCTGATTGGCCAATTTAATTTAAGCAATGCGCTAGCTGTTTTAACCGCTTTATGTGTATATGGTATTCCTTTCTCAGATGCCCTGGAACAGTTAAATTACCTGAAAGCAGTACCAGGCCGTATGCAGACCTTAGGTGGGGGGGGGAAGCCGTTAGTGGTCGTCGATTATTCTCATGCACCTGATTGTTTGGAAAAAGCCTTACAAGCATTGCGTGGTCATACTAAAGGTAAATTGATATGCGTTTTCGGCTGCGGCGGTAATAGGGATACCGGCAAACGCCCGCTCATGGCCAAAATCGCAGAGCAACTCGCTGATTATGTCATTGTCACTAATGATAACCCCCGCCACGAAGACCCTGAGGTCATCGTCCAGCAAATACTCCAAGGCTTTGCCGATCCCAGCCGAGTCACCGTACAGCTAGATCGTTCTAAAGCGATAGAGAACAGTATACAATGGGCATCAGCTGGCGATTGTGTCTTAATCGCAGGTAAAGGGGCGGAGCATTATCAGCAGATAGGGGATGAAAAAATCCCGTTTGATGATGTCGAGCAGGCGACTCATTATTTAAGCAAGCGGCAATAGCCGGTAGACGTAACGGAGAAATGAAATGTTATTGTGGTTAAGCGAATGGCTAGCAACGTATTTTCACCCTTTTCACGTTGTCCAATACCTTACCTTACGTGCTATTTTAGGTGCCTTAACAGCCCTCATTATTGCGTTAGTCTTAGGCCCCAGCATCATCCGTCAACTAAGCTCCCACCGTGTTGGCCAAGTCGTGCGGGATGATGGCCCTCGCAGTCATTTTAGCAAAGCAGGTACGCCTACCATGGGCGGTACGTTAATTCTCATTTCGGTCCTCATTAGTACGTTGTTATGGAGCGACTTGTCCAATCGTTACGTTTGGCTCGTGTTAATCATGACATTTGGTTTCGGTGCCATCGGCTATTGGGATGATTATCGCAAATTAGTGCTGAAACACAGTCGCGGCATGCCAGCACGTCGCAAGTATTTATTTCAATCGATATTGGGTTTAGGTGCCGCTATTTATTTATATTATTCCGCGAAATTACCGATTGAAACGCAACTCGTTTTACCCTTTTTCAAAAATTTAACATTTGCCTTAGGCCCTTTCTTTATTTTATTAACGTATCTGGTGATAGTGGGTTCGAGTAACGCAGTCAATTTAACAGATGGTCTTGATGGTCTTGCAATCATGCCTGCTGTCATGATCAGCGGTGCATTAGCGGTGTTTGCTTATGCAACCGGTAATTTTCATTATGCTAATTACCTGGCTATTCCTTATGTGCCTGGTGTTGGTGAAGTCGTCGTCTTTTGCGGTTCTTTAGTCGGTGCAGGTCTTGGTTTCCTCTGGTTTAATACTTACCCCGCTCAAGTTTTCATGGGCGATGTCGGCTCACTTGCTTTGGGTGCGGCACTTGGGATTATTGCCGTGATTGTGCGTCAAGAAATTGTCTTTTTTGTGATGAGCGGTATTTTTGTATTAGAAACTGTCTCGGTTATTTTACAAGTCGGCTCATTCAAACTCACTGGCAAACGTATTTTCAAAATGGCACCTATTCATCATCACTTTGAGCTGAAAGGCTGGCCTGAACCGCGCGTGATCGTACGATTTTGGATCATTACTTTCGTACTTGTGTTGTTTGGTTTGGCTACGTTGAAGCTACGATAAAAGAGTTTACTATGTCATCTGATTTACATGTCATCGTTGGTCTTGGCGCAACGGGTCTTTCTTGTATTCGTTATCTTGCTGCACAAAATATACCGATTGCAGTGATGGATACACGCAATCAGCCGCCGCATTTGGATACTTTAAAGAAAGAATATCCGGATGTACCTGTCACGTTTGGTGGTTTTGATACGAATTTATTAGCGCAAGCCGCAAAAATTATTTTAAGTCCAGGCATTGCCTTGCGCGAATCAGCAATTGCAGCGCAAGTTAAGCGCGGTGTCCCAGTGATAGGTGATATTGAGTTATTCGCGCAAGCTGTGAATCAACCTGTCATTGCGATTACGGGAACGAATGCTAAAAGTACTGTCACAACGCTCGTAGGAAAAATGGCAGAAGCAGCCGGTTTTCAGGTACAAGCAGGTGGTAATTTAGGTATTCCGGCATTAGATTTAATCAACCGGGATCCCGCGACCAATCTGTTTGTTTTAGAACTCTCCAGTTTTCAATTAGAAACAACTTATTCATTAAAACCTCACGTCGCTACTGTTTTAAACGTGACGCCGGATCATATGGATCGTTATCTTACCCTGGCTGACTATCAACAAGCTAAACAGCGCGTGTATCAACATTGTCAAACCGCGGTTTGTAATCGCGATGATCCTTTAACGGAGTATCAACGTGCTGTTCGTAAGTGGTATTTTACGATGAATAAACCGCAAAAAAATGAATTTGGTTTACTCACAAAAGGTAATGAAATTTATCTAGCTTACGAAGATCAATCCTTACTTTCTGTTGCTGAACTACCTATTGCAGGTAAACACTATCAAATGAATGCATTAGCCTCGCTTGCGATTGGTCATGCGTTTGGCTTACCGTTTACGCCTATGTTGCAAATGCTGCGCGAATTTAAGGGGTTACCGCATCGCTGCCAGTTGGTGCGGGAGCGGAATGGGGTGAAATGGTATAATGATTCGAAAGGCACGAATGTGGGCGCTACGCAAGCGGCTGTATTAGGTTTAGGTAGCGAGCTGAGTGGTAAATTGATTTTGATTGCAGGTGGCGTTGGTAAAAATGCAGACTTTAGTCCACTTGTTCCTCTGATTGAAAAATATACGCGTCATGTCGTTTTAATGGGTGAAGCGGCACAAGAATTAGCACGCGTAATAGGTGATCGTGTACCTGTCTCCTTTGCGCATTCTATGCAAGAAGCAGTGCAGCAAGCAGCAGAAGCGGCTAGGACTAATGATAGTGTGCTGCTTTCGCCGGCTTGCGCGAGCTTTGATATGTTTAAACATTATGAACATAGGGGAGAGGTGTTTATGGAGATGGTGAAGAAGTTATAGCTCTGTCCTCCAATAGACGCTCCTATTTTTCCATTATATAGTGATTAAAATAATTATTATTAACAAAGGACAGATTACTATATGCTCAAAAAGATTCCTCCACAGATAGCTCTCAGCAATATGGTTCGATTAAAAGAAGAAGAAGGTGAAAAAATTGTTCAGGCTATTCAAAAAGGGGATTTAGCTGAAATTCAACGAATCCTGAATGGGCCGAGAGCAAAATTCCATATCCTAGTGCCGCCTTTCTTGGGTGGGGGAGGGAAGAGCCTTTATATCGCCGATCGGATGGCAGAATCTGGCCAATTAGAGATGCTTGAATATCTTCATACTATTTTAGAAAAATTAAATGAAAAAAAGTTTCCTAATGATAATATCCTTTATGAAGCGTGTGCTTCTCACAATAGAGAAGGAGGTAAAAAAATAATAGAGTGGGCCTATAAAAATAAAATCTATGAGCGTACCCGTGCCTTTACGCTTAAACATTTAGAAGCAGCGCTAAATATCAACGTACGCGTGAATGATACGACAGAAGATGCGTATGGTTTTATTCCGGCTCATTATGCTAAAGCATATGGTTGGATTACCGAATTTGATCCAACGGAAGTGGTGACAACTCCTAAGTTGAAGGGAATGCAGACTGCGTGGGTTTTAGCAATTTTAATGCATCCAGATAGTTTAGTTAACAATATAATATCACCTGCTACGTCGCCTATTTCTTTATTTGCTGCTCCAAAAGACGGAATATTTGTAGGTGTAACTTTTATCTTTCTATTAACCGTTTATTGTATTAGAACAAATAATAAAAATCAGTTAGAAGCATTTTTAAAACATAATTCCCAAACGAAACTATCTTTTGAAAAAAAGGCATTAACTATTCTACTTCAGAACATTTGTAAATATAAAAGCTGGGAAGTTTTTGAAGCTTTATATTCTTATATTCGGAACGATTATTTAGATCTGAATATATTAGGGGCAACTCAAAGCACATTTGGCTGGGAGATGGCTTATAACAAACAAATAAAAGTGATGAAAGAGATTTTAAAAGATCATCCGCAGAAAGTTGACCTGAAAGGGCATTCGTTCATTCCATTAGTATGGATATTAGCAAATCAGGGTGAATGGGATTTATTAAAAGAGTTACAGCATGTTAATTATTATATAAATAGCGATATGGATCCGAATCAAGGCGTTAATTTTGATGAAATGATTGCTCTGGAGGATGGGCAGACAGCGAAAAGTTTGATGCAAATGTTGGAGCAATATGGACAAAAAGAATTATCAGATGCTTTGCAGGCAAATTTAACCTTTTATGATGTGATTAAGCGAGGGGGCCATTCACCAGCGGAACGTCTTTATCTGGATAAATGTTGGAAAGAAAATGATGAAGTTAGAGTGGCGATCCAAAAAGATGATCTAGAGCGAATTGGGAAATTCATGGAAAAAGGTAAGGGATCTATCCTCAATCCTTATAAACCTCTAGTGGAGATGGAAGGAGGAAAATTTAAGCCCCTTTATTTTTTAGATTATATAGCAAAATATGGGAATGCAGAGGCACTTAAAAAATTTTATTCGCCTGAATTTCCGTCTAATAATTTACTCTATTATGCTTGTAAAAATAAAAATCATCAGACTAAATTTGAAATGATTGAATGGATGTATGCCAATCGTATTTATGAGCATAGAAAAGGCTTAACAGAAAATCACTACCTGGGCGCATTGAGAAGAGGGCAAGATCCAAATAATCAAGAAGAAGATCCTTATGGATTTACACCGTATCATTATAGCCTTGTTTGCAGAATGGATTTTAAAGATGAAAAAGAATTTGACCAGTTCTTGCTATCCTTAGACGTCAACCTTGCTTGGATACTCGCAAAATTTTCCTATTCAGATTGGGAAAGTGATGAACCATTCGCTTGGAAGCTGGTTTTTCTCCACAAAACTAATTTATTAAAAACAATTATTGAAAAAACTGAGCAAAGGTTAGATCTCATGGAATATCAAACAACATTCGCTTGGATGTTAGCAGACCAAGGTGAATTCGAATTTTTGACCTCGATGTTTAAGGGTGGCTTCCTTGATAAAGTTAATTTTTATAAGGTAGTCCATCTAGACCAATATCAAGCCAATTATCCGGGGAAAAATTTAATTCAAATTTTAAATCAGCATGAGCAAAATGAACTAATTGCTCTATTCAAGAAAGAATCTGCTAAAACTCAACAATTATCTTTCAAGGAAAATTTAGAAAATTTATTCGCTTCTAGTACGTTAAGCTTAAAGGTAACACAAGATAAAAATAATTTTACTCTATTTTTTAAGGGTTCTGATAAGCAGATTGAGGAACTAAATAAGCTACTTAAGCTGCACCATTATAGCTATAGTAAAGGTGAAGGCCGCAAGAACGCGACACTGACACTCGTGAATAAAGAAACTACTCTCACTACTTTATTTTTTAACAATACCAAATTTTCCACCTCGCTAAAGAAATTGATATCAGATAATCCTAAAGTGACGCAGCCACCGGCATCTTCTACCACTTCTGTTTTGTTGCTAAGTGGAATCAGGCCTAAACAAGTCATCAAGTTGGCTGAAAAAGAAAGAAAAAATTGGGAAGATGTATTACGAATGATTTTTTGTTATGCAGAAGGAATGACTATTCGCTATCATATGGAAGAAAGTAGTTTTTATGTCACGCTTCCACTTAATGAATTAACTATACGTAAGAAAGGAGAATCGCATCAGCATAGGGAGACGTTCGCTCCTAAAACGACAATGCCCCATCGAGCATTATATGAGTGCTTAAAAAGCCGTTTTGATAGTGCAAAAGTGGAGTTGGATGAAAATACGAAAACTTTTAAACTATCACCTTATGAAATTGCTTGTTCGGATGAAGTAGCTCATTCTTTACATAATAATGTTTATGCTCATATAAAAAATAATTACGAGCTTATTCACCGGATGGGCGTTCAGAAAGACCCGAAAACTATACTGCCCACTCTATTTAATATTAATACCCAACTTTCACAGGATATTATTATTGCGCCATCCGAACACAATTTAGCTGATGCTATTAAGCTGCATCTGGTGCGTATTGCTGAGATAAAAAATTTAGGTAAATTTTTTAGTGATCTAAGCTATCCTATTAAAGAGAAAAATAAACTTATTTTTGAAGTAAATCTTACTGGTAAACTTTATGCGGGCACCACGGATGGACAACTTCCCTCCTATTTTGTTTACACTGCCATGGAAGAATCGATAAAAGAGATTAATAAAGATCTCATGAAGGTCTATCTAGATAAAGAAAAAGTAAGAATTGTGATTCAATTAAATAGTTTGAAAGTAAATTCAAATAATAATAACGTAGCACCAGCGTTGAGAATGTTTGAAGACCCGGAGCTATTTAATCAGCTTCAAGATAGCTTTAGCAAGAGAATTGCAAGTAATGTCATTAAATCCAGCGAATTACCCTGGGAATATTTTGTACCTGCCACACGTGTAAAGAAACCAGAGGAGCTTATAACAAAGCTTAAGTATGGGGCTAAGTTATTTATGTATGAGAGTTTTGGAAATAAACGTAATCTTTTCCAATTTCACGTAGAGCAAGTTTCTCAACTTAATACAGCCATAGAGCGAGCTGATGAAAGTAGGTCTCAGCTATATTACTATGCTCAACTTATGCACTTATTTCGGGGGGTAAAAATATTTGCTAATTCATCAAGTTCTTTACATGATGTTTTCTATGATTGTCGAAATTTAATCCGCCATAGTTATATCAAGGCAGATTTTCCAAAGTTGCTTAAATTATTAAGAAACTTATTTCAAACTGTTAAAGACCTGAATGATTCAATAGATACAGATGAAATTAAGGAATATGAACAAAAAATAAGTGACATTATCTCAAAGTTGAAAAAATATTGCGAAAAATATAGAGAGCAAATTGCGAATAAATTATTGAGATTTGGAAATGAAGAGGAAAAAAGAAAAACTATCGATGCTTATCAATTGCTTGTCGAAAATTTATTAAAAGCTTCTTTGAGTAAGGAGGAAGAAAAGTGGCGGATGGATGCTATTTTAATTCTTTTATCTTTGCAGGCGGAAGCAGGGGAGGAAAAATTCCTCAAGGTTTATCGTGAATTAGGACATGGGTCTTTTGATGAGGATCATCAGATGCTTATCGCTCGTGCCTATGATTTGGTAAAAAATTTATTACCCGCTTTTTCTATGAATGAAGATATAGCTGCAAATTTTACTTCCCGGTTTGTGAGATTCGGTTAAATTTATTGACTAAATGTTCCAAATTCATTTTGATGGATTATATGTATTAACACGAGATACAAAAAGACTTCGGCATTATTATCTAAAATTAAAAATTTTATCTCCTAGTGACTAAGCCTGACGATAGATCCGTGATATTCTGCGGCCCCACAAAAACCTATATGAATCAAAGAAATGGTAGGCGCTAATAAATTCTTCTTCGTTATAGTCTATACTTTATAAAATTAACTATTTTAGTAATGAACGAGGTGGGATATGGGTCCACGCACTGATACAGATCAAAAAAATCAAGATCCATCAAGCTCCCAAACGACCACGGCGCAGATTATCGAGATAGTTAAAGCACAAGATGAACAGGCTTTAGATGCACTTAAGCTTAACGAAGTAACGGATGAAATAATTAAGGTTCTAGCTGAACAAGGCGATGAAAAAGCAATTAATTTTCTAATCAGGAAATTCCCAAAATGCCTTGATAGAGTATTCTATCACGCTGCAGCAGCAGGAAAAGAAGAACTGACGTTACATCTTATGCAAGATCACAGGAACATTGATTTTATTGGGAAGGCTCTGAAAGGAGCAGTGTTTCACGGACATGTAAAGCTTATGTATAAAATTTTAAATAATTATAAATCTATTGCTACAAATACTACTTTAAGTGCTGAAACAGTTATCGTTCTCATTGGAACGGCTGTGCGCTATGCAGCCTATGTTGGGAATAAAGAACTTGTTATAGAGCTTATCAATCAGCTAAAAGGAGAGAATACTTTAGCTCTCACCGCTTTGGTGGGCGCCATGGATGGTAAGCACGTAGAGCTAATTAACCATCTAACACAAAATTATCCAAATTGGCGAAGGGTTGGTCTTTTTGCATATTATACGCAGCAAGATATTCTTGCTTCTGCAAAAACGTGGTTTTCAAAAGAAGAAGATAGAGAAGCTAAATTACGTTTTATTACCTTGATTAAGGATTCCCAATTGCAAGAAGAGTTGATTAAACTTGTAATTAAGATGAATCCTGCAGATAAGAATTTTTTTCAAAAGAATGTCAAAAATTTAAATAAATTAATGCAAGAAACAGGGATTAGTTACGATCATGCAAGACTATGGATACGCCATAGTAAAGAATTACCCGCTTTGTTTTTGCAGGGCCAACAACTCAAGGAAAAAGGTGTTACAAAGGATATTCTAATCGAAATTGCTTCACGTTTTCTGGGTCTTAATCATGAGGAAACAAAAAGTTTCTATGGCAAGTATTGTGAAGTGATGGCTGATAAATTTTACAAAGCATCTGAAAAGAAGATTGGAAAATCAGCAGCGGGAAAAAGACATGAAAGGCGAAAAGGTGGGGTGCCTTTGGTAGAGGAACCACAGCCAAAACAATCTTATAAAAAAACATTACAAAAAGTGGTGGACATGATATTAAATCATGATTTCAAATTACACGGTAAAAAGACAGGTGTGCCAATTAAACTACGTGATTACGGTAAAACCTCCACTGAAGAGAAGCATATATCTTACGGTGCTTACCAAGCTCTTTCGACCGCATATGATTTATTAAAACAAAAGCGAGAAATCTCCTCTGAAGAAATGTGTCAAGCTTGCCAGGAAATTTATAAGCATCTGAAGGATAAAAGAAGTACAACATTAGGGCTATTTGGTTATGGTCGACGTGATAAAACTACTGTCGAATTGTACAAAGAAATTCTAGTATGTCTTGATAAGTATATTACCTCACCCTCACACCCTATCACTTTCTTACCTCCCGGGTTTTAGGCTGTTGAATAATTTGGCATGGTTTT
>Ga0070738_10006801_pt1 | contig 11775 bp, 13 predicted proteins | sample Coa_R2_2_FD_66446 | JGI IMG/M metagenome (GOLD analysis project Ga0070738, IMG submission 66446) | Surface soil microbial communities from Centralia Pennsylvania, which are recovering from an underground coalmine fire - Coalmine... | ecosystem: Environmental > Terrestrial > Soil > Unclassified ... | reverse complement strand
CCCACGACACCAAGCGGAGCGAGGACGTGCGGGCCCGCCTCCACGTCCTCTCGGAGCTCGCGCACGAGTGGGGTCAGGCGCTCGCCCGCTGGAGCCGCTGGAACCGTCCCCGGAAGAAGCTCGTGGGCGGCGCGCTGGTCCCGACGCCGGCGGAGGAGATGCTCCTCTACCAGACCCTCGTCGGCGTCTTCGAGGAGGGCGAGCCGATCGCCGAGCGCGTCAAGGCCTACGTCCTCAAGGCCGCCCGCGAGGCCAAGGTCCACACGAGCTGGACGGCGCCCTCGGCCCCTCATGAGGCCGCGCTCCTCGGCTTCGTGGACGCGATCCTCGAGCCCGGGAAGTTCCTCCGCGAGCTCGGACGCTTCGCCGCCCGCGTCGCCTTCTACGGGGCCTTCGGCTCGATCTCCCAGGTCGTCTTGAAGATCGGATCGCCGGGCGTACCCGACTTCTACCAGGGGACCGAGCTCCTCGACCTCTCGCTCGTCGATCCCGACAACCGTCGTCCGGTCGACTTCGACACCCGGCGAAAGATGCTGGGAGAGCTCACGGGCCCCCCGGCCTCGAATGACCCGGGCCGCGTCAAGCTGTTCGTCACGAGCCGCGCGCTCGCCTTCAGGAAGGAGCGACGCGAGCTGTTCCTCGAAGGCGAGTACCTGCCGCTCGAGGTCAAGGGCCCGCTCGGCTCGCACGTCTGCTCCTTCGCCCGGAGGAGGGGCGAGGAGTGGGCGATCGTCGCGGCCCCGAGGCTCCTCGCCGGTCTCGTCCCGGTCGGCCGTTTCCCGGTCGGGCGGGGCGTCTGGGGATCCGGCCAGATCACGCTCCCCGCCTTGGCCCCACGCGCGTGGCGGAACGTCTTCACCGGCGAGGGGATCCGCGGACGGCTCTCCCTCGAGCGGGTCTTCGCGACCTTCCCGGTCGCGCTCCTCGCGGCCTAGCTATTTCTTGGGCGGCGGAGGCGGCTCGGCGTCGAGCTTGCCTTTGATCTTCTTCCGGGCCTTCGGGCCGAGTGTTCCCCTGGCTTTGCGCGTGGCCCGGTTCCGCTCGGCCTTCCTGACCTTGGCCTCGGAGGAGAGGGGCGCCGGCTCCTTCTTGGGGAAGAAACCCAGCTCGAGGCACTCGGTGGAGCGTTTGCCCCAGGTGTACTGGGCACCGATCTCGATGTCCTCGAGGAGCTGCGCGATCCAGGGCAGTCCCGCCGTCCGGGTCTTGATCGCCTCGCCCCGAGCGATCTTGGCCGTGTCCACGTTGTCGAGGAGCTTGAGCTTCTCGTCGATGACGGCGTTCAGGGTCGCGAGGTCGGCCATTCCGCCCCGGAAGTTCATCTTCTTGCCCGAGGCGAGAACCTTGGCGAGGCCAGCCTTGATCTCGAGGAGCTGCTTCTTGAGAGCCAGCGGGTGGTTACGAGCCATGACGGTCGCCCATTCTCACCTCGAGCGACGCCATCTTCGAGCCCCTCTCTCAAGTCCATTGGACGCCCCGGGTTGTGAATCGGGGACGGCGAGACCATCGACCGCCACGGTCGCGTCCCCAAAGGGGGCGGTCGCTTCTTCATCTCTCATGGTGCCGTCCCCATTCGGGACGGTCGTTTCTTCGTCGATCATGCTCGCGTCCCCATTCGGGACGATCGTCTCTACGTCGCTCATGCCGGCGTCCCCGTTGGGGACGGCAGGTTCTTCGGCGCTGATGGTGCCGTCCCCATCGGGGACGGTCCTCTCTTCATCACTCATGCTCGCGTCCCCAAAGGGGACGGTGACTCGATCGACGTCGATGGTCGCGTCCCTCATGGGGACGCTGCCTCCTTCGTCGCTCGTGGTCCCGTCCCGGTTCCAGGTCCCGCGCGGAGGATTCCAGGCTCCTGGCGCCTTCGCGTCTTCGCGGTTCCCACCTTCGTTGACCTGGTCGCGGCGCTCGCTCTAACGCGCGAAGAGCCTCATGGCCAGCGCAATGACGCCGCCGAGCAGCGCCGCCAGGAGAAGGAGCACGACGACGACCGTCCTCCGGTGGGCCCGCATGACGGCCGCGGGCGAGGGAATGGGGCCCGGGATCGCGTGCTCGAGGACCCGGCGCTCGGCGTGATCCATGGCGATGCGGCCGATGATCTCGTCCTTCACCGGCTCGAGCGACGACTCCGAGAAGACCATGTTGGCCCGACACTCCGGGCAGTGGACGGTCTTGCCGAAGAGCTCCGGAGGCACGGCGACGTGGTAGCCGCAGAGGGCGCACTCGACGAGGATCCGCCTCACCTTGACCGGGCGTCCGCCTTGCGCGGAGCCGACGACGGTCTTCTTTTTCCCCTCCTCGGGGTCCACGAAGTCCGGGCCCTCGGAAGCCTCGTCCGACCCCGGCGAGCCGAAGAAGGCGCCGCGGGGAGTCTCGTCCGTCGGCGCCCGCTTCAAGGGCTCCTCGTCGCTCGCGTCGGGCTTCTTGACGCGCTGACTCGGGTGGGCCTCGGGGAGGGCGGCCTTGACGCCCGGAGCCTCGTCCGAGGGCTCGACCCACTCGGCCTGCTCGGGGACGGCGATCACGCCCGAGCGGCACTTGGGGCAGCGGTAGAAGGTCCCACGGAGCTCATCGTCGAAGGTCCGCAGGTATTCGCAGCGCGAGCACTTCGCCCGGATCCCCAGCGGCGCCCTCCCGTGCGGGTCCCGCGCACGCGCGTTTCAAGGGACGAGACGCGCGAGTCCAGGAGAGAGTAGAGCCCCACGGACCTCCCCGCAACGATCTCGAGGCGGAAGACGCCTCGAACGCTCGCGGCACGCTTTTTCCTGATCGTGCCGCTCATGAAGAAAGAACACGTCGTCGTTCCCATGCTCGTCTCGTTCGTCGCCGGCGCCGTCTTCCTCGGAGTCCTCGCCGCTCCGAGCGCCCAGGCCGTCTCTCCGCCTCCGGTCGCCGACCCCCAGCTCGCGCGGGCCCTCGAGGAGATGCGCGTCAACCTCCAGGCCGCGCGCGGCATAGGTTGCGGCTCGCCCCGGGTCTTCCTCTCGACCGAAGATCTCGAGCTCGCCCTCCGGTCCTCGGCCGCTCTCAGTCGCGATCCGCGAGACCTCGGGAGGCTCCTCCTCACGGCGCGCCTCGTGAGGCACGTGGGGCGCGCCCTCGCCGACGGCACCGGCGAGCGCCGCCTCGAGGAGGAGAGGCTCACCGACGAGGACTTCCGCTTCCTCCTCGGGGCCCTCGAGGACCGGCTCGCGCGGGCGGCGGGAGAGCTCTCCTCGAGCACGCCCCGCGACTACGACCCTTCACGCCTCCGGCAATTCCGCGGGCTCGGCTTCGACGATGCGCTGCGGACCCTGTTCGAGTGAACGATGGAGAAACCGCGAAGGCGCGAAGCCGCCAAGAGCCCCTCGGCGGGTCCTCGCGTGATGCGAGAGCCATCCGAAGACGAGGAACGGATGGCAAAGGCGATCGTTCACGCGGCGTATCTCGTTCACCGGGCGATCGGTCCCGGGCTTCTCGAGAGCATCTACGAGGCGTGCTTCTGTCACGAGCTGAGCAAGGCCGGTCTCGCCTGGAAGCGGCAGGTGGCCATTCCCCTCATCTACGACGGTGTCGCGTTCGACGAGGGGCTTCGAGTCGACGTCCTCGTCGAGGACCTGGTCATCTGCGAGCTCAAGGCTGTCGAGAAGGTGATTCCCGTGCACCGCGCCGCTCTACTGAGCCAACTCAGACTCAGCGGCAGGCGGCTCGGCTTTCTCATCAACTTCCACGTGCCGCTGATCAAGGGAGGAATCGAGCGCCTCGTGATGAGCTCTTACTGACCCAAGCACAAACCGCTCAAGCTGCTCCACCGGCAGGCGACCTTGAAGGTAGCGGCGCGAAGACTCTTCACCGCGAAGACGCCAAGACGCAAAGAGCCGGCTGACAACGCCTTGGCGTCTTTGCGCCTTGGCGGTAAAGAGATCTCGCGCCACCACCTCCGAGCCGGTCTCGTCGGGCGTCTTTAGGCCCTTGGGCTGGGGTCAGTAGCGCCTTCGCGTCTTCTCGGTTCTCTTCCGCCCTCTGAAGCAGAGACGCGCGGCCCTCAGAGGGCCGCGCGTCTCCGTCATCGCGCCCTGAGCGCGCCGAGTCCTAGCACTTCTTCTCGAACACCACGATCTCCACTCGCCTGTTCTGCGAGCGAGCCCCGTCGTGCTTCTCGTGCTTCTCGCCCTTCTTCGAGACGTGCTTCACGGCGTGGACCTCGCCCACGAAGGGCCGGAAGCAGCTGAACGAGGCGAGGAAGCAGCGGTCCTCCTTGATCCCCTTCGAGACGAGGAAGTCGAGGACGGCCTTCGCCCGCTTGAAGCCGAGCTCCCAGTTGTCGTGGTTCTCCTTGACGCTCTTCACGACCGGCGCGTCGTCGGTGTGGCCGTCGATGCGGATGCAGTAGCGCGCGTACTCGCCCGTGCTGAGCTTCGCCGCGATCTCGCCGAGGATCTTCTTCCCCGACTCCTTGAGCGTGTGCTTCGCGGTCTCGAAGAGCACGTCGTGCTCGAGCACGATGCCGCCCGAGTCGGGGTTGATCCTGAAGCCGGCGAAGGTCGTGTCCGTCGCGGTCTTCGACGAGGCCATGGGCTCGGAGACGACGATCGGCTTCCCGTTCGCCGCCTCGAGCTGACGCCGCAGGAGCTCGGACTTGGCGAGCCGGGCGTTGGAGAGCTCGAGCGACTTCTCGCGCTCCTTCAGCTCGCATGTGAGCAATTGCTCGCGCCGCTGGAACTCGGTCAGCTCGTCCTTGTGCTTCTGGACGTACTTCTCCTGCTCCTTGTAGCGGTCCTCGAGCTTTCGGTAGTCGGTGAGCGGGACGCAACCCGCCCCCAAGAGAAGCAGCGCGAACGCGCCGTGATGGGCCCTCAGCATGGGTGGTTCCTCCAAACATGTCCTCTATCGGCTGACCGGGGCGTTCGCGTTGAGGGGCTTTTCGTTAGACTGAAAGGAGTGTTCCAGGACCTCCTCTACCTCCTGCGCACGCGCGGAATCGCGGTCTCGCCGACCGAGTGGGTCGCGTTCCTCGAGGGCCTCGACAAGGGCCTCGCCGACGGCCGCCCGCGCGAGCTCTATCACCTCGCCCGGGCCTTGCTCGTCAAGCGCGAGTCGCTCCTCGACCGCTTCGACCTCGCCTTCTACGACTACCTGAAGGGCGCCCAGGCGCCCGCCGACTTGAAGGCGCAGCTCCTCCGGGCGCTCGCCCGCCAGGCCTTCGACAAGTTCTTCACGCCCGAGGAGCTCGAGAAGCTGGACGAGCTCACCTACGAGGAGCTCCTCGAGCTCTTCGAGCAGAGGGTCGGGAAGGGCCGCGAGGAGGGGGCTGGCGAGGGCGCCGAGGAGGGCCCTACCGGCAAGGGCAAGAACCAGAAGGGCGGCAAGGAGGACGGTGAGGGCGGGACGCGATCGGCGATCCGCGACGCCGAGAGAAGGCGCTTCCGGAACCTCCGCTCCGACGTGACGCTCGACGTGCGGCAGATGACGCTCGCCCTCCGCCGGCTTCGGAGACTGCTTCGAGAAGGGATCCCGGACGAGCTCGACCTCGACGGGACGATCGACAAGACCTGCAAGAACGGCGGCGACATCGAGATCGCCTTCCGCCCCGAGCGGCGGAACTCCGTCCACCTGACGCTCATGTGCGACGTGGGCGGCTCCATGGAGCCCTTCCGGCGGCTCGCCGAGCGTCTGTTCACGGCCGCGAGCAAGGCCGGGAAGTTCAAGCGTTATCGGACCTACTACTTCCACAACAGCATCTACCGGCGCCTCTACCAGGACCTCGAGCGCGGCCGGGGCGTCAAGCTCGAGGACGTTCTCCGCGAGTCGGCGAACGACGAGCGGCTCATCGTCGTCGGCGACGCCTGCATGGCTCCCTCCGAGCTCCTCTCGCCCGGAGGCGGGATCGAGTACTGGAGCCCCGACGAGCCGCCTTCTGTGGACTCGCTCGAGCAGCTGAGGAAGAAGATCCCGCGCTCCGTCTGGCTGAACCCCATGCCGCGCTACGCGTGGGACCACCCGACGGTCTCGACGATCGCCGGGATCTTCCCCATGTTCGAGCTCACGCTCGACGGGATCGACGAGGCGGTGAACGCCCTCAGGAAGGGGCTCGCGTGGAGACGCTGAAGCAGGCGCTCGCCGTCGCCGCGCAGAAGCTCCAGAAGGGCGACGTGAAGGGCGCCCTCGCCTCGCTCAAGCCGCTCCTCGACCCGACGATCGAGCCCGCCACGCGTCTCGAGGCCCTGAGGATCGTCGCTCTCGCCCGTCTCCTCGCCGGGGAGCGCAAGGGAGCCCGTCAGGCGATGGACGAGGCGGTCGAGGTGGCGAAGGCCCTCTCCCCCTCGCACCAGGGGAAGGCGTTCGAGCGCCGGGCCCTGATCCGCCAGGACGACAACGACTACTCCGGGGCGCGCGCCGACCTCGAGCAGGCGGCCGCCTCCTTCGCGAGCTCGGGCGAGGCCGCTCTCCGGGCGAACGTCGAGGACCGGGCGGCGGCCCTCGCCGCCGGCTCGAGCGAGCTCGAGCGCGCCGTCGCGGGGCACCTGACGGCGGCGGCCCTCGCGAGCGGCGCCCTCCCGGCGAACGGCGAACGCGGGGCGCACGCTCCCCGCAAGACGGGCGAGCCCAGCGCGGACGCGAGCAACGAGGCTCTCTACCTCGTCCACGCGGCCGCCGCGTCGCACCTGGGCGGCAAGCTCGACCTCTCCCGCACCGCCCTCGAGCGCGCCCTCTCCGTTCAGCCCAAGGACAGCGCGCTCAGGGCGCAGACGCTCCACAACCTGGGAGTCGTCCTCTCCGACCTCGGCGAGCACGACGCGGCGATCGAGAAGCTCGAGGCGGCGCTCGCATCCGACGCCGCCCGCGGAGCGATCAAGGACGCGATCGCCTCGCGCCTGCGGCTCGCCCTCGCCTCGAGGCGGAAGGGCGACCTCGCCCGCGCCCGCGAGGAGGCCAAGAAGGCCCGCGCCGAGGCCGAGCCCACGAAGGACGTGCCGCTCCTCGTCGAGGCGCTCCTCGAGCTCTCCTCGGCGGAGCTCGGGCTCAAGGCCTTCGAGCCGGCCCTCGCGGCCGCGAAGGACGCCGTGGCGGCCGCCAAGGACGACTCGCGGCTCCTGGCGCGGACGACGCTCCACTCGGCGGTCTGCGCCCGCGCGATCGGCAAGAAGGAGACCGCGCGCGCCGGCTTCAAGATGGCGCGGGAGCTCGCCGAGGCCGCGGGCGAGTCCGTCCTCGCGGCGGCGGCGGTCCGCGAGCTCAAGTCGCTCGAGTAGCTACTGCTGCGGGCCGTACTTGTCGTAGAGCGCGGCGACGAACGCCTCGTGGTCGGCCGAGGTGTTCGGGTGCGGCGCCCCCATGCCGACGCCGATCCAGAGCTTGACGCCCGCCGGCAGGGCAGAGGAGATGTCGCTCGCGGCCGAGACGGCCTCGGCGACGGTGAGAGCTTCGTCGGGTGCGCCGTTCAAGCGCCGGCGGAGGAGCCGGATCTTGCCCGGGATCGGCTTGGACTCGCGGTCGCGCTGAACGCCCCAGGCGTCGTGCATGTGGTCGATCATGGCGTCGATCGAGAAGCCGTCGGGGAGGCGCATCGTGCCGGGATACGGGTCGTCCGAGGCGAGCCTCTGGATGTCGTTCGCGGCGAGGCCGGAGACCCTCTGGATCTCGGCCACGTCGGCCTCGGCGAGCGAACCGAGGGGGATCCTGAGCTCGGTCTTGTCCTTCACGAGCGCGACGAACTTGTCCGCCTTGAGCTTGTAGGCCCAGTTCGTGAGGAGGGCCATGTGCTCGGCGAGCTTCATGCCGTCCGCGCCGACGGCGCCCGAGGCCGTCGTGACCGGCGTCGGGCCGTTCGCCGTGCGGCCGCCCGCGATGAAGGCGAAGATCGAGAAGACGAGGAAGCCGGCGCCCACGAGCGCCGCGCCCGGGCCGGCGAAGGACTCGCGGCCGTCGGGGGTCAGGTTCTGCTCGAAGATCCCGGTGAAGGCGAAGCGCGCGATGGCTCCCAGGACGAGGGCGCCGCCGATCGGCCAGAGCGCGTCCATGAAGTTGTCGGGAGCGTGCCCGTTGTGATGCCAGCACACGACGTAGGCGGCGATCGCCCCCACGAGGGCCCCGAGCATGCTGACGCTGTTGTGGAGGTCGGCCGGTTCCTTCCTCAGGCGGAGGACGCCGGTCGAGGTCTCGACGGCGACGGCCGTTCCGCCGGCCGAGGGCCCCTTGCCCTTGCCCTTGGCGCTCGCCTTCGCGGTGACGGGAGCATCGGACGCCGTCTCGGCGACGAGCTTGGCAGCGTTCGCCAGCTCGTCGTCGGACACCTTGGCGGGCTTGGACCCGACGTTGGTGCTGCTGGCCCCCGGCTTCTTGGTCCCGCAGAGCGAGCACGCGGGGGAGCTGTCGGGATTGGCCTCGTAGCCGCAAGAGGAGCAAGTGAACATGAGAACGTTGTATTCCTTCCTTGCGCATCGCGCTACGGGGGGTTCGACCTCTCCCTACCGCTCGCGATCGAAAAGAGGGCAACGCGCGCTATTTTCCTGAACCCGCCTAGGACTTCCGTCCGATAGAGAACGTGAGCGGTGGCGCGTTCATGTCCTTCCTGCGGGTCCTCTCCGCCCTCGGAGTCGCCTTCAAGAACGGGGCGCACTCTTTCCGCGAGTATTACCGCGCGGAGATCGATCCTTTGACCCGCGACCCGCTCACCATGGCGTGGAACAGACGCCATTTCGAGCGCCGCCGCGAGAATTCGACCCGCTACGCGCTGCTCTTGATCGACATCGACAACTTCAAGCAGATCAACGACACGCTCGGCCACAGCGCGGGCGACGTGGTGCTCCGCGCCGTGGGAAGGGCGCTCAGGACGAACACCGGCGACCGCGTCTTCCGCGTCGGCGGCGAGGAGTTCGCCGTCCTCCTCGTCGGCTGCTCGCCCGAGGACGCCGTCAAGGTCGCCGAGCGCCTGCGCCGCACCGTCTGCGAGCTCGAGCTCCTCGAGGACTGGCCCGTGACCGTCTCGGTCGGCGTCTCCTGGACCGGCCCCTGGATCGAGAAGCCCGAGGAGCACGACGGCGTCTACCGCAAGGCCGACCGCGCCCTCTACTACGCCAAGTGGCGCGGCAAGAACCGCGTCGCCCTCTTCGACGACTGCCCGCGGATCGGCGAGGAGGGCCCGCGCCCCGCCACCGTGCTCGCCAAGGGACACATGACGAAGCGCACGCCCACTCAGACCCTGCGCCCTTGGGACCCCAAGAAGAAGACTCCTTGAACAAAGGTCACTGGTCACTGGTCATTGATCATTGTTAGAGTCTTGCCCCGTGGGCACCTACCGCTACGCCGTCCTCGGAGCCGGACGCCAGGGCACCGCCGCTGCTTACGACATGGCCCGGTTCGGCGACGCCGCGAGCGTCGTCCTCCTCGACTTCGACCAGGACCGCGCGGCCCAGGCGGCGCGGCGCGTGAACGAGCTCGTCCGGGGTGACGTGGCCCGGGCGGCCAAGGTCGACGTGCGCGACCACGCCTCGGTCGTCCGCGCGCTCACGGGCGTCAACGCCGCCCTGAGCGCCGTCCCCTACACCTTCAACCTCGCCCTCACGCGCGCCTCGATCGAGGCCGGCTGCTCCTTCTGCGACCTCGGCGGCAACACCCAGATCGTCCTCGAGCAGTGGACGCTCGACGCCGAGGCGAAGAAGAAGAAGGTCGCCGTCGTCCCCGACTGCGGCCTCGCCCCCGGGCTCGCGAACGTCCTCGCGGCCTACGTGAAGGCGCGGCTCGACCGCTGCGACCGCATCAAGATGAGGTGCGGCGGGCTCCCCCAGAAGCCGAAGCCGCCTCTCGGCTACAAGCTCGTCTTCAACATTGGCGGCCTCACGAACGAGTACTTCGGCCGCGCCCTCGTCCTCCGGGGCGGCAAGATCCAGGAGGTCGAGACGTTCTCGGAGCTCGAGACGCTCGACTTCCCGGCTCCGGTGGGCCGCTGCGAGGCGTTCGTGACCTCGGGCGGCACCTCGACCGTCCCGCGCTCGTTCGAGGGCGAGGTGGGCGAGCTCGACTACAAGACCGTCCGCTACCCCGGCCACTTCGAGAAGTTCAAGGTCTTGAAGGACCTCGGCCTCCTCGAGCTCGAGCCGGTCGAGGTGGACGGTGTCCCCGTGATCCCGAGGAAGGTCTTCCACCGGGTCGCCGCGCCGCGGATCGACTTCCCCGAGGACAAGGACCTCGTCGTCCTCCGCGTCGAGGCGGAAGGCACCGCCCAGGGGAAACCCCTGCGCGTCTGCATGGACGTGCTCGACTTCCACGACGACGCCACGGGCTTCACCGCCATGGAGCGGACGACGGGCTTCCCGGCCGCCATGGTCGCGGAGGAGCTCGCCCGCGGCCACGTCGAGCCCGGCGTCAAGCCGCTCGAGTCCAAGGCGCTCGACCACCGGCTCCTCGTCGAGGACCTGGGCCGGCGCGGGATCCGCGTCACCGAGACCGTGTCGCGACCTCTGCTCGCTCACGAGAAGGGAACCTGAATGCGCGAGAACCGACTCCTCCTCGCCGCGACGATCGCGCTCCTCCTCGGCTGCGGCAGCAGCCCGACGCGGGCCGACGACCAGAAGGACACGAAGGACCAGCCCCCGGCCGAGAAGAAGGACGACAAGAAGGACGAGAAGAAGGACGACACGAAGGCCGACAAGCCCGCCGACAAGGCGCCCGCCAAGGTGCGGACCTTCCGGGCGACGGTCACGGACAACTTCAACACCGAGCCGTTCACGATCGAGGAGGCGGTGATCTGGGTGCCCGAGGTCTCGATCCTCTCGGGCGAGGGCGGCAAGGCGGCCTACTCGCTCTTCGTGAAGCGCGGCGCCGCCGAGATCGAGATCCCCCTCGAGGACATAGCCGAGGTGAAGGGAATCAAGGCCGCGGCGAAGGAGCCGGACCGCCTCGAGTGCACCGTCGTGTTCAAGAGCGGCGACCCCTCGATCACCGGGACGATCAAGGCGAACCTCTCGCTCCAGGGTCGCTACGCGAAGTCGAAGCTCACCGCGAAGTGCAAGCTCCGCGAGATCTCCTCCTTCAAGGTCGAGGAGACGACGGAGAAGAAGTAGGTGGAGCTCGCGGCCGGGATCGAGCGGATCCGCTCCCTCGCCCGGGACCGGGGCTTCGACGCCGACTTCCTCGAGCGCGTCCTCCGCGCCGCCTGGAAGGCCCACGAGGGTCAGAAGCGCAAGGACGGCGCTCCCTACATCGTCCACCCGCTCCGGGTCGGGATCTCCGTCGCCGAGGAGCTCGGGTCGCGCGATCAGGACCTCGTCGCGGCGGGCCTCTTGCACGACACGGTCGAGGACACCGACCTCGGCCTCGACGACGTGGAGCGCCTCGGCGGCCCGCGCCTCCGCGAGCTCGTCTCGCTCCTCACCAAGCCCGAGATCGAGGACAAGAAGGAGCTCGACCGCGTCTACTTCTCGCGCCTCCGGGCCGGCGACCCCGGCGCCTCGGTCGTGAAGTGCGCCGACCGGATCGACAACCTCCGCGACATGGCCCGGTCCGGTTGGAGCCTCGAGAAGAAGAAGGGCTACCTCGCCGAGGCGCGCGACAAGATCCTCCCCGTGGCCCGCGAGAAGGCGCCCGCCGCGGCGCGCCACCTCGAGAAGGTGGCGGACGAGATCGAGCGCGCCCTCTAGGTACCTCAAGTAGAAAGGCGCGTAGCGCAACGTTTGGCCGACGTGCTCGTTCTCGTTCTCGTTCTCGTTCTCGAATCGAACGGCCGAGAACGAGAACGAGAACGAGAACGAGCACGAACGGCGGACGACCTCTCCGAATCGTGCCGTTCTATTTAGC
>Ga0070738_10006800_pt1 | contig 11776 bp, 11 predicted proteins | sample Coa_R2_2_FD_66446 | JGI IMG/M metagenome (GOLD analysis project Ga0070738, IMG submission 66446) | Surface soil microbial communities from Centralia Pennsylvania, which are recovering from an underground coalmine fire - Coalmine... | ecosystem: Environmental > Terrestrial > Soil > Unclassified ... | reverse complement strand
TCCTCATCAACGCCATAATACTCTTCCAACCATTGCAGCAACCCAAATTCTACAGGAGTCAAGTAAGTTTGCCGCCCCAAAGACTCCAACACCGTATATGCACCACGATCCAATATTCCACAATTGCGTAACCGCCAAATCCGCTCCTTGATTTGTGGTAGTTGGTCATAGGCTTCTGGTGAATCGATTTTGTTCAGGTTTTCCGGTTTCACAACTAACGTACTATCATGCACAGCCACTTCACTGTAAGCTCATTTAGCGCCACAGAGATCGCCCAACAGCCATTGTATTTGCGCTCTTGTGCCTCTAGCTTCGTTAAAGTAAATACATCCCCCAGGTGACAAAAATCCCTAGGTTTGGATAAAGGCTTCTCCTTTAAGCGTTCTACTATTTCCTTAACAATCCGTCCCGATGGAGCTTTATTACCCGCCTCTATAACTGCTTGCTGCCAAACCACACGCTGAAGGTCTGGTTGTAAGTGGGTAAGCGGTCGGACCTGACGCTCATTGGTGGGTAAGATGTGAACCATTGGTTCACATTTTTCAGATAGGTTAGCGACAACAGCAGCAGCATCAATTAGGTAATAAGGCTGTCGGCGGCTGTACCCAAACCTATCTTTACAATACTCTTCAAAAGTTTTGTGAGTAGAACGATATAAACGTCTAAGTACTAAAACAAAAATATTTATACATTTTGTGAGATAATTCACCTAGAGAATTAGAAGAATGTTCTAAAGGTGTGTACATGCGATTTATTAGAGGATTAAGTAAAGAAACTATCAAAATGTTAGAGCGCATTTATAAAGAAAGTAAACATCATCAAGTAAGGCAACGAGCGCAATGTATTAAATTAAGTTATGAAGGATATACAATCAAAGATTTAATCAAGATATTTAATGTAAGTCGTTTGACAATTACAAATTGGTTAGATGATTGGGAGACATTGGGACTAGTTGGATTATACGATAAAAAAGGAAGAGGCAGAAAGCCAAAATTAAGTGATGAGCAAAAAAAACAGGTGAAGCAGTGGACAAAAGAAAGTCCAAAAAATTTAGATGTGGTCATAAAAAATATTAGAGAAACATGGAATATAGATGTGAGTAAAGAAACAATAAAAAGGATAATAAAATTATTTGAAATGACTTGGCATAGAATTAAAAGAAGAGTGGTCCAACAGCCAGAGCCAGAGGAATACAAGAAAAAGAAGCAGGAATTAGAGGAGCTTAAACAACAGGAATCTAGAGAAGAAATAGATTTAAGATATGTAGATGAAACTGGGTTTTCTTTAATTTCTTATGTTCCTTATGCATGGCAAGAAAAGGGAGATGAAATTACTGTCGAAGCTCAAAAAAGTAACCGGATAAATGCCTTAGGGTTTTTAAATAGAAAGAATGATTTAGAGGTTTATTTATTTGAAAAGAGTATTACCAGTGATGTCATGATAGCTTGTATCGATAAATTTTGTGAGACTTTAAAAAAGAAAACCGTATTAGTTCTCGACAATTCGTCAATTCATAGAAGTAATGCTTTGCTCGAGAAGTCAGAAGAATGGCTTGAAATTGGATTAACTCTTTTCTTTTTGCCTACTTACTCTCCCAAATTAAATATTATTGAGATTTTGTGGCGTTTTATCAAATATAAGTGGCTAGATGTGAAAGCATACTCTAGTTGGAAGAATTTAGTTGAAGCTGTAGAAGAAATCTTCTGTAATTATGGAGAAAAATATATAATTAATTTTGTGTAAATACTTATGCCACGCTCAAGTCAATTGGGCTGGCTGTGTTGATTTGTTGCATTATTGCATTATTGCTTTGTTGTATAGTTACATTGCTGGAGATGATGCTCTTACTCCCTTCTCCCCTACCCTGCTCCCTTTTTCTCAAATTTTAAATTTTACCGATCCGCTTCGCTACGCTAAAAAAGAGCAAAAGAAGAAGGGCAAAGTGCAGAGGGCTAAAAGTGCAAAGTGCTAAAGAGTTCTCGCCGCCGCACCACCACACACCACCCGAAAACCGAAGAGGTAGCTAACGCCGACGGGATCGCCCCAGAGGCGATAAGCAGAACGACAGAGTCCAGGACTGCCGTACCACGAACCACCGCGCAGCAGCCGATATGTATCATTAACATCATTTAACCATGCGCTTCCATCTGTAGGTGCGTTTTCATAGTTGTTATGCCAATGATCTGCACACCATTCCCATACCTGACCATGCATATCGTATAAACCAAATGCATTTGCTGCAAAGCTTCCTACAGGAGTGGTTCTGTCTCTACACTCACCCTTAGGACCATTTTCGTAAGTATAATTACCATTATAATTAGCAACTTCAGTTGTAATTGTCTCACCAAAGTAAAATGGTGTTGTTGTTCCGGCACGACAAGCGTATTCCCACTCCGCTTCCGTTGGCAGACGATACTCACGTCCTGTTTTTTTGGAGAGCCTAGCACAAAACTCTACCGCTTCATACCAACTGACTGAATCAACAGGAAGATCATCGCGTCCTTTAAAATGAGATGGTCTTGGGTCTAAATCCCTATTAATTCTAGGACAAAAGGCTGCAACCTTTTCCCATTGTTCTTGAGTAATGGGGTATTTGCCCATGAAAAATGGCTTTATTGTTACTTGATGCCTGGGGCGTTCCATATCGTAACTTTTTTCTTCCTTTTGGGACGTACCCATTGTAAACGTACCACCAGAAATCTCGACCATTTCTAAACTCACACCATGACCTAAATCTTCTACAAAATATTTAGCCTGACCAGGACGACGGGTCAATTTCATTTCATAAATGCTAAGACCAAGAAATCCTTTTTTTTCCTCTCGCTGTAATTTTACTGTTTCAAACGTAAATACTTCTAATTTTAGTACTTGTGCTTGAGGAATATTAGGTGAAGAAATAGGAGGTGTTTCTGGATCGTCAATTAACATTAGTCCTGCAGCAACAGTTTTTAAGAGTTGGTTTCCATCATTCGAGTTACACGCAGCACGAATTAAATCTTCAACCCATCCCTCTGCGTTGGCCACTTGTATTAATTTAAAGATAACTTCTTGTAAACTCCCCTCGCCTGCAATTGCTCTTAAATTTTTATTTAATTCAAGTACCAACATCTGCTCTAGGGATACTGCGGTAGGGAAAGCATCAATTAAAGCAGATTGTAGTTCTTTACGTTGTTGACTAGATAAATACATATTAATTGCTTTATTTTAAAAGTACTACCAAGTAATGAAACTTCATTGGTTTCTAGCCACTATTGTATTAACCTAGTAATAACTTGATTGATTTGCCCTTGGGTAGCACAAGTTGGGTAGTATTTTTGTTGTATTGTTACATTATTGTATTGTTACATTGCTAAATTACCGCATTATTAGCACTATTTACCCCCACGGCCCGTACTACATAATTGGGTAAAGCCCTGCAACAAAGCTAATTGCCCAAAGAAAGCGCAATCATATGATTCTAAGGATTAATGCTAAAGGCGATCGCGTGAAGCTCAGTAGAAAGTCACTACTTTCACTCCTGATAAGTTGATGGTCGATTTCAACCATATCGTTCCACGATATAGTACATTTGTATTTGTACTCGTGAAATCGCCAACCAGAAGTAAAACACCTTTTTGCGCTTCTAGAATCTTGTCTAGAAGCATTTTCTTAAGCTATTTTTTATTCCTGTTCATTGAATCTGCTTGGCAAATATTTAGCCATGCTTTCTGCCCGTCTTACAATCCCATGATTTTTACGTAGCTGGCGGCGATCCTTGGCTATTTTTAAAACCTCTTGCAGCATCTGCTCATTCTCTGAGCAAACCAAAAAAGCTGCTTCTAAAAATGTTTCTTTGGTAATATTTTCGTCCGTACAAAGGCTTTTCAGCTTTTTATCTATGAGGTCTTCAACCCGTAGAGTAAAAGAGACAAGGTTTTGCTTTGCAGTTTCAGATTCAGGTACTGCTAATGTTTCTTCAAGTTGCTCAGGCATTTTCTTTAACAGTGAAGTTTTTCTTGTTGGCACAGTCGCTCTCATACGAGCTTTTAGCCTGCTGTTTGCGTCAATGGATTGTTTTTGTTCTTCAGCCATTTGGTTTCTAATACCTCAATTAGTTTGTTAAAAGGCGACTCGAGATCCGAGCATCCTAATTCTCCTAGTGTTCGTCCAGTATCAATAGCTTGCTTGTACCGTTCACTTTCTAAAATAGAAGGAAAGATTTCAAGCCCTTGTCCCATCTCACGCATATCATTAATACTTGCTTCACTCCGTTTAGCTTGAGTACGCCCCACCCAGCGATCGCGAAAGGGCAAGATTCCTAAAATGGAACCGTCAAATGCATCTACAGCTTTCAGTTCTTCCACCAAATTCAAAGTGCGCATTAATGAATGAAGTCCTTTAGAGGAAGCTTCCACAGGAATCAGCAATTCATCAGCTGCAACTACTGTTGTCAAACAGATTTGAGTGCGCTGAGGAGGTGGATCGACCAGGCACACATCAAACATATGAGAGACTTCTTTCAATCTTTTTTTTAGGATCAGTTCTCCCATTGCTGTTGTGGACAAATAATCTTGAATAGTCTCTAATCCATCATCTGAAGGAATTAGCCATAAGTTTTCATAGTTAGACTCATAAATCCCATCCAAAACGCTCACCTGTTTTTTGAGAACCTCCAATAGGGTAGGCTGATTTTGCTCCACTTCATGCCCTAAATAAAAAGTCAAGCTTGATTGAGGGTCCGCGTCAACTGTTAAAACCCTGTACTTTTTTTTAGCCAAACCTCTAGCCAAGAAAAAAGAACTAGTTGTCTTACCTTGCCCTCCAGCTAGTGATGCAGTAGTAATAATTAACACTCAAAAAACCTCCTTCAACTCAAGGTGGTGTGATGCGAAACAATTTATTAAGTCATTAATACAACAAGATAACAATACAACAAATCATTGTATAAACAAGACAGTAATAAAGCAAAAAAAATCTGCACAACCAAATAGGGTAATCAGTAGTTATCCCAATCCAGCATTTTTCAAAGAACACAGCCCTTTGGATTAAGATTTTTATTTAGTTACTTGTTGTATGAATTATTACATTAATTCAACAATATACTACTTTTTTATGAAAACAAAGGAATAATGCAACAAAACACTAATGTAACAAATAAGTAAAGACACATTGGAACCAATGTTACTTATGATCATTGCTAAATATTTGAATCTTTTTGGGGTACAAGTAGGGGTTACACATACCCCAACAATATTTTATGTTTTTCAAGACAAAATAACCCCTGAGTAGGGTATAAATAGGTGCTATATGGGGGTTAGAATTTTTATGATTATTTTCACCCAAAAACAATAGATCTCAAGCACTTTCCCAACTATTTGTACTACTGAATTGTACCTGTTAACATTTTTTATACTCACCACAGCATAGAGCACAATCACGCGATTGGCCCTTTGGGCCAGTGCCAAAGGCAATCGCTCACTCAAACCTTCCCACAACGTAAAAATTCATCTTTGACAAAATCTTGAAATTTAGTTTCAGAATCACCTCTCACTAATTTCTTATCAGTAGGTGCTCTCCACAGTTCAAAAGCTAGCTTTGTCCACCCAATATTTTTTGCTTCCTACTCTCTTCATTCCACAGTTTGAAAAATTTTACCGCTCCGCTCCGCTAAAAAAGAGCAAAAGAAAAAGAAGGGCAAAGTGCAGAGGGCTAAAAGTGCAAAGTGCTAAAGAGTCCTCGCAGCCACACCCGCACACACCACCCGAAAACCGTAGTCGGCGTTGACGTAGTCGGGATAGTAGTTGTTGCGACAAGCGGAACGGCAGTAAGCAGGAAGGCTGTACCACGAACCACCGCGCAGCAGCCGCTCTTGATTATCCTTATTATTTACCCACTCACTTCCGTTTGTGGGTACCCCATTATAACTATCATGCCAAGTATCTTGACACCATTCCCACACATTGCCATGCATGTCGTATAACCCAAAGCTATTGGCAGGAAAACTACCCACGTCTGTCGTCTGTCCACGGCTTTTACCTTTTGGTTCAGATCCGTAAGGTTCAGTCCCATCATAATTAGCCAAATCAGTTGTAATCGTTTCCCCACAATAGAAAGGTGTTGTTGTTCCCGCCCTACACGCATATTCCCATTCCGCTTCACTTGGCAACCGATATTTGTGTCCTGTTTTTTGACTCAGCTTTTGGCAAAACTCGATTGCACTATTCCAGAACACTCTCTCTACGGGTCGTTTGTCTCCCTGAAATCCAGACGGATTGTTCCCCATCACTTGCTTATACTGTTCCTGAGTCACCGCAAACTTACCCATTAAGAAAGTAGGTACGTTTACTTTGTGCTGAGGTCCTTCATTTTTATCTCGATCCTTTTCCCCTAACGGTGAACCCATCTCAAATGAGCCAGCAGGAATTAATACCATTTCTAGCGTTATTCCATTACCCAAATCTTCTTTAAATAACTTGGCTTGTTTAGAATACCGATTAACTATCTTCCCCGTTTTATCTACTTTCACTGTTTCAAATCCCATACTCGACAAGGGTATTCCCAGTTCTTGTGATCCTCCTTCAACTGGTTTAGGTGTAGGCATTTGTTTAGGTGTAGGTTTCAGTTCTTGTGATCCTCCTTCAGATGGCTTAGGTATAAGTGATTGGTCCTTCAAAACTTCATAACCTACTACTGCCACTAAGCCTGCACTCCCTAACCCTGCCCATTGTAATAACTGTCTACGATTTATTCCCTGCGCTTTCCTTTCGACAACCGCCTCAGTATTTTTCCTTCTCGCTTCCCTCCCTGCAGTCTCACTTTGATCATTTAAAACCACAGTTTTCGTCTTTGGGGGAACTACTGAAACCTGCTCTTGCCTTAGACCCAATCTAGAAAATGCGTCTATTGCTTCTACGTCTGACCCCCTTGCTGCAATATTCACTCTTGTCCATAACTGTCTTGCTAATTCCCAATCTTGTTCTACTTCTGCTTGGTAAGCATCATTTTTGAGGGTGGCGATATCATGAAGCGTCGCATACTCAGTTAATAAAATTAAATGTAACTTTGTTGCCGGCTCTGCTGTCGCATAAGGATTTTGTCGTTCTTTTCTATACTGCTGATTTATTACAGGCACCCTTACTCGCAAATATTGCTCCAACCTTTCTACTGTCGCACAGTTTCCCTCTCCTCCTATCCTCAACCCCTCTAATAGCACTTTGGTAAATACACCATGTTGCAACTGTTCTATTTCATACGACTTTTGTTGCGGCATGCATGAATAAAAAGTTACTACTCCCTGGTATCTTTGTTCCCCTATTCCCTGTCCTCCTCTACTACCCTCATTGCGACATGCATCTAAAAACAACACTACATTGTCTGCTCCACTACGCCGTAGCCTCTGTGTTACATAATCTACACTGATCGCCGTATGCTCTACATCTCCTGGGTCACTGTCCAAAAGCATCAGATAATCGCGATCCCCTTCACGACAACCGTGACCAGCGAAGAAAAACCAAAGGTTATCCCCTGCCCTCAACAGTGAGTTTTCAAAGTTTACTCTTAAAAATCGCCGCAAGTTACCATAGGTCGGCTGAGTGGGAATAGACGCACCAGAAGTTAAAATTGGCGCTGAGTCCTCTGTAAACAAAAACACTCTATCAAACCGTGCTTCTTGTTCAAACCAATCGCGCATTGCCTCAGCGTCTAACTTGGCGAAGTTTAGCTGCTGAAGATTGTTGTACTTGTTAATGCCAATCGCGATCGCCCAGTTGTTGCCCATTTTTTTTGTCTACACCACTTGCCACTCTCTTAATTAAGTCCACGTCACTTTTCCCAGTTGACTTTGATTGTTCTTTGTTATTGCTATTAACCTTTTACTATTGAAATAATAGTATTACATCGTCATACTTTTGTCTGTATCTCAATCAATTACTGTTTACCATGACAAAACCTCAACTTACCGTCCGTATACCTCCTGCTCTTCTCGAAAGGCTTGACAACTACACTCAGCAAACTGGTTCTTCCAAAACTGATGTTGTCGTTGACGCTTTAGGTCATTACCTTGGTTATGCGGCTGACTTACCACTCAAGCAACGAGTTGCCAATCTCGAACTTAGAACCGCTGCTCTAGAAGCTTCCATCAAAACTCATTAACCCTTCCCTATTACAAGGCTATTACTGCTATGTCTCAAGACTCTTCCACCCCTGACTCTATCTGGATTCTTACAGAAGAAACCATTGCCTATGAAACCGAAACTTTTCTTGAATCCACTTCTCCCAATGGCTCTAGAAGTAGTCAAGATATCGGGGGACGGCTTGGCTCCGATACTACTGAAGAAATCATCCTTACCAAAAAACAAGATCAGGTGATCATTACTAGACGCAAAGTAGAAGTCAGTCACCTTAAAGAGGAAATGAAGGGCTTTCTACAAGCTATGAGAGAAGTTCTTGACGAAGCTGAGACGCCTGATTCCAAATTGCAGCTTCATGAAGTTGAACTTTCTGTTGAAATCAACGGTGAAGGTAAAATCTCATTGCTTGGATTTGGTGGGAAGGCTGGTGCCAAGGGCGCTATGACCTTTAAGTTTCAGCGTCAATAACAGAACTTAGGCCAGAACTGTAACAAGCCATTGCACTCTGGTACTGGCCCCTTAAGCCAATCGCCCCTTAGGAAACTACGCGATCGCGATTGCCTTTGACACTGGCCCAAAGGGCCAATCACATTCCCCCTTCCTCTCTTCTTTGTGATGAAAACGAAAAACCTCAGCTTTTTGCCGAGGTACCCCAAAAACAGACCAATATTGTATATCCAAATCTTATAGTACCATTCTGCTGAACTGTTCATTCTATCGATTAGTATTCTCTTTATCAGAGCCAAAACAATACTTTCACCTTGCAAAAGTTTGTAAGTCATGCACATCTTACACTACTTACTTGTACTTGTTATCGCAGTGATATTTGTATTTTCCATGCAACAGCTTTTGTCTTACTATGTAGGAATGTACTTAAGTGTACTCGTTCTTTCCTATTTCTCAGTTAACAATTTCAATCCCGTAATCTCAGTATTTACGGGATTTTTTGATAATTCTATCTGCCAATCAACATAAAAACCTCAGCATTCTGCCGAGACGGACAGCCTAACTTTAAGTTAGTTGTGGCTCAAAAATTTTACCATCCTTTTTATTTTTAAATTGGGCTTGTATTTCTTGTATTAACTTAGTTGTACCTATTAATTATTCTAATTCTCAAATTTCACTGTTATCATCATCTGCTTGTTTGCTAGAATGATTTTCTATCTGATCAAAACTGTTTCTTGCTGCGCTCGAAGGAGCGCTTTTGCTTTTTACATCTTCTGCTTCTGCGGAAGATAGCAATTCCATTCTCTTTTTGCTATCCTGACTTCAGTACATGCAGCTAGAACTCATACACAAGGCTAGAAAGGTTTCTAGCCTTTCATTCTTGACTTTTGATTTGTACTAATGACTTGTACTGGTTACTAATTGCATTACTGATCGCCTGGGGCACTGCTCAAGGAAAATAGCTATTTGAGGAGAAACTTAATCGGGCAACACTCGTTCTCTAGTTTCAATTACCCACGGCATTGCTAATACTCCAACGAGAGGAATAAAACCGACAAGGAAAAGAATACTAAAAGTACCTTGAAGCACGTTGGCCTTTTGAGAGGCAATATAGCCGACAAGGAAAGGACCAATCGCAGTAACCAAGCGGCCAGTGTTATAGCAAAAGCCTGAACCCATTGCCCGTAATCGTGTGGGGAATAGTTCTGGCAGGTAGTAGGTAAAGCTGCCAAAAATGCCGAATACGGTCATGCCGATCGCAAAGTACAACAATGACCAAGTTTGTAAGTTGACTGGAAGTTGTGCTCCAAAGGCAACTGTGACTGCAAAGGTTGAGAAGAGGAAATAAATTGCAAACATCCATCTACGTCCCAGGTATTTAGCAGCGGGAATAGTTAGCAATGCACCAATCAAGCCACCTGCATTAAAACTGTATGTTGTAGAAGTTTTCCAACTTTCAAGCATGACTTGGGTTGCTGTGATTCCTTGAGCTTTGGCTGCAAGTTGTGCAAGTCCTGTCGCCACAACAGGAATAAACGCATTACAACTCCACCATGTCAGAAGTGCTACAAATGTCATCAAAAAGCCACTTAGAGTGGCTGTCCGAAGCTCTGGTGTAAACAATTCCTTGAAACTCAGGTTTTTTCGAGTTGCAGCTGCTTGCTGCCAGCGCTCTGGTTCTTTGATAAACATCCTCACAATGAAGGCAACAAGCGCAGGAGCTAGGCCAACAGCAAACACATATCGCCAAGATGTGGAAGGACTTTCTGGCAACAGCACCCCGGCAATTTCATAGTTCACAAATGTGGCTAGAAACAAGCCTATTGGCGACGACGTATGTAGTAAAGCTCCAGCTTCAACACGCGATTGCTCTGGGACTACCTCCGCTACCATTGATGTCCCCGCGACCCACTCCCCACCAATGCCTAAGCTCGCAACAATGCGACAAATCACTAAGACTTCCATATTTGGTGCAAAGGCACAAAAGAATGTGCCCAAAGAATAAAGCAGCATTGTGAATAGTAGAGTTTTTCTGCGCCCGATGCGGTCACAGACATAGCCAAACACTATACCACCCAATGACCAACCAATTAACAAAATAGAAGTTAATAATCCGGTCCAGTAGAGAGTTGCCACTTTCGCTTCAGCAGAGCCAATTGGCAAGTTTAACAATGTCGGTACGCAATTTGGTGCAACATAGTTGAACAATAATCCATCAAAAATATCAAAACCCCATCCTAACCACGCAGCCGACAGAACAGTCCATTGATACCGACTCAAACGCAGCATTTGTTTTATCCTCACAAGACACTTAAACCTGGACAAACATGCATAGTAGTACTTTGTACCAGATGTCTAACATTTTAAATTTTATACCTTCATGGCAAGGCTCGTGAAACTTGTTTCATTGGGACTGCCTTATGCCCTCTGCCCTTCTTCAATAAAAAATAAATTGCCAAAATATTTTAGTAGCTCAAAAATTGAGATGATCACATACTAGCCAAAGTCTAGTTTTTTCCTGTATTAAAAATCAACAAGTTTACTGATACAGCTTGCATCTTGCGGAAATGTTAAAGGCTGGGTTTTCAGGTGTTCTGGTAAAGTTTCGTCCTCAAATAATAACTCAAATACAACTGATTTTTCGGTTAGGGGATGGCGCATAATATTAGTGATTTTTGCCACTAAACCAAATCTTCTCCCTTGTACTAAGTAGGTAATTTTTTCTCCAACAGTGTAATTGCTGTAACTAGCCAAACAATCACTATTTTTCCGTGCATTACCCATTTTTGACACCTCTTCTGTATTTTTACTATATCTTTGCTAGCTTAAAAAAGAAATTACAAATCAAAAAGTTACAGAAAGTCTTGTTACTCCGAGATGCAAAGACCAACTTTAGCGCTGAGTCCCACTGAAAGAGCATTTCTGAAATATTTGATTGAGAAACATGCATTAACAGATGCCTTAGAGTATCTTCGAATTATTGCCCAGCAGAAATTCATCCAAAATCGGACCCAAATAACCGAAGACGATTTGATTTGTTATCTTGCTACTTGGCAGCGAATACTTGATGACTCAACAAAAGATTAACCGCTGCCATCTTTGCATTAGCGCTCTTCCATCACTCTGAGAGGAGAAAAAACGAAGACAACTTTTAAACACTAGACCGTAAGAGGGTTTGGAGCTTTATTTTCTAACATTATGGGAAGAATCATGCCTTTTGC
>Ga0070738_10006799_pt1 | contig 11777 bp, 10 predicted proteins | sample Coa_R2_2_FD_66446 | JGI IMG/M metagenome (GOLD analysis project Ga0070738, IMG submission 66446) | Surface soil microbial communities from Centralia Pennsylvania, which are recovering from an underground coalmine fire - Coalmine... | ecosystem: Environmental > Terrestrial > Soil > Unclassified ... | reverse complement strand
CGCCGCGCTATACTCGCCCCTGAGCGCAGCTTCCAGCACCGCGTCATCATCGCCCAGGCAAACGGAACAGATGCCCTTCATGGTCGCCGCTACCAGCAACCGACCCAGCGGCGAATTGACAATAGTATAGCGAATGTGCATGCCTGCACCTCCCCTGCGATACGTCACCGGCGTCATCCCCAGTTGATCGGGGACGCGCTCATATAAACGACTGCTGGAACTGTAGCCCGCGTCAAAGAGGGCCGTTGTCACCGTCTCGCCATCTTTGAGCCGCGCCTTGAACTGCTCCATCCGACGCGCCCCGGCGTACTGGCGCGGCGTAATGCCCATCACGCTCTTGAACACACGCTGCAAATGATATGGGCTGAGATGCGCCTGCTTCCCCAGTTCTGCCAGCGTCAACTGCCGTTCCAGGTGTTCCTCGATATAGGCGCAAAGCTGCTGCACCAGCGCCACCTGCTCCTCGCGGCTCGAAAGCTCGCGCGGGCGGCAGCGTTTGCAGGCGCGAAATCCCGCCTCCTCCGCCGCCTCTGGCCGCGCGAAGAACATCACCTGCTTCCGTCCCGGCCTGCGCGACGGACACGATGGCCGGCAATACACTCCCGTCGAGCGCACCGCGTAGACAAAGGCGCCGTCCAGCCCCTCATCCCTTGTCATCACCGCCTGCCAGTATTGATCTTCCTGCATACTCTGCTCTCCTTCATATTCTTCTGAACTTATGCAATCATTTATTCTTCTCCCATATAGTACACTTTCGCAGCACAGGAAGCTATCTGATTCTTGCGCGCACAGTCCGACAGAGAAAACCGACCGGGCCATGTCATGCCATGAGAAAGACCCTCTCGCGTGTCATGCTGAGCGCGGCGAAGCATCTGCGCTCGCCCTGCTGAGAAGGGGTTTCCCCGGATGCTTCGCCGCCCTCAGCATGACACGGTGCGGTGTCCTTTTTAATAGAGCGATACCGCTCTTTAGTAGAGCAGCATCACTTTTCATACACTCTTTACATTTCCCTGTACATTTCTTGAGGATTGCAATCTATGATAAAGATAGATGCAGAAAGCGCAATAAGCACAGGTATAGAGCATGATAGACAGGGGTACGGAGAAAGTACACTCGTCTATCTATCGATTCGTGTTTAGCACAGGAAAGGTATCTCTCGCCTGTGTCGTTATGGTCTTCGTAGCCTCTCGCAGGTGGCAGGCAGCACAGGCAAATCGAGCAAGGAGAAAAGCAAATGGAATTAGGACCGCTCGAATACATGGTCATTGGTTGTCCGGGCAATCAATTCATGCGCGAGGTTGTGCCGCAATTGAACGCCATTCAGGAGAAGGGCCAGATACAGGTGGTTGACCTGCTTTTCATCAGGAAAGCAGCCGATGGCACCGTCACCGCCCTGGAGGTGAGCGATCTGAACGACGATGAACGGGCCGCATTTGGCCCCATGCAGGAAAGCTTGCTGGGCCTGATTACCCCGGAAGACATCCTGACACTCAGCGGCCCACTGCCCGCCGACACTTCGGCTGCCATCGTCCTGCTGGAGCATCTCTGGTTAAATCAACTGGAAGAAGCTGTGGACAGGGCCAACGGAATTGTCTACATCGGAGGGATGATTCCACACCCCACAGTCCAGCAGGTAGAGCAAGAACTGATGGCCGCCCGGGCGCAGAACCAGAATCAGTCGCAGCAGAAAAGTTGAGCCGGAAGGCAACATTTCTGACCGGTAAAGAATAAAAGAGAGGAGAAAAGACAATGCCTGAACATATGCATGGAGGATTTGGCAGATTTGGCGGCGGCTGGGGCGGAGGATATCATCATGGCTGGGGTGGCGGCTGGGGCGGCTGGGGTGGCCGCAGAATTGGCTATCCCCTGTTCGGCGGCGGTCTGGGTCTGGGCGGCTTAGGTCTGGGCGGTCTGGGCGGTCTGGGCCTGGGTGGAGGCGGATTACTGAGCGATCTGCTCTCCGGCGGTCTGGGCTATCTGGTGGGCAAAAAAAGCGCGCAGAACCAGCAGCAACAGGCGGCAGCATATCCGCAGTACCCACCGCAGTACCAGCAGCCCGTTCCACCATACCCACAATACCAGCAGCAATATCAACAACCCGCACCATCATATCAGCCGCCTGCACAGACAGCAACGGGCAACGCCCAGGCTAACCGACTGGCTCAGCTCAAAGCCCTGGGGCAATTACGCGAGCAAGGCGTGCTGACCGAAGATGAATTCCAGGCCGAAAAGCAGAGAATCCTCAACGGGTCGTAACAGGCATAAGCAGGTCAGCCGACCGTCTACAGGGCAACCGACGTAGGCTAGCCGACTGGCCTGTTCCGGCTAACCTGTACCTACTGCCCTGTTCCGGCTGGCCTGCGCCATGCGGGGACGGCCTTTTTGTAATCTTGCCTGTATCCCTTTCGTTCCTCCTGAAAATACTGTCTCTTTTTGCTGTCCTATCGCGTGTACATTACGATATACTCATACATGCACTTATCTGTTTGCAATTTGCCAGTCACTTCGAGGAAGGAAGTTTACATATGGGTTGGTTTAGACGTGGTATGATCGTTGGCGTAGGAGTTGGCCTGCTATTTGCGCCGATGAAAGGCGAAGAGATGCTCGATCTACTGTCTGAGAAACTGCGGTCTCAACAGCGCATTCCCCCACCGCAGGCACAGGCGCAGCAGCCAGCACGACAGATAGCAGAGCGAGCGCCCACCAGGCAGCAAGCTCCAGCACGGGTTCAGGCTCCGACTGCACAGCCAGCACAGACGAGAGTCCAGACGCCTCCGGTTCAGCCTGCGCCAGCGGCGCGGCAAACGCAGGCGCAGACTCAGACCCCTCCTGTTCAACAGAGACAGGCGCAGGCACAGCCGCCCTCTCAGCCTGTCCAGCCGCCACCAGCAGCAGCACAACCCCCGGCTCAGCCTGTCCAGCCGCCACCGGTGATCCCACTGGCCACGCCGCCGACATTAGAGACGCCACCCCCGCTGGAAACGCCTCCTCCGCTGGAGACACCGCCACCGGTACAGACACCCCCGCCGGTACAGGCGCCTCCTCCGCTGGAAACGCCAGCCCGGTCGGTGCCTGTTGTCCCGCCCCAGCCTGCTCAGCAAACACCGCCACAGGGGCCATCAGCCGGGCAAACCGAACAGGCCGAACAGGAACAGGTCGAAGAGGTCGAGCCAACACCGAAGCAACCTGTCCGGCAAAGGCCAGGCTCAACCACAAGAAAAGGGAAGCGCGGTAAGCGGTCGGGTAAATAGATCAATGTACGAGAAGCACTCGTAAAAGTCAGTCCATTTATTCGTTGTTATCCTCCCGGCATCACTGCCGCCGGGCCAAGAAGTTCGCGCAGGCGTAAGGCATCTTTGACAGCATATCCTTCGGGGTCATTGTTAAAATAGGCATAGGTGGTACAATCCTGCGCGCCAACCTTGAGACGATTGGCCCAGAAGGAGAGTTCGTCGTCAGAGAAGCCGATGCCGTGCGCGCCGTTGTGGAAACGGAGATAGCGAAAGGGGCCGATGGATGGGACATCAAGCGGGGTGGGCAGCGCGCCCCCGACGGCAATGACCAGCGCGCAACCCGCGTTATCGAGAATACGGGCCAGCGCCTTGAGCATGTCGGGCTGAAACCAGGAGGGGTCGCGAAACTCAAACGCAGCCTGTCGACCTTGTGGCAGCAGGGAAATGAACTGCTCCAGTCGGGGCGCGTCGGCTCGCCAGTGGGGAGGAAGCTGGTAAAGAAATGGCCCCAGGTGCTGACCCAGCCCACCTGCCGCCTGCATCAGCCGCCCGATGGCCTCCTCTGGCTGCAAAAGTTTCTTCAGGTGGGTAATATACCTGCTCGCCTTCACAGAAAAGAGAAATTCAGGGTAGGGGGCTACCTGCTGCGCCCAGACCTGGAACTGCTCGCGGGTGGGCAGGCGATAGAAGCTGCGATTGATCTCCACCGTCGGGAAATAGCGAGCGTAGTATGCGAGTTGCTCGCGGGCGGGCAAATCGGGGGGGTAAAAACGCCCATTCCAGTGCGGATACACCCAGCCCGAAGTCCCGATCCAGATTGTTGGCATGCTCTTCTCCAGTACGTATGAAAATACAACGACACCGGCAGCACGATGGCATTGCCGGTGTCGTTTCTATTATCAATACCCCGGTTTAGAGCGGACCCGGGTCGTCCTCGTCCTCCTCGGTGACGGTGTAGGGAGGCTTCTCAACGGGAACACGATAGCTGTAGGGCGGGATGTTGTTGTTTGCCTGATTATTTGCCTGCTGCTCGCCTTCCGGTGAAGCCATCAGGTCGGCGCTGATGGCGCGCACCAGCCGCTCGATGCGGTCCCAGCGCGCCGGATAGCGGTCGGCATAGAACTTTTCCTGGCCCTCGCCATCGTAGATGTAGAAGGTATAATCCTGGTTCGAGTAGCGGTAATCGACCCTGGTGTAAGGGATACGTACCAGTTCCAGCACCTGCAATGTCGGGCGAGATTGCGCCTGCACGTTCTCGTTGCCGGGCCTGTACTGCCGCGAAGTCTCGATCTGCGCCATCTCTACGGCGGCATGCCAGACATCCAGCGGAACGGCGTTGGGGGCCGCTTCGGGATGCAGGTCTTCGTTCACCTCGGCGCTGTAGACCAGCTCACCCACCGCCCGTTCCAGCTTCGATGGTGGGATGACGCTCTCACCCACGATTCTGCTCTGCGTGCGCAGCTCAAACTGGCGCACGATCTCGCGGTGGCGCACCACCTTGCCCGTCCCTTTGCAACTGGCGCACAGGGATGATTTCGCGCCCTGGCAGGTCTCACACACGCGCTTCCCGTTGCCGCACGTGCAATCGACCTCACCGTTGATACAATCGGGGCAGGGAACCGTCTTGCCCTTTGTGGCCGGGTCGGTATCGATAGGATTGGGAATGGGCATGCCCTGCGAGCGAATGCCCTCAAACACATCGGCCACGCGCTCGTTGACCGCCTGCGCCATATTATCGGCCTGTCTCTTGAAGAAGGGCTTCTTCTCCCGCTCGGCCCAGTCGGCCACGTAGCCGCGCCCGCGACAGGTGGAGCAGCGTTTCTTCGTGCGCCCCTTACACTCCGGGCAAACAATCCAGCCGCGCCCGGAGCAGGTGGAGCAGAGCGCGCGCCCTGTACCATTGCAGGCGCTGCAAGCCAGTACCTCGTCCAGCCCTTCGACGCGCGTGCGGCTCAGCGGCGCTTTCAATCCGCTGACCGGCGGCAACTCAAAATCCCAGACGGGGAGCAATGGCTGCTGCCTGCCCGGCTGCTTGCCCGCATACGGCTCGCTGACAATCTCCATGCTGCGCGTTTCCCAGCGCGTTTGCAGCGTGACCTCCCATACCTCATCGATACTCCAGGAGACGATATCCATGTAGTTGCCCAGTTCGCGCGCCACGCGCCAGTTCGCATTGCTCCACGTGTTCGCCAGCTGGCGAATGCGCTGCTCCTCCACGCTGGTGGCTTGCTTTGGTGCGGGTGGAGTGGCCGGTGTCGTCTGCACCTGCTGTAAGTATTCATTCGCGCGAGTCACCACCTGTTTAATGCGCTGTTGCGCTTCGCTCGCGCCCTGCGCGACCAGACGCTTGATATCCTCAATACGCTTATCTATGTCACCCTGATTAGTCCAGCCAGAATTGCCCCCGGCGGTAGAATCGCTCCCGGCGGGGCCGCCCGTACCCCTGTACGCATTCCGGTCACTCTGGTCATTCTCCTCAGTATCCCATTCATCAGCCATAACGATGCCTCCTGATCGGGGCGCGCCCTGCTTCCGCAATCGCACCCAATCAACAAATTCTTTCGGGTTCAGTTACTCTTTATACGTGCAATGAAAGACAGGGTTGTAGGGATAGCCTACAGCAAGGGGACAATCTCTTCCTGCATGGGCGTACCGGTCACTTCGGCATCCCGCTCGTGGATCAACATGTCTACCTCGCTGCGCACGCCAAATTCTGGCAGGTAGATGCCCGGCTCAACGGAGTTGCAGGTATTGGGCAGCAGCACGCGCTCGTCTCGTGTCTCGAAGTTATCGAGGTTCGCGCCATTGCCATGCTCGGCGGTGCCGATACTGTGGCCGGTGCGATGCACAAAGTAGGCGCCATAGCCCGCGCTGTTGATGACGCCGCGCGCCACGTCATCGACCGCGCGTCCCTCTACACGCTCGCCCGCCGCCAGCCGCTCGCGTATAAAGGCAATGGCGGCGTCGCGTGCCTGCCGCACCACGTCAAAGACGGCTTGATGGCGCGCCGGAATCTCCTCGCGCGTCCCGGCGAAAGCCACCCACGTGTAATCGGCAAAAATAGCCTCCTCGCCCGGCAGGTGCGCCCAGAAGTCGAAGAGGATGAAATCGCCGCGCCGGATGGGGGTGGGATTCTCTTTTGACGGCGCGAAATGCGGGTTGCCGCTATGCTCATTGACAGCCACAATCGGCGCTTCCTCCGCTTCCAGCCCCGCCTGCTCGATCAGGGCCAGGAAACGCTGCTGCACGCTATATTCATCAAGCGGCCTCCCGGCGCGCACATCTTCGCCAAGCTGCGCGAACAGCGTATCTTTGGCCGCAATGAGCCGACGCCCCGCCTCGCGATGGCTCTCTACCTGCTCATCGCTCAACTGCGCCACAAAATACTGCGAGATATTGGCCGAACTCGCCACCTCCGCGCCCGTTGCGCGCACCAGTTCCACCGTCCCGGCATCCACCCGCGAGATATAAGGTATGGCATTCAGCGGGGAATATTCCATTGCCACGCGCATACCGGGCCGCAGCAAACCGCGCAACGTCTCCTGCATCTGCTGCCACGTCTGGTAGACATGTCGCTCCCCCGGCAGCGAGCGCAGCACATGCGCCTCCACGGCGCTGATCAGCGCGTGCGGTCTTCCCTGAGCCGGAACAAAGTAGAACCAGCGCCGCGTATACATCTCCCTCGCAGGCAGCCCCAGCACCTGAAAGGCAATCGGGTTAGAGCGTCGGAAGTCATAAAAGAGCCAGCCATCCAGCCCCTCATCTCGCAAAACCTGCTGTATCCGTTCCAGTTCCATGTCATGCCTCCTCACTACAGAATTTTTCCCTTATTGTATCACTGCCGTCACGCTATCCTCACAACTTGTAAAAAGTCTCTCAAATTTTTCTCAAATCCGATATTCCGGCCAATTTCAGAGCGATTTTTCCGCTCTGTTTTGCTATACTACATAGTAGTAAGAACTTACGACCGGGGCAAGGTGCGCGCCGGGGAGTGGGATGTGACAATGGAAAACAAGACAGGCAGAGATGAGATAAGCCAGTTGCCGACGGTGCAGATGCCGCTGGTTCAGTCACGTGGCGCCGCTACGCCGCCGATGCCACCGGCGCCGCCGGGGAAGCGGGGACGCAGACGCTGGCCGCTGTGGGCGCGTATCCTGCTGGTCATCTTCGTGCTGCTCGTGCTGGCGGGCGGCGGCGCGTTTGCCTATGGCTACTATTACTTCCAGACAAACATCCAGACTCCACTCCAGAAGTTTATCCATCCCGTCGCGCGCGGCAAAGACGAGCCTGCACTCAGCCCGACCCCCAACGATGGCAACGTGACGGGCCGTTCCTGGAATATCCTGCTGCTGGGCAGCGACAACGACGGCAAATACAGCTTTCCCGCCCTGCTAACACAGGTGATGATGGTTGTGCATATCGATACCGTCACCAACCAGGTCTACATGGTCTCCATTCCGCGCGATTCCTGGGTCTACGTGCCGGAAGTCGGGGGCATGCACAAAATCGACCAGGCATTTTTTCTGGGGGCAACGCAAAACAACAGCTTTGACAACGGCGTGCGCCTCGCCCGCCTGACCATCGAGAAAGACTACGGCATCACCATTGACCGCTACGCCTGGGTTGGCTTAAGCGGCTTCGCCTCCGTCATCGACACGCTCGGCGGCATCGATATCGATGTCACCCACCCCATTCTCGACGATAGCTACCCCAACGACACGGGCAGCGGCTCTAATCCCAACGACCCCTACGCCCTCAAGCGGCTCAATCTCGCGCCGGGGCCGCAGCATTTGAACGGCGAGCAGGCGCTGGAATATGTGCGTTCGCGCCATGCTGATCTCGTGGGCGATATCGGGCGCACGCAGCGCCAGCAGCAGGTATTGCAGGCCCTGAAGAAAAAGCTGAACGTCACCAGCATCATCAGCAACCTGCCGCAGTTGATCCGGGACATGCAGGGCAAGGTCTACACCGACCTGAGCGAGCAGGAACTCATCGGTTTCGCCAACTATGCCCGCACCCTCAACACAAATAGCATCCACAACCTGACGCTTGGCCCCGGCCAGGGCAGCCAGGACTACGGCGATACCGGCACCGCCTACGATCCATCCGCAGGCCAGCAGGATGTGATCTTCCCCAACTGCCAGAACATCCAGCCCGTCATCAACCGCATCTTCGGCCTCGGCAACGTCAATAGCTGCAATGTTGGCGGAAGCTAGGTTGTAGGTAGGTTCGCCTCGTGTCATGCTATGAAAAAGGCTCTCTGACGTGTCATGCTGAGCGCAGCGAAGCATCTGCGTGGGCCAGACTCAGCAATTGGTCCCCTCGGATGCTTCGCTGCGCTCAGCATGACACATCCGGGGGCGTTTTTTACGGCATGCTGAGTGGAGCGAAGCATCTAAGGCTGCCCTTTCGTATGCTTGCTCCAGATGCTTCGCTCCACTCAGCATGACATGGGAAGGTACGTTTTTCATAGTGTGACATACGGTAGGATCACTTGCCGTTTGCCCTGTTCTTTGCTACACTGGCTGCAAGATACGTTTTGCATAAGCGTGTAGAAGGATTTTCATGATCGAACAACGACACGGGGATATCTCTTTTTTCCAGTATTCCTCTTTCCAGGCATTTCCCGCCATCATTCATGGCATCTTCACGCGGCATGGCGGGCGCAGCACTTCGCCGTATGGCGGCCTCAACGTCTCGTTCAGCACGGGCGATAGCCAGGAGAACGTGATCGGTAATCGCCTGCTGGCCCTGCAAGCTCTGGGAATCGCATCCTACCCCTGCGCCACCGTCTGGCAGATTCACAGCGCCGAGGTAGCCACGCTCGATACAGGGCAAACGACCTGGGATGACTGGCGCTACGACTGGCTCCATCGCTCCTACTCGCTGGACGGGCAGGAACTGGTGTGGACGATTAAGCCGCGACGCAAGGCCGATGCCATTATCACGCGCCAGCGCGGCGTCGCCCTTGCCCTTTCGTTTGCCGACTGCGTTCCCCTGCTGTTCTACGACCCCGTGCAGCAGGTCATTGCCCTCGCCCACGCGGGCTGGCGCGGCACCGCTCGCGGCATTGCCCTCGCCACCGTTGAGGCCATGCAGGAACAGTTCGGCTGCCGCCCACAGGACATCTACGCGGGCATCAGCCCCTCGATTGGCCCTTGCTGCTACGAGGTGAGCGAGCGCGTGCGCGACCTCTTCCTGGGCCGCGAGTCCTTCAACGAACTACCCACCGCCGAACGCTACCGCCCCCTGGTACGCGAAGCGGCCACCTTCATCACTAAACGCCTGCCGCGAGGGGACAGCCTGCGCCTCGATCTCTGGCAAACCAACCGCAACCAGCTCCTGCTGGCCGGTCTCCTACCCACCCACATCGAAGTTTCCAATCTCTGCACCGGCTGCCGCACCGACCGGTTTTTCTCTCACCGCATGGAGCAGGGGAGAACGGGACGATTTCCGGTGGTTTTTGCGCTGGCAGACGCTTGCACGCGAAGGGAGACAGGCATATAATACAAAAGAGAAACACTCACAACCTGACCTGAGGAGGCTTGTACAATGGGAAATCTTACTCCAGCTCTTATTATAGATCCGTCGAGCGGCATATTTCTCGGTGACCTGTTTGGCTTCATTCTGGCCCTGCCAATTTCGCTTTTCCTCGCGTTCTGGATGAGCGCGGTCAAGCGGCGCTGGGCCGTCGTGCTGGGCGCGTTTATCGGGGCGTTCATCGGCTTTGTCATCATTCTGGGCTGGGTCGGCACGCTGATCTACACAACACCTCTACCCGGCGCGGATGGAGCCTCGACGTTCTTCGGCTCCCTGTTCTTCAACTCGATGCTTGGTCTCGCCGGTGGCATCATCACCGATCTGCTCGTCGCCCGCGCTAACCCCAACATCTATCGTCGTCCAGATATTGTCGTCCACGAAGAATGACCATGTTCTATCTCCTGCACGGCGACGATGAATTCACCAGCCGCGAGCAGCTCAAACTGCTGCGGAGTCAGGGGAACTTCGACTATAACCAGGATACCTACTATGGCGGTGAGGTCTCGCTCGCGACCCTCACCGCTACCTGCGATACTCTCCCCTTCCTGACCGAGCAGCGCCTCGTCATCCTCGAAGGGCTGCCGAAGAGGCGGCGCGGCGAAGAGAGTTCGTCCGCTTCAGCCGGGGAGACCGGCGAGACGGAAGGCGGGGAAGCGGCGGAAACGGCGAAGGGCGGTAAAGCGAAAAAGGGCAAGAAAAGCAGCAAGGGCGAGTCTCGCGCCAGCTTTGAAAAGGGCCTCGCCGCCTATATCGCCGCCATGCCGGAATCGACCGTGCTGATCGTGCTGGTCGATGAGGTACTGGATGCCGCACATCCGCTGGTCAAGGCCGCCGGACAGTACGGGAAAGTCATACAGAGTACGCTGCCAAAGGGTAAGGCGCTGGAAAGCTGGATCAGCAAACGGGCGAAAGGGCTGGGGGTCAGCATTGCCCCCGATGCTGCCGCCTTGCTGGCAAATTTCATCGGCAACCAGCTGCGCCTGCTGGCCAACGAACTGGATAAGCTGGCAACTTACGTAGGCGAAGGCGGCACCATCCGCAGCGACGACGTGCGCAAGCTCTCCGCGCAGGTGCAGGAGGCGCGCATCTTCGACCTGACCGACGCGCTCGCGCAGCGCAACCGCAAACAGGCCCTCGACATCCTGCACGACCTGCTGGCCGATGGCGAACCGCCTCTACGCCTCATCAGCACCATCACCTCACAGGTACGCTCGCTGCTGCTCGTAAAGGAACTGGCGCAGAAGGGCATGCGCGGCCCGCAGATTTCGGCCACGCTCGGCATCGCGCCCTTTGTCGCCGAAAAAGCCCTGCGTCAGATCGGCAAGTTCAGCCCCGCCCAGCTTGAAAGCGCCTACCGCTCCCTGCTGGAAACGGATGCCGCGCTCAAACGCAGCCGCCTGACCCCGGAACTGGCTTTAGACCTGCTGGTCGTCCACTTCGGCAGCGACCCTCGACCCGACCTGCAAAACGTATGACCGCTACCACGCCACTCGCACAACGCATCCTCGAACGCATCGGGCGCGAAGGGCCGCTGACCTTCGCCGAATACATGCGCATGGCCCTCTACGAACCCGGCTACGGCTACTACGTGACGGGCGCGCATCACATCGGCTGGGAGGGCGATTACTACACCAGCACCGACGTCTCCACCCTCTTCGCCCACTGCGTCGGTCGCCAGCTCTATCAGTTCTGGGAAGCCCTCGGCCATCCCTCGCCCTTCCACGTCCTCGAACAGGGCGCGGGTCGGGGTGACCTCGCGCAGGGCGTGCGCGCCTGGGCCGAACAATACGCCCCCGACCTGCACCGCGCCCTCAGCTACTCCACCGAAGACATCAACACTGGCCACGATTCTGTCAATATTACATCCGTGCCACCCGCCGTCACGCCGCACACCCCCAGGCCACCCACAAGGGGTGGCCCTACTATACACGATGCTGGCGCGACGGCGAGCGGTGAAGGCTATCACGTCATTCTCTCCAATGAACTGGTCGATGCGTTTCCCGT
>Ga0070738_10006798_pt1 | contig 11778 bp, 13 predicted proteins | sample Coa_R2_2_FD_66446 | JGI IMG/M metagenome (GOLD analysis project Ga0070738, IMG submission 66446) | Surface soil microbial communities from Centralia Pennsylvania, which are recovering from an underground coalmine fire - Coalmine... | ecosystem: Environmental > Terrestrial > Soil > Unclassified ... | reverse complement strand
CGTCCTGCGTCCGAGCGGACAGGCGGTGTTGATCGTGAGCGCCGCCGCCGCTTTGCGCTCGGCCGCTCGCGCCGTCGGTTGGAAAACACGGCGGCAACTCTCCATCCGCGTGCTCGGCCAACCCGCCGTAATTACGGTCTGGCAGAAGCCCCAGACATCGAATACCATTAACAATTAGCCTGGAGCGCGATTAGGGTCAGTCCTCGCTGGCGCTCTGGGCTGGTAAGCTCCCTGCAAATTCTCCAGAGCGGACAACTATGGCGTCTGAGCGAATCACCTGTCCCGAGTGCAAATCCGTATTGCGGCCGGCCAAGCCGGTGCCGGACGGCAAGAAGGTCCGGTGCCCCAAGTGCGGCAACCAGTTCACTACCCCCGGACTCCTCGAAGTTGTCGAGGTTGTGGAGGAAGAGCCCCCGCGCAAGAAAGCTTCGGAAAAAAAGAAGGCGAAGACCGGCATCAAAAAGGCATCCGGTCCCAAACCGTCAAGTAAGAAGCCCATCGATGATGACGATGACGACGGCGGCGGAATCTACTCGTTCGTCGGGGCAAACAAAACGGGTGAGGAAGAGGATCGGCCTGAGATCATATATGCGCCGGATATGTCGATCAAGGACCTGCGCGGCCCAGCCCAGGAAGCGGTGGTGAAGCCGTCCAACTACATACTGCTCATTAACGGACTGGCCTGCCTGGCCAACATCTTCTTGATTTGCGTCCAATTTTGGCCGATGGTCTTCAGCGATTCCTGCGTCGATTGGCAAAAAGTCCTCTACAGCTATTACAAAGAAGACCAGAGCGCCACCAACCGACTCAAAGAACTCAAAGAGTACAAAGATCTCAAGGATAAGGATCTAGAGATCGTTCAGGACGCGGAAGTAGTCGAACGGGAAAAACGATTCTGGAAGATGGGCGCGTTTATTCTCTTGTTGATTTACAACGCTGTCGCCATCGTGGGCGCGGTGAAGATGCAAAATCTGGAATCGAGACGCTGGGGCATTGCCTCGAGCATTATGACCCTTCTGCCGATGGGAGCCGGCGGCTTCGGCTACTTGATCTACTTTGCGTTCACGACGACGATTGGGGGATGGCTCCTGGATGAACTAAGCGAACCTTACGGAATGGGCTTGGGAGCTTTGCCTTACCTGTTCGCCGTCTATGTCAGCGTGACATCGCTGCGCATCTTGATGAGCCAGGAAGTGATCGACGGCTTCGAGTACATCGCCGAGTGATGTTGGCGAGCGGGGCGTGTCAACGCCCGGTGAATCTTACCGGGGCGTTGACACGCCCCGCTCGCCAATATCAGACATTTAGCATCCCGCTTTTGCGCGCGAAGGGAAAAATACCGCCTGCTTCGAGGATCGGCGCAACTTCCCCCAACGGTTTCAGCTCATAGTACTCGCCCGTCGTCACATTTTGGAGGGAATGCGCGCTCACGTCCAGGTGCAGTTCATCCCCCGTGCAGATCCGTTCGCACAGCCTCTCGACACTCTCGAATGGAATCAGATAGCCGCCGTTAACCGCGTTGCGATAGAAGATGCGCGCGTAAAACTCCGCGATGACGGCCTCGATGCCGGCGGCGTCGAGGGCGATCGGAGCATGTTCGCGCGATGAGCCGCAACCGAAATTCTTGCCGGCGATCAGAATCTTGTAGGGCGAGACGAACTCGTCATCCGTGTGGAACGGCACGCGCCCCTTGGGCAGTCCCGCCTGCGAGGGCGGCACACTGCTCAGCGCGTACTTGCCGAACTGCTTGTATTCCTCCGGGATTGCCGGGTTGAACGTCAGGTACTGCGCCGGGATGATCTGATCGGTATCGACGTTATCGCCCAGGACGTAGGCCTTGCCGGTGATGGTCGTTTGCATGACTATTCCAGGTACTCGCGGGGATCGGTGATGACGCCGGTGACAGCGCTGGCGGCGACGGTCAAGGGGCTGGCGAGATAAACCCGCGCCTCCTTGTGACCCATGCGTCCCGGGAAGTTACGGTTGGTCGTGCTGATGCAACTCAGCGGTTGATTGAGCCGTCCGAACGTGTCGCTCGGCCCGCCCAGGCAAGCAGCGCAGGACGGCGGCCCGACCTTGGCGCCGGCTGAAAGGAACACTTCTTCGAGTGTCTTGCCGCCGATCTTCTCGCTTTTCAGACCGGACGCCACTTCACTGGTAGCCGGCACGATGAAGGTGTCAATCTTGACGCTCTTGTCCTTGAGGATTTGAGCGGCAGCCTTGAAATCGGTTAGCTTGCCGCCGGTGCAGGAGCCGATGTAGGCGCGATCGAGCTTGGTGCCGCTCACTTCACTGACGGCCGCGCGGTTGTCCGGGCTGTGCGGCTTGGCGACGACCGGCTGCAATTTGGTCACATCGTAAACTTTCTCGAAAATGAACTTCGCCCCTGGTTCCGAATACACCGGCGTAAAGGGGATGCCGCGCTTGTTGCGGGCGTTGACATAATCGAGCGTGATCTTATCCGGAGCGATCACGCCGTTCTTGCCGCCGGCCTCAATGACCATGTTGCACAAGGTCATGCGCTCCTCGATGTTCAGCGCGTACACGCCGTCGCCGTCGAACTCCATCGCGCGATAGGTGGCGCCGTCGCAGCCAATGTCGCCAATAACGGCAAGGATGAGATCCTTGGCCATCAGATACGGTGGCAGCTCGCCGTGGAAAACGAATCGCATGGTCGGCGGCACCTTGAGCCAGAGCTTGCCGGTGCCGAGGATGAAGCCGGCGTCGGTGTTGCCGATGCCGGTGGCGAACTCGCCGAATGCTCCCGCCGTACAGGTGTGGCTATCCGTGCCGAACAGCACTTCGCCGGGCCGGGTGTGGCCCTCCTCCGGCAGAGCGATGTGGCAGACGCCCTTGTACTTGTCGGTGCCAACATCGTAGTAGTAGGGCAAATCCTGCTCGCGGACGAACTGGCGCAGCATGTCCACGTTGCGGTTGGCCATCGCATCGGCCGTAAAGATGTAGTGATCGGGGACGATAACGACTTTTTGACGGTCCCAAACCTTGGCATTTTGGCCGAAGTGCTGTTTAAACACGCCGATGGTGCCAGGCCCGCACACGTCGTGCGTCATGAGAACATCAACGTCTACCCAGATATTATCGCCGGGCTGGACACAATCGCGTCCGGCATGGCGGGCGAGGATCTTTTCGGTCAAGGTCATCGATATCATCTACAGCCGGCTCCCATGAGCGTCAACTTTATCAAAAAAGTTATTATAGCAAGGCAATGAAAAAATGACACGCCGCTCTCGCGCCGGCTTGATACAATCCCTTTCAGCCTTGCTGCCAATGTCGCCGGCATGGTGCAATCGCTCCCGGCACGACCAACGACGACGCGCGACATGGCGAGTCAGGCCAACATCCTGCTCGTGGACGACCATGAGGCCAATTTGTTGGCCCTGGAATCGGTCCTCCAGCCCTTGGGCCAGAATCTGATCAAGGCCCGCACGGGAGAGGAAGCCTTGCGCCATCTGCTCCAGGAGGACTTCGCGGCTGTTCTACTCGACATTCGGCTGGCAGGAATCAGTGGTTTCGAGGTCGCCCAGCGCATCCGGTCGCAAGGGCGGTCCAGGCATACTCCCATCATTTTCGTAACCGCGTACGAGAGCGACGAATTTTCACCTGCCGAGGCGTACAAGCTCGGCGCCGTGGACTACCTCGTCAAGCCGCTGGTGCCGGAGATCCTCCGCGCGAAAGTCGATGTCTTCATCAAGCTGTACCAGAGAACGGAGCAGGTCAGGCAGCTCCAGCACCATCAATCCGAAAACGAGGCGCTGCATCGTTTCCGCGCCATTATCGAGCATAGCTGGGACACCTTCGCTCTGATCGGCACCGATGGCGTTATCCGCTATGCCACTCCCTCAACCGTTCGCATCCTCGGCTACACCACGGAAGAGTTCGTCGGCCACAACCTTTTCGAGTTCTTGCACTCCGAGGATTTGGAGCGCATCCAGAGGCAGTTCGCCCGGCTGATCACCCAACCTCGTGAGAGCATCACCGACCGCTTTCGCTTTCGGCATAAAGACGATTCCTGGCGCTGGCTGGAAGGCACCGGGACAAACCTGTTGGCCGAGCCAAGCGTTCAGGCCATCGTCGCCAATTACCGCGACATCACTGAGCGCAGAGAGGCGGAACAGGTGCGGGCGGAACTGGCGGCGATTGTCGAGTCCTCGGAAGACGCCATCATCGGCGAGGATTTGCAAGGCAACATCACCAGTTGGAACAAAGGAGCTGAGCGACTTTATGGCTATGCTGCCGAAGAAGTCATCGGCAAACACGTCTCGCTGCTTCATCCTGTCGATCAAAGGGACGAGCTTCCAATCCTCCTGGAGCATCTAGGGCGCGGAGAGCGCATCGCGCCTTATCAAACCGTGAGGGTGCGCAAAGACGGTTCGCGTGTGAACGTGTCGCTGAGCGTTTCTCCCATCAAGGACAGAGAGGGCAGAGTCATCGGGGCAGCGAAGATAGCCCGCGATATCGGGCCGCAGAAGCGCTTGGAGGAAGAGCTGCGGCAACATGCCGAGGAACTCGCGCAAGCCCATCGGCAAAAAGATCAATTCCTGGCCATGCTCGCCCACGAGCTGCGCAATCCTCTTGCCCCGCTACGAACGGGAGTCCATATTCTTCGCCAGCCAAAGACACCGCCGGAAATGCGGGAGCGAACACTCGAAATGATCGACCGACAGCTCCGTCATCTGACGCGGCTGGTCGAGGATCTGCTCGATGTCTCGCGCGTCTTGCGCGGCAAAATCCAGCTCCGCAACGAGAGGCTCAACTTGCGACAACTGGTACTCACGATCGTGGAAGACCGGCGGCCTGTCCTTGAGCAAGCCGGCCTCTCGCTCGTGCTCGAGCTGTCGGACTCGCCCATTTGGGTAACGGGAGACCATACGAGGTTGACGCAGATCTTTAGCAATCTTCTCGATAATTCCGTGAAGTTTGCCGATGGAGGCCGCGAGGTGACTGTGCGCGTCGCTACGGACGCGGAGCGTGGTCAAGCTCTTGTCTCCGTTCGAGACGAAGGCATGGGCATCGACCCAGAGTTGTTGCCTCACTTGTTTACTCCTTTCGTACAGGCCGATCAGAGTCTCGAACGTTCGCGCGGCGGACTGGGGCTGGGTCTGGCGATGGCGAAAGGGTTAGCTGAGCTTCATGGAGGCAGCGTTGAAGCATTCAGCGCGGGCCCCGGACGAGGGGCGGATTTCACGGTACGGCTGCCCCTTGAGCAGGAGTCCGCGGCGAAATCAGAACCCCATGAGGCCGGACGGCCGTCAGGACAGCCACTGCGAATCCTTGTGGTCGAAGACAACAAGGACTTGGCGGACAGCTTGCGCGTTCTGCTCCATCTTCTGGGGCATAACGTTCGGGTCGCGCACTCGGGAATGGGTTCGGTGGCGATAGCAAGGGAGTGGCAGCCCGAAGTCGTACTTTGCGATATCGGCCTGCCGGGAATTGATGGCTATGAAACGGCGCGGCAACTCCGCCGTTTGCCGGGGATGGCCAAGGCCCTGCTGGTGGCCATCACCGGCTACGGCCAAGAATCCGACCTGACTCGTTGTAAAGAAGCCGGCATTGATCGACACTTCCTTAAGCCCATCGATCTGTCCGTACTTAAGGAGTTGTTGGAAAACGCCAACAAGCTCGGATGACAACCGCCGCGCGGCCAGCGTACTCCGTCGGCCATCAAACGGATTCGGGCACCACAAATGGCTTGCGGTAGCTACGTCCCAGCAAGCGGTTAGCCTCCGCATCATCGAGGCAAGTTTCCGTCTTTGCATCGAAGCGAATGGCCCGGCCGGTGCGGAACGCGATATTGCCCAGATGGCAAAGACGCGTGCTTTTGTGTCCTTCTTCGATATCGGCGTTGGGCCGGCGGACATTCGACCCGGAAGAATCCTTGACGCAATCGATGAAGTTGTGAAGGTGTGGGGTCCAATCATCGCCGCCCCGCTCCGTGTCCCCCTTGTCGGCGGCCTCGATGCCGTTTTCGACATGCCAGCCCTTCGGGTCAATGACCAGCGTGCCGCGCTCGCCGTACAAAACCAGCCCACCGTGCTGCTTTTCCTTCGACCACACGCGATGCTCCCATGTAACGCAACACTGGGGGAAATCAAAAGTCACTGTCAGCGTGTCGGGAGTTTCCTGATCGTCATCGTAGAACAGTTTGCCGCCAGCTGCCGTGACGCGGACCGGGGCATCCAGGTTGATCAGCCAGCGGATGCGGTCGAGCGCGTGAATGCCGTTGTTGCCCAGCTCCCCGGTGCCGTAATCCCACATCCAATGCCAGCGGTAATGGAAACGATTGGTATTGAAGTCGCGTTTCGGCGCGGGTCCGAGCCATAGATCGTAGTCCACCCCGCGCGGGACCGCCGTGTCCTTTTCGTGGCCAATGTTGGGACGCGGTCCAGCGATCCACGCCTTCGCGAAGGGAATCTTGCCCAACTTGCCGGAACGGACGAACTCCACGGCTCGGATGAGGCTTTTACTGCTGCGGCTTTGCGTACCCAGCTGGACGACCCGATTGTATTTGCGCGCCGCCTGGACCATGCGCCGGCCTTCGATGAGATTATGCGAAGCCGGCTTTTCCACGTATACGTGCTTGCCGGCCTGACACGCCCAGATCGTGCCCAAGGCGTGCCAGTGGTCGGGAGTCGCCAGGATCACTGCATCGACTGACTTGTCCTCCAGGATGCGGCGGAAATCTTTTTCGGTCCGCGCCTCGCGCCGCTTCCCATCGGTCAGCAACTTCTGCGCGATGGGAAAGAAGCCTTCATCGACATCGCACACATACGCAATCTCGACATCCTTAAAGGCGGTTAAAGGCCGAATCAATTGCCGGCCTCGTCCCCCGACGCTTCCGGGCACGGCGGAGCCGAAGCCGATGACCCCCAGCACGACTTTCTCATTGGGCGAGTCCGCGGCGCGAGTGTACGAAAGGGCCGACAATGCGCCAATCGAGGCGGAGGCCATCAAAAAATCACGGCGGTTGACACGAGACATGGCTTTCTCCGGGAAGGATGTAGAGGATGTTTCGCCCAAGGGTGGTATTGGTGAACTTACTGGAGATTCAATCCGAGATCAACAAAACCTTTTTCTCCTGAGTGCGCTGCCGGCTTGCATCCATGACCTTTCCAATCCACCCGCCAAACAAATAATGACATGACGGAGGAGCAGGGGGATTAACGTCAAACTGCAGACGGCAGAGCAAGCATCATGAATACTTATGTGACGCATCTGGAAAGCGCCCTCGACGGCACAAAGTTCCCTGCCGGTCAAGTTCACACGGTCCACCAGGGTCGGCCCCTCTGGGTCCACTACGATCTGCCGGCGATTCGTCGCGATGTGAATCCGGACATCTTCGCTGCTCGACCGCCGAGCCTGTGGCGCTACCGCGAATTGCTGCCGCTGCCGTTCGATGCCGAACCCGTGACGCTCGGCGAGGGCATGACGCCGCTCTTGCCGTGTCCGCGACTAGGCGAAGCGACCGGCCTCCGACGGCTTTTCATCAAAGACGAATCGCAATTACCGACGGGCAGTTTCAAGAGTCGCGGCATGACATTGGCCGTCAGCATGGCCAAGCACTTTGGTTTGCATCGATTAGCGATCCCGACTGCGGGCAATGCCGGCGGTGCGCTCGCCGCGTACGGTGCTCGTGCCGGCATGGACGTTTATGTGTTCATGCCACAAGATACGCCGATTATCAATCAAATCGAAGCGCACTTGGCCGGGGCGCGGGTCTTTCTCGTCAACGGACTCATCACCGACTGCGGCCGAATCGTCCGCGAAGGCACGCCGAAACTCGGTTGGTTCGATGTCTCAACACTCAAGGAACCGTATCGTCTCGAAGGCAAAAAAACGATGGGGCTAGAGCTGGCAGAGCAAACCGGCTATCGATTACCGGACGTGATCCTGTATCCCACCGGCGGTGGCACAGGGTTAATCGGCATGTGGAAGGCGTTCGCGGAACTACGCGAGCTAGGCTGGCTGCGCTCCGAGCGTTTGCCGCGCCTGGTCAGTTGCCAGAGCGACGGCTGCGCACCAATCGTTCGCGCGTTCGAGAAAGGCGAGCGTTTCGCCGAGCCCTTCCCCAATGCGCACACGATCGCCAGCGGCCTGCGCGTGCCGGCGGCAGTCGGCGATTTCATGATGCTCGACGCGATCCGCGCCAGCGGTGGCTGCGCCGTCGCCGGGCGCGAACCGCGCATCATCGAATGGATGCGCCGCGGTATGAGTCTCGAAGGGATCTCGATCTGCCCGGAGACAGCGGTGTGTCTCGATTGCCTGGAGAGCCTGATCGCGGCGGGTAAAATCGGGGCTGATGAGGAGATAGTGGTTTTCAATACGGGCGCGGCGCAGAAATATCCGGAGATTGTCGCTCCGAATTTGCCGCGCATCGATAAGGATCGGGCGATGGATTATGAAGCGATGATCGCGTAATTTATTCGGCAATACATCTCCACTCACGGAGCCAAACGGACGTGGGGATAAGCTCGGATCAGTCGGTCAAGAGTAACCAGTGGAGAATCATAGTGCCGTGCCGTTGCAACAATCATCTGGTCCGCAGGATCCCGATGGAAGCTGCCTGGAAGCCGCGTCGAGCCAACCGCTACTTCCGGCGTGAGGGGAAGCAACTGGACAGGCGACTGGAGGGCAAGTGACAGCCATTGGTCCACCGCGATCCCCAGTTGTAGTCGGCCCAACTCAACCAACTTGGCTACTTCCCAACAGGAAATGGCGCAGACTCCTAGCCCGTTCGTCGCCTCCGTCTGAATCAGAGCCAAGTAATCCGGTGGAAGTTGAGTGCCGCCATCAACCCACCAGACCCAAACATGGGTATCCAGAATAATCACTGTAACGCACTCCAGTCCGTCTCCGCGACCGGGGCAGTCGGCTGGTCGTATCGCAGGACGGTGCCCCGAAGGGCGGGGCTGGGAGCCACTACACGGCTGACCGGGAGGACGATCACCTCAACGGTCTGACCAGCCCGAAATGGGAGGTGCTCGAGCGCAAGTTTCCCATCTTCCGAGAGAATAACCTCAATCCGGTGTGCAACTGTCATCGGCTAGCCTCCCAACAGCAAGCGTCAAAAAATAGGGACAGGCGTCGTCTCATCCCACCTAAATCGGCTGCGTGCTGACAAACTCGGATCCCAAGGACGGTTTCCAGTTTCCTCAATTCTCGTTGCGTGGCGGCTCACGATACGGTCTGTACCCATAATACTTGGGCCGATCATCGAGCCGTACATGCAACCAGGATACACCCGCCCCCGCAGTACTCAGCCAAACGGGTTTGGCGCTGAGCCGACGTTGCATCGCCGAGCCGACAAATCGCCACAACGCATGTTTCTGTGGAGCCGGTGCCTGTCGGACGAAAGCTGCTAAGTGGCCGTAGGCCGAGGGTGGGCCGTTCGGACATGGTACAACCAGGATCGCGTCTTTGCCCAGATTGGAAAACTCAACGACTCCGCCAAGGATCCCATCGGTGAAATATTCAGCGAATGCAGCCGCATCCGGGTTTCTTACGAGACCTGGACTATCCAGCAAGACAAACTCAAAGGGACGATTCACCGTCGCGGTTGTAATCGGCGGAGTTTCCCATCGGAACTCCGAGAACGGCGAATCGGCTAGCAGATCGATGAACCATGAGCGGAAGTCGTCATCCTGCTGCCAGCGGCGGAGGACTTCGGCATACGAGACTGGGGATGACTCGAGGTCGATGGCGATCTTGAGTATGCGGCCATCGGACATTGATTCGATGCGTGTGGTCCACATAAGAGGAGGAGAGACGAGCGCTCCTTATTCCCATCATCCTTTTTGTCTCTGATCATACCAACTTCCGGAACTCTTCCGGTGTCAATCCGGCTGCGCGAGCGATTCCGCCCATCGTAATCGCATTCACCGGATTATGCCGGGGAATAATCAGCTTGCGCGTGCCGTCCGTCATGATGATATGTCTGCCCTGGCGAAGAATCCGGAAGCCCGCCTTCTCGAAGGCGCGTACCGCGTCCAAATGGTTGACGCCGGGGATTTTAGGCACCCTACGCTACCTCGATTTCACGAATAATCGCCCCATCGGTTTGTTCGATCTCGGCGTCCAAGTACTCACGAATCGCCTCGGCGATATTGGCCAAGGCTTCTTCTTCCGTTGCCCCTTGCGACCAGCATCCGGGCAAACCGGGGACGTGGATGCCGTAACCCTCTTCCGATGGATAAATTGCAACCTTGAATTTCATAACCACCTCCGCAGAGTCCTCGCTATCTCCTACCACCCATCCGGCCAGCCGCCCGGTGGTGCCTTGAGCCGATTTCGGAAGAATTCCAGATACTTCGGGTCAGAAGCTTCAAACGGCTTCCGTCCCTCCAAGAGGTAAACCGGCACAAGCCAACTAGCCGCTTCGCGCTCCTTACCTAACTCGTACAAGCTCTGGCCCAACCGCATTCTGAAGAAAGGGTTGCCCACGTCCGCCCCGCACCGAAAGGCATGCTGTACCGCATCACAACATTGTTTCCATGCTCTGAGGTAAAAATGGCAATCAGCAATTGCGGCGAGAATTTGTATGGCGAATTCCTGATCGTCTTTCGGCTCAGGAAGTGCATCCCATGCGGCCTGGAAGCTGGAATAGGCATCTGCGTATCGCTCAGCGCCTGCGAATTCTTCGCCCACGGCAAACAACTCATCGACCTGATCAGAATTCTGTCCCATCAGAAACCCCGGTACGCTCAATCAGTAGTCACATCCTTAACTCCCCGTGTGTCCCGCGCCGACCGCAGCTTGCTCATTCGGATCGCGCGGAATGCGGTCGATGAGTCGCCGCACGATGTCATCCGGCTTGATGCCCTCGGCCTCGGCATTGAAATTCGTGATGATGCGATGTCGCAGCACGGGCGCGGCCACGGCGCGCACGTCCTCGCAGGAGACGTAATAGCGGCCATGCAGCACGGCGCGGGCCTTGGCCGCGAGGATGAGAAACTGCGATGCACGCGGCCCGGCCCCCCACGTGACGTAGTCGCGGATGAAATCGGGAACATCCATTTCTTTCGTTTTCGTTGCACCCGGCGCCGTTGTCGTGCCCGTCTTCTCGGCAGCGATGCGGCTGCCCTTCCGCGTCAAGCGCGTGAACTTCATGGCGTAGCGAATCACGTAAGGCGCCACCGGCACTTTGCGAACGATGTCTTGCATCTCCAGGATGTCCGTCGCCGACAGCACGCGCTCGATCTGTGGAACGTGCGTCGTCGTCGTCTGCTCGACGATGCGGAACTCTTCCTCCTCATCGGGATAATCGACGTGGATGTTGAACATGAAGCGGTCCTGTTGCGCTTCGGGCAGCGGATACGTGCCTTCTTGTTCGATGGGGTTTTGAGTAGCCAGGACGAAGAACGGATCGGGCAAGCGGTGCCGTGTACCCCCGACCGTGACTTGCCGTTCTTGCATGGCTTCGAGCAGGGCGGCCTGTGTCTTCGGCGGTGTGCGGTTGATCTCGTCGGCCAAGACGACGTTGGCGAAAAGCGGGCCATGAAGGAACTTGAACAGACGTTGGCCGGTCGTCTTGTCCTCTTGCAAAACCTCCGTGCCGGTGATGTCTGACGGCATGAGATCAGGCGTGAACTGAATGCGGCTGAAACTAAGGCTGAGAGAATCGGCCAGCGTCCGGATCATGAGGGTCTTGGCCAAGCCCGGAACACCGACGAGCAGGCAGTGGCCGCGGGCAAAAATCGCGATGAGCAGTTCTTCCAGGACTTTCTCCTGACCGACGATGGCCTTGCTCATCTCCTTGCGGAT
>Ga0070738_10006794_pt1 | contig 11782 bp, 8 predicted proteins | sample Coa_R2_2_FD_66446 | JGI IMG/M metagenome (GOLD analysis project Ga0070738, IMG submission 66446) | Surface soil microbial communities from Centralia Pennsylvania, which are recovering from an underground coalmine fire - Coalmine... | ecosystem: Environmental > Terrestrial > Soil > Unclassified ... | reverse complement strand
GGGTGGCGTCCCAGAGCTGGTGCAGGTCGCCGGGCAGCGTCCCGGCAGCCCCGACGATCGTGTCCCCCGGCCGCGCCTCGTCGTTGAGGACCCCGAGCAGTTGGGCCTGACTCATCGCCTCGCCCGGCACTTGCCGAAAGACGTCCTCCCTCAGTCGCAGGCGCCAGGCATCCCGGGCGGCGGCGATCTCGCGCAGGTAGTCCGGCCGGGGCCGCAGCCCCGCGGCGGCGGCCAGCTCCGTCAGCGACCGCAGGGCCCGCTGGGCGTCGGCGACGATCGGCACGGCCCCCTGCTTGGCCGCGTCGTGGCCGCAGACGTTGATGCTGAGGAACCGGACGTCGGGGTGCTGGAACAGCGACTGCGAGCCCGTCGTGAAGTCGGTGAGTCGCGTGCCGACGCAGACCACCAGGTCGGCCTGGCTGGCGAGCCGGCCCGCGCAGGGGGTGCCGGTGACCCCCACGCCCCCCAGCAGCATCGGTGAGTCCTCCCGGAGGGCGCCGCGGCCGGCGAACGTCTCGCCGACGGGGATGCCCAGGGCCTCGGCGAAGCCGCGCAGCTCCTGCCAGGCTGTGGAGTAATGAACCCCGCCTCCCGCGATCAGGAACGGCCGCCGGGCCTCCCGGAGCAGGGCAATCGCCTCCCGGAGCCGATCGGGGTCGGGGACGCGCCGCTCGACCCGCCAGGTCCTCGGCTCGAAGAACTGGGCCGGGTAATCGTAGGCATGTGCCTGGATATCTTGCGGCAGGGCCAAGGTGACCGCCCCCGTCTCGACCGGGTCGGTCAGGACCCGCATCGCCTCCGGCAGCGCCGTCAGCAACTGTTCGGGGCGGGAGATCCGGTCGAAGAACCGGCTGACCGGCCGGAAGCAGTCGTTGACGCTGACGTCGGCCGAGATCGGGTGCTCCAACTGCTGCAACACCGGCCCCTGGCGCCGCGTGGCGTAATAGTCCGACGGCAGGAGGAGCACCGGCAGGCGATTGATGGTCGCCAGGGCTGCCCCCGTGACCATGTTCGTCGCCCCGGGCCCGATCGAGGAGGTACAGGCCAGCGTGGCCAGCCGGAGGTTCGCCTTGGCATACCCCACCGCGGTATGCACCATCGCCTGTTCGTTGAACGGATGATAGTAGGGCAAGTCCCGGCCGTATTCGACCAGGGCCTGCCCGATCCCGGCGACGTTGCCGTGGCCGAAGATCCCGAACATGGCCGGGACCAGCCGTCGCGTCTGGCCGTCGCGTTCACTGTGCTGGACCTGGAGGTACTTGACCAGGGCCTGCGCCATGGTCAACCGGATTGTGGTCTTGCCGCCGGTTGCAGCCATGATCTTCCTCCTCCCCGATGGGCGCAAGCTCGACGCTCACCCCCAGCACGAATCGGGCACCGCTCACGGCGAGCGCTCCGGGCCCGATCCCCCCTGGCTCTCCAATTCCTGGGCGCGCTTGAGCCGCCGCCGGATGCCTTGGTGATGCCGGGCCATGGCGACTTGAAACCCCTGGACGTCGTCTTGCTCCAGGGCCTCCACGATCTCGGCGTGACGCTCGTAGGTCTCCATCGGGTCGGCCGGCTCCGGGATCGCGGCGCGTTGCTTGGCCTGGTAGAACACGACCCAGAAGATGTCCAGCACCTTCGAGACCAGCGTGTTATCCAGGCGCTCGTTCAAGACCTGGTGAAACAGGCGATCGTCCTCGGCCGAATACTCGCCGCGCTCCGCCAACTGGCGCATCCGCGCCAGGACCGCCCGCAACCGATCGAGCTGCTCGGGGACGACGGCGCGGAGCACGCGCTCGGCCATCCCGCATTCGATGACCGAGCGCACCTCCAGCACGTCGGCCACCTGCTTCAAGTCGAACATGATCCCGTAGCCGAGGTTGCTCAGGATCGGGTCGAACGAGAAGTTGCGCACGAACAGCCCCGACCCCGGCCGGGCCTCGAGGATCCCCAGCGTCTCCAGCGACTTGACGGCCTCGCGCACCGAGTTCCGGCTGATGTTGAACTGCTGCGCCAGCTCCGTCTCGGGAGGCACCGCGTCGCCGGGCTTTAACTGGTTGCTGATGATGTAGGACTTGATCTCCTCCTGCGCGACCTTGTAGAGCAGGTCGCGACGCTGCAAAACTTTCAGGCTGCGCTTCGGCTTCACGTCTTGGACCATCGGGTTCTCCAGGGGATCATCGTTTCGTCCCATTGTCTCGGGGCGCGGGGGGAGCGCGAAGGAGGTGCCATCAATGCAGTCACGGCAATCTATCCTACAGTAGAATAGAATAATACCAGAATCGAGAAGGGCGATGTCAAGAGGCGAGCCCGGGGTTCTGCCGGTTGGGAGTCAAGCGGGAACGGTTGGCTCGCCGCCGTCGCCGCGAATGATCGGACTCACGAGGAACCCCGAATGATCGGACTCGTCTCGTGAGGAAACCGGTGGGGGGTACCCTGGCTCAGGGTGCTTTGTCGTCGTCAAGGCCGGGCCGGGACGCCGGCCCGCCGGCCGGCACGGCCTCCGGGGCGGCGCTGGCGGATCCGCTGCGCCGCCGCCAGGGATTTCCACCCCGATAGGGATCGCCCACGGCGTAGCCCGTCAAGGAGGAGACCGCCTGGCTGGAGACCCGCCGGACGATCGCCGGGTCGGCAAGGAACTCGGGCCGGAGCTCGGTGCCCAGGCCCGGGCCCGGGGGCAAGGGAAACGCGCCGTCCACCGGGACGAGGTTGGCCGTCAAGACCTCGGGGAACCAGGTCAGATAGAAGGCGCGGACGCTCTCCATCAGGAACAGGGGATAGACGCTCGCGCAGAAGTGAGCCGTGGTGAGATGGCTGACCGGCCCGCCCGGGTTGTGAGGAGCGATCGGGAGCTGGTAGGTCGTGCCCAGGGCGGCGATCTTCCGCGCCTCGGTCAAGCCGCCGGCCCAGTCGAGGTCGAGCATGAGGATGTCGGCGGCCAGCCCCTCGATGACGGGGCGGAAGCCGAACCGCGTCATCAGGCGTTCGCTCGTCACCAGGGGGGTCCGCGTCGCCGCCCGCAGTGCGCGGGTCGCTTCGGCATTGTCCGGAGGCATCAGCTCCTCCAGCCACATGGGACGGTACGGTTCCAAGGCCTGGGCGATCCGGATGGCGCTGGGGAGGTTCCACTGGCAATGGCCCTCGATGGCCACCTCCATGTCATCGCCCACCGCCTGGCGGATCGCCGCCAGCCGCGAGACCCCTCGCTCGAGCTGAGCCGGTGTGATCCGCTGACCCAGGCTGTCGACGGCCAGCACGTCGAAGGGCCAGATCTTCATCGCGCGGATCCCGCTGTCGCGGAGCTCGCGCGCCAGGGCCCCGGGCTCATCCTGGAACCGTTCATAATCGCGGTAGGGGCCGAAGCTGGCGCAGGTATTGTAGGTCGGGATCCGATCGCGACAGGCCCCTCCCAGGAGCACGTACAACGGCTGGTCCGTGAGCTTCCCCAGCAGGTCCCACAGCGCGATGTCGACGGCGCTGATCGCGCGGAGCTCGGCCCCGGCATGGCCGGCATAATGGAGCGTCTTGAACATGTGGTGCCATAACAGCTCGATCCGCGTCGGGTCTTGACCGAGGAGGATCTCGGCCAGGACGCCGTGGATGATGCATTCGACGGCGTCGGGCGCGTGGAACGTCTCACCCAGGCCGGTCAGGCCGGCGTCGCAGCCGATGCGCACCCAGAGCAGGAGCCGGTGTTCGGGATGGCGGAGCGTTTCCACCGTGGTGATCTTGGGCATCGTTCTCGGGTCTCCAGGCGGGGGTCACGAGCAGGTCCGTGGGCCCATCGTCCCGGAACGACCCGGCTTCGTCAACGAAGACGATGTTGATTTTATCCGACAGTAGAACCGGCTGTGTCGGCCGGGCAGCCGTGGGGTTGGGACCGCAGGGCACGATCGATGGCTTTCCAGCCGGTCTCAGTCCGATCCCGCGCGCGGTCAGACATCGGTATAACCGTACTCTTGAACGATCGCCTCGGTTGAGAGAGCCAGCCATCGCTGTTCCTCTTCCTGGAGATTCCGCGATTGTCTCCCACCGGGGTCTCTCTGCGGGTATTCCTTGATCAAGGCACGCCTGGCCTTGATGAGCGCCAAGGCCGCGAGACGCAGTTTCTCGGCTGCGTTGGAGACCGGGATTGGGCCTGCGCCTCGCTTGACGGCGCCACGAAGCCGGCAGAGCCTGCTTTCGAACGTGCCCAGCTTTCTGTCCGGTTCGGAGTGCCTTGAGACGGACCAGCCCATTCGGGATCGCCCCCCGCCTCTCGTGCCGATGAGGATCATTCCGGAGCGTCATCATGTCGTGCCGCCTCGCGCTCCGTTTCGCGCACGCGCAGGCACTCCTCATCGACCTCGCGCATGAACTCGCTGTCGCCGACCATGCCGATGGTCTTGGGCCAGTCTTTCGGCGAGCGCTGCGATCCGAGTACCGCCATAGCGTTCTCAAGCGCCTCCACTCGTTTGGCGAGGGATTCCCAGGGTCAATTCGGCCATCGGAGACTCCTCCGCTCGGGGAATTCCACACGATCAACCGACAGAAGCCCTGGCTACTCCACCGGATGACGGAGCAGCCGCAGTGCGTTCGCTATGACGAGCAGGCTGGTGCCGACATCGGCGGCGATGGCCATCCAGAGGTTGGCCAGTCCGAAGACGGCCAGGAGCAGGACCAGGGCCTTGGTGCCCAGGGCCAGCGTGATGTTCTGACGGATGCGCGCCAGGGTCATCCGGCTGTGGCGGATCAGCCAGGGGAGGCGGCCGAGGTCATCGGCCAGCAGGACGATGTCGGCCGTCTCGAGGGCGGCGCCGCTGGAGATGCCCCCCAGCGCGATCGAGACCTTGGCCGCGGCCAGCGCGGGCGCGTCGTTGACGCCGTCGCCAACCATGCCGGTCGGTCCGTGCCGGGCGTCGAGCTCGGCGATCGCCGTGACCTTGTCGGCCGGCAACAAGCCGGCGCGCTGCTCGCCGACGCCCAGCTCGCGGGCCATGGCGGCGGCCGTGCCCGGGTTGTCGCCGGTGAGCATGATCGTCTCCAGGCCGAGCCGGTGCAGCTCGGCCAGCACCCGCGCCGCCTCCGGCCGCGGGCGGTCGGCCAGGCGGATCCAGCCCATCGGGCCGGTGCGCGCCGTCAGGGCCACCGCGGTCCCGACCGAGTCCTCCGCGCGGCCGAGCTGGTCATGGAACTCGGGCTGGCAGAGCCCTTCCTCGTCGATGTAGCGATGGCTGCCCAGGTGATACTCGACCGCATCGACCCGCCCCTGCGCGCCCAGGCCGGGGACAGCCCGGTAATTGTGGGCGACCGGCACGTCCAGGCTGCGGCCCCGGGCGTGCCGGGCGATCGCCTTGCCCAGCACGTGGCCGCCGCGATCGCCCAGGGCCGCGGCAATCCGCAGCACGTGCTCCGCGTCGTCCTGGCCCGGCGCGCAGACGATCTCGACCACATCCGGCTGGCCCTGAGTCAGGGTCCCCGTCTTGTCAAAGGCCAGGGCCCGCAGCCGGCCGATCTCCTCGAGGTATTCACCACCTCGGATCAAGATGCCCGCCCGTGCCGCCGCCGCCAGACCGCTCACCACGGCCACCGGCGTGGCGATCACCAGCGCACAGGGACAGGCGATCACCAGCACCACCAATCCCCGACTGAACCAGTCGCGCACCAGGTCCCAGTCCCACGCCTGGAGCCCGCCGCCGATCAGGGCGACCAGGGGCGGGACCAGCATCACCACCAGGGACAACCCCACCACCATCGGCGTGTAGACGGCGGCGAACCGGGAGATCCGCCGCTCGATCGGCGCCCGGCCCGCCTGGTTGGCCCGCACCTGGGCGACCACCCGGGAGATCACCGCGTCACTGACCGGTCCCGAGGCCCTGACTTCCAGCGTCCCCTCGCCGTTGACTGTCCCGGCGTAGACCGCATCGCCCGGCCCGCGGACCGCCGGGACCGACTCGCCGGTGATCGTCTTCTGGTCCACACTCGAGCGGCCCGTGACGATTTCCCCGTCCACCGGGATCGTGTCGCCGGCCCGCACCAGGATCCGGTCGCCCGCCCGCACCTGACTGGCTGGCACGACCTGGACCCGGCCGTCCGGACCGATCCGCTCGGCCGTGGCCGGGGCCAGGTCCAGCAGCGCCCGGATCGATCGCCGCGCGCGCTCCAGGCTCAAGCCCTCCAACGCCTCCGACAACCCGTACAAGAACGCCACGGTCGCCGCCTCGTCCCACTGCCCCAGCCCCATGGCGCCCAGGATCGCCAGCCCCATCAGGACATCGATATCCAGCCGCAGTTGCCTCAGGTTCCGCACCGCCCGGGGAAAGAGCCCGACGCCCCCAATCAGGACGGCCAGGGCGTAGCCGATCCAGCCCAGGCGAGCCGCCATCGGCCCACGGAAACCCAGGGCCGGCCCCAGCCAGGAGACGGCCATCCCCGCGGCCAGCGCCAGCCCCGAGCCGAACGTCAAGACCCAACGCTCATGCACGGACCACCACGAAGGACCCGAGGCCTCGGACGGCCCGGCGACGGTGGCCGGCATTCCGGTCCGCTCGGTGATCCGACGGGCCAGCGCCCCGGGATCGACGGCGCCCGGGGTGTAATCCACCGTCATCATCCCGTGGATCAGGTCGAACCCCAGGTTGGCGATGCCCGCTTGATCCTGCAACGCCGCGCGGATCGTTGCAACCTCGTTCGGGCAATCCAGGCCCTGGATTTCCAGCGTGCAACGGGCTTGGCTCATCAATCCATCCTGTCGACTCAGCGAATCCATCCGTCGTTCTCTGGCACCTGGGCGGCGCGGCCGAACTTGTGGATCGGAAAGGACTACGGTGGGCCGCAGCGATTCCCCGCTCCGACCAATCGCCCCGCTCCTCCCGACATTCACGCCTGCTCCGATCCGCTCTGATCCGGCGACTCCCCGACCCAATTATAAGGTGACCCGGGCGTTACGTGAACACGGTCATCAATGGGGTCGATCGCGGCGGTCCCGGGTTACCCAATTGCCTGGGATTCCGGCGAGTCCCTTGAAAGGAATCCCGAGATGGGTTGTGTACCTTGTAGGGAGGAACGGCATGATCGATTCCCCGGTGACGCGTCAGAGTCTTCTGGTCCGGCTGCGCGACCCGCGGGACGGGCAGGCCTGGACCGAGTTCGTGGCGATCTATACGCCGCTGATCGACCGCCTGGCGCGCGCCAGGGGGTTGCAGCCGGCGGATGCCGCGGACCTGGCGCAAGAGATCTTTCGCGCCGTGGCCGGGGCGATCGACCGCTACGACCCGGACCCGGCACGCGGCTCGTTCCGGGGCTGGCTGTTCCGGATCGCCCGCAACCTCATGATCAACCTGCTGGCCGCCCGCCGCGGTCGACCCCAGGCCACCGGTGATTCCGACGTTCAGGAACTGCTCGAACGCGTGCCGGCGCCCGACGGTGAGGAAACCGCCCTCTTTGACGCCGAGTACCGCCGCCGGATCCTTCTCTGGGCGGCGGACCGCGTTCGCGGCGAGTTCCGCCCGTCGACCTGGCAGGCGTTCTGGTTGACGGCCGTTGAGGGGCAGGCCCCAGCAGCCGCGGCCCCGGCGTGCGGCATCTCGGTCGGGGCCGTCTACATCGCCAGGAGCCGGGTCATGGCCCGGCTGAAGGCGGTGATCGAACAGATCGAAGGGGAAGCCGATTCGTGACGGGCGAATCCGCCCACGCAGGGAGAGGGAACCACGATGGCCTCGCGACCGTACCACTGTGACCGCAACCGTTTGCGCCTCTCGCTCGAGGACCGGCTGTCCCAGGCCCAGCACGCCGAGCTGGCCGACCACCTGGAGTCGTGCCCGGCCTGCCGCCAGGAGCTGGAGCAGATGGCAGCCACCAGTAACTTCTGGGGCGACGCGCGCTTGCTCCGCGGTGAGCCCACGCCGGGCGCCGTGCCCACGGCCGGCGTCGTTCCCCAGGGTCTCGGGGAGCGTGCACCTGCGGACGAGCCGGTCGAGCTGGACGACGACTGGCTGGGATTCCTCGACCCGCCCGAGCCGGAGCACCCGGAGACGGTGGGACGGCTGGGGCCCTATCAGGTCCTGGAAGTCCTGGGGCGGGGAGGGATGGGCCTGGTGCTCAAGGCCCGCGACCCGGCGCTGAATCGGACGGTGGCGATCAAGGTGCTCAACCCCGTGCTGGCCCATGGTGCCACCGCCCGGCGCCGGTTCGCGCGCGAGGCCCGGGCCGTGGCCGCGGTCGGGCACGAGCATATCGTAGCGATTCATGCCGTCGATGAGGTGCGCGGCGGGCTCCCCTACCTGGTCATGCAGTACATTCCTGGCCAGTCCCTTCAAGAGCGGCTCGATGCCACCGGGCCCCTGGAGGTCAACGAGCTGTTGCGGATCGGCACCCAGGCGGCACGGGCGCTGGCGGCGGCCCACGCTCAGGGAGTCGTGCATCGCGACATCAAGCCAGCGAACATCTTGCTGGAGAACTGCATCGAGCGGGTCAAGCTCACCGACTTCGGCCTGGCCAGGGTGATGGATGACGCCAGCCTGACTGCCAGCGGGATCATCGCGGGCACGCCGCAATACATGGCCCCCGAGCAGGCCCAGGGTGAGCCCGTCGACGCCCGCGCCGACCTGTTTGCCCTGGGGGCGGTGCTCTACGCGATGGCCGCGGGCCGGCCGCCGTTCCGCGCCGACTCGGCGATGGCCGTGCTCAAGCACATCTGCGAGGTCCGGCACCGGCCGATCCGTGAGCTCAACCCGGAGGTGCCCGACTGGCTCGAGGATGTGATCGACCGGCTGCTGGCCAAGAAGCCGGCCGACCGATTTCCGACGGCCGCCGAGGTGGCCGACCTGCTGGAACGCGGGCTCGCCCACCTCCAGCAGCCGGCAACCGTGCCGCCGCCCCGGGTCCCGGGAGTCCCTGCTCCCGCAGCCCAAGGTCTCGATTGCGATCGGCCTGCGACCCAGCCGCTACCCCGTCCCCGGCGTCGCCTGGCTCTGGCCGCGGGACTGATCCTGCTGGCCGTCACCGGCCTGGGCGTCGCCGAGGCCGCGGGGTTGACCCAGCTCTCGGACCTCGTGGCCACGATCCTCCGCATCAAGACTCCGGACGGAACCCTGGTGGTCCGGGTCGCGGATCCGGACGTGAAGGTGCAGATCGATCAGGACATGGTGGTCATCGGCGGAGCCGGACCGAAGGAAATCCGGCTTCGCGCCGGTGACCACCGCCTTCAGGCGATCAAGGACGGCAAGCCGGTCCGCGATCAGTTGGTCACCGTCACCAAGGGTGGGAAGGAGATCGTGGACATCGGCTTCGAGGCGAAGCAACAGCCTGCCGGTGCCTCGTCACTGCCTGGTTCTGGACCTCCGCGTCCCATTCCGTCCTCTAGCTGGTTGGTCACGCCCAATGGTCGTTCGGTCGCGCGGATCGGCCGAAGAACGGGACACCCCGCCCGGTCGCGCGGCCCGGTCTGGAGTCTTGCCTTCTCGCCGGACGGCCGCCGCCTGGCCATCGGCCAGCAGGGCATCGACGGCCGCGATTCCATCCTCCGCATCTGGGACCTGGCGCAACGCGTGGACGTCGTCTGGCTCCAGAACCCCGCCGCCTACCGGAGCGTGGCCTTCTCGCCCGACGGCCAGACCCTGGCCGCGGGGTGCTTCGATGGGATCTTCACCCTGTTCCGGACCGACACCAAGGAGTTCTCCATCGAGCGGAACGAGGCGCCCATCAACGCCGTCGTCTTCCTGCACGATGGCAGGACCGTCGCCGCCGGAGGCTGGGACGGCTGGGTCAGGTTTCACCGTCGCAACACGAGCAGGCCAGCTCCTCGACACCTGTATCCGGACCGGATCTACACCCTCGCAGTCAGCCCGGATGGGGCAACCCTCGCGGTCGCGGGCAAGCTCGACAAGATCCAGGTGTACGACCTGCGGTTCGGGAACCTCAAGGCGACGCTCCAGGGGCATGAGCACGCCATCGAGTCGCTCGATTTCTCGCCCGATGGCAAGCTGCTGGCCTCGGCCGGCGGCCTGACCGTGCGGCTCTGGAACACGTCAACCTGGAAGGACGAGGGCCGACAAATCCACCATTCCCCGGAACTGCTCTGCATTCGATTCTCGCCGGACGGCAAGCTCCTGGCAATCTCCGACGGCGAGACCGACCTTCCCCACGACAAGGTCCTGGCGACCGAGATCCTCCTCTGGGACGTTGCGTCGCGGGCGGAAGTCGTTCGGTTGAAGGGGCATAGCAACAGCATCCGTGCCCTGGCCTTCTCACCCGACGGCGAGACCCTCGCGTCGGGCAGCATGGATCAGACCGTCAAGCTCTGGGACCCCGACAGCGGTCAGCTCCGCGAGACGATCGTGCCCGGCGAATCGGGCAGCAGTCCCGGGACGGGAGCCGGCCCGGTCGGCGGGGCAGGAGCGAGCCCAGGTCGATCGAATTCTGTTCCCTGAGCCTGGTCCGACAGATGTAGGGTGGGTGCAACCCACCAACGGAACGCCTTGGCGTTCTTGAGGATCGGTGGGTTTCACCCACCCTACGACCTCGACTTCCCACCCTGCCAGAACAGACTCGATGAGCCCGGTAGGTAACCTGCGAATGGAGGACGGGTCAGGAGACCCGTCCCACGTGATCATCTTTCCGGCCGGGGTACTCAGAAAACAGGCCGCGGAAATCCCTCGGTCAGGGCTTGGCCGGGGCCGTCTTCCGTGCCCGGGACTCGGCAGCGGCCGCGCGGCGATCTTCGAGCATTTTTTTCTGCGCGGAGGTCAGGACCGCCTCACATTCCTTCAACATCTGGCCGCGGATCTCCTCGATTTGCTTCTCCAAGGCCTCGATCTTGGGCATGTGCTTGGCCTGCACCTTGTAAATCGACTCGCGCTGGTCCTCGGTCAGGCCGAGTTGACCGAAGTACATGGGCACGCGGCGCGCCGGATCGAAGGCTCGCCGGGACGATTTCGCCTTCGTCGGGGAATCGGTCTGCGACCCACCCTTCGGCGCCTGAGCACCCAAGAGCAAATCGCTGGAGAGCGTCACCGTGAGGGCCGCGGTGCTGACGGCGACGGCAACGAAGCGGCGGACGAACCGAGTCATCGGTCTGGACCTCTCTGATCGATAGGGTAAGGGGTTACCAAGGCACGGCACCGTGCAAGAGGTCATCCTACAAGACCTTAGCATGAATTGCTAGAAGCTCGTGCCGAAAAATCGAGGGCATCCCCGGCAGGACTGCCCCGGGACAGTGGACTCTCTCGGCTGGCGTGGCGATTCGGGCCGCAAGCCGTTCAAGCTCCGGGCACGGGCGACGAACATCTTGGTGGCGGGGTGGCCGGAGCGCGGCGGCGCGATCGGCCAATCCTCAAGTCGTGAGGGACTTTACCCCAGCGCACCCTGCCGTTAGGATGATCTCTCTTGTCCTCCGGCACAGGGTTCACGGCGGAGAGAGTTCGCCGCCGGCGAAAGCTCGTGACGATCGTTCAGCGCGGAGACTGCCTGTCATGTCAACGGAAGCCAAGCCATCGCTGCCCCCTACCCCGGAGACCCCGGTCCAGCCGCGACAGGGAATCCGGATCTTCATGTGGCCCAAGGTGATCTTCCTGTACCCGACGGCGATCGTCTGCCTGATCTGTGCCGCCGGCATGTCGATCATCCACGACAGGACCCACGACCCCACCCGGCCCTTGAGCCAGGCCGTCGCCAAAGGGCAGTTGCCCCAGGGCGAGAACGCCCTGACCGATGAGCAAAACTCCTCCACGGCGGACAAGCTCGATCGGTTCTGGACGCCTCAAAACCTCCTGGGCATGCTCTTCCTGGCGATGCTGGCGTTCAACCTGCTGACCATGGG
>Ga0070738_10006792_pt1 | contig 11785 bp, 12 predicted proteins | sample Coa_R2_2_FD_66446 | JGI IMG/M metagenome (GOLD analysis project Ga0070738, IMG submission 66446) | Surface soil microbial communities from Centralia Pennsylvania, which are recovering from an underground coalmine fire - Coalmine... | ecosystem: Environmental > Terrestrial > Soil > Unclassified ... | reverse complement strand
CATGTCTCTTGAAAACAAATACCTCCTGAACCCCAATCTTTCGCAGAGATTGGGGCTTTTTCTTGCGCCTCAATGTTTCCATGCACCTGCAACCTGCTGCACAACCAATATTCCGGATAATATCGTCACGATGATCGCCGTCAGCCACGCGGCAGCATTGAACCAGGCCGAGTTCACATGTTTTCCCATCAGATCTTCGCGATTGATCAAAAACAGCATAAAGACAATGACAATGGGCAGAAGGACCCCATTTAACGCCTGCGAAAAGATGGAGAACTGGACAAGTGGGAAATCAGGAATCAGCACGACTGCCGTTCCACCCGCAATCAGCAGCGTGTACAGCCAATAGAAAACCGGGGCCTCGCGAAAGCTCTTGTCCACGCCTGATTCCAGGCCCAATCCTTCGCATACTGTGTATGCAGTGGAAAGCGGCAAAACGGACGCCGCAAAAAAAGATGCATTAAAAAGCCCGAATGCAAAAAGCAAAAACGCATAAGCGCCGGCCAGCGGCTTCATGGCTTCTGCCGCGTCAGCAGGCACTCCAATGTTCCCCATGCCATGTGCCCAGAGCGTCGCGGCGCAGGCCACGATGATGAACCATGCCACCACATCCGTAAAAATTGACCCCACGATCACATCCAGGCGCGTGGCCGCATAATTGCGAATGCTGACGCCCTTCTCCACAATCGACGATTGCAGATAAAACTGCATCCACGGCGCGATGGTGGTCCCAATGACGCTGACGACCATGAAGATGTAGCCGGGTTGGCTCCACGCAGATTTCCCCGGCAGCTTTACCGTTGCAACGATTGCCGTGCGCCAGCTGGGCCCCGAAATAACTCCGGTGATGATGTACGCAATATAGAAGACCGAAGCCGCAAGAAATATCTTTTCGACGCTTTTGTAATCACCCCGAACCGCCAACAACCACACCAGCAAAGCACAGATCGGGACTGAAATATATTTCGAGAGATGAAACAGCTGCAGGCTGCCTGCAATGCCGGCGAACTCTCCAATCACGTTGCCGAAATTCACAATAACGAGCAATGCCATGATGAGAACGGTCATCCGCAAACCGAATTCTTCGCGAATGAGATCGCTCAGGCCCTTTCCGGTTACGACGCCCATCCGGGCACACATTTCCTGAACGATAATCAGCGCCAGCGTAATGGGAATAATGGTCCAGAGGAGCGAGTACCCGAACTGAGCGCCTGACTGCGAATAGGTCAGAATTCCATTCGGATCGTTATCGACATTGGCTGTAATGAATCCCGGCCCAAGCACAGCAAGGAACAGCAGTATCCGGGTTCTCCAACGTCTCAGCATGCAGGGGTCAGGTCTCTTGCTTCTACATTTTCAAAATGTGCGGGGAGTTCTTATGCGAACATATCATGCACAGATGGACGAAAGGTCGCTCGGATTCTCAAATCTTATCTCGTAAAAACGCAATCACATGGTCCGCTTCAACAATGCCGACCAGCCGTCCTTCTTCATTGACTACGGGCAACGCACGAAGGTTGTATTTATCAAAAAGCTCAGCCACGTAGTTCTGATGGTCATCTGCCTTGCATGAGATGACCCGCTGCTCCGTAAGTACGGCCAGTCGCGTTGCCGGTTTCGCCAGAACCATGCGTCCTAAAGGCACGACGCCTTTCAGAATTCCCTGCTCGTCCACGAGGTAGACCTCAGTAATGGATTCAGGGCTGCCTTCGAATGCCCGCAGAGCTTCCACTCCATCAGCCACCGTCGCTTCAAACGGAGCCTGCACAAACGCCGGCGTCATGCGCCCGGCGGCTGAATCCTCCCGGAATTCGAGCAGGTCTTCTACTTCTTGCCGTTCCTCCGGATCCATTTCTTCAAGAATGGCTTCAGATCGCTCCTCAGGCAGCTCCGCCAGCAGATCGGCCGCTGCTCCGGGATCCATTTCCTCGACAATCCCGGCTGCAGTTTCGGAGTCTAATGACTCAACCAGGGCCTTCTGCAGCTTCGGCTCAACCTCCTCCAGGGCCTCGGCAGCGACCTCTTCGTCCAGTGTTGTCAGAATTGCCTCGCGTTCAGCAGGCGCCAGCTCTTCAAGGATGTCCGCGATGTCAGATGGGTGTAGCTGAGCTAATCGGTCATGCTCGATTTTCAACTTCACCCGCCGCGCCGGATCTACCTCGATCACATCCACAAATTCCCAGGGAATGACTCTTGCGGGAATCTTCCTGGCCAGCATGTCAAGAGCATTTCTGGGGACAACTCCGAGAAGCAGCCTGCGCACTGCGCCACGGAGGCCAACTTCCACCTCACGCACGCGCAAGTCCTGCTTCTCATCCCGGGAAAACCACTGCAAATCGACATCATTTACACGCACGACCTTCCGCCCGTGCACATCAATGATCTGGCGATCCAGAAGGTCCTGCTTGAGCAAGATGAAATTCTCATCCCCTCGCAGCGGCCGTAATGCATCCGTGGAGCGCAGTTCAAGCATTCCGCTTGGCGTGCTCCTCACCTCGGTCGCAGGAACCAGTTCCAGTCCCTGTTTTGTCTTCAATACGAGTCCGGCAATCCGGCCCGCGTCTGCGCCCGTAGCCACTGCAATGTCTTTCAGCCGTCCGAACAGACTTCCCTGCGGCTCGGTTACAGGTGTACCGAGCAGGAGTGTCAGGCTGGGGCCATTGCGCTTTTCATTCATCTGGTTTTCTGTCCCGCGTGCAGTCTAACAGGCATGCCCGCCCGTATGCCTGTTTCAACGACATATAGCAGAAAGCGTCAAAATTCTGCTTTTCTGCAACGATTTTTGTGGATGAATCGTCCACCTGCTTGACATTGCATCGTCAAGCAAGCAAACTGCCCACAACAGGTTTAAAGATAAGGATGTCCATGCACTATGGCGAGGAACATCAATTGACGGGATCGCAGGCAGGCCGGGTAACGTATACACTCGAATCCTCGCTGGATAGCGTGAACCGGGTTGAACAAACAGCCGAGCAATTGGCCAAGAAAGCAGGTATGGACGAAGATGAGGTTTTTCGTATCGCCATGGCGGTACGAGAGGCAGCTGTAAACGCCGTCCTGCATGGTAATTCCTACGATCCGGAGAAGCGCATTACCGCCTCTTTCGAAAATACCGGCGATGCTCTGGTAATCCGTATCTCTGACCAGGGCAAAGGGCTCGACCCTGATACGCTTCCCGACCCACTTGCTCCGGAAAATCTGTTGCGCGGCTCCGGCCGTGGAATCTTTCTCATCCGTTCTTTTATGGATGAGGTACACTTCAAGCTATTGCATCCTGGAACCGAGCTGACACTGATCAAACATCTTGGGACCGCTCAAACCGGCACTTAGTCTAAGGAGGAATTTTACGTGAGCATGAAGTTGAATACCCGTCAGGTCGACGGGGTAACGATACTCGACCTCAGCGGTCGCATTACCCTCGGCGAAGGAAGTGTGCAGTTGCGCGATGCGATTCGGGACCTGTTGGCAAAGGGATCTAAGCTCATACTGCTCAACCTTGCCGACGTGAACTATATCGACAGCTCAGGTATTGGTGAGCTGGTCAGCGCCTACACCACTGTCCGCAATCAGGGCGGCGAGCTGAAGCTTCTGAACCTGACCAAAAAGGTTCATGATCTTCTCCAGATCACGAAACTTTATACCGTCTTTGATGTAAAGGATGATGAAGCCAGCGCGATTGCTTCCTATACGCGCGCGTAAACCTAGTTCAATTCCACAGATCGAAAAGGCTGCCAAGGCAGCCTTTTCTCCTCATTTCCACTTGTCTAGTGCGGCTTTCGATATTCAATCTCTTCATCCCGCAGGTAGTATTCCGCAGAGCAATTGCTGGCTCCGCAAATCATCGATTCAAGGCCGGCAAACTGCGCTCGCGTAATTAATCCCAGAGCGCCGCAGCTCGGGCAGGCCAGCACGGCCCAATAAGGATTTCTGGCATCGCCCATTGTTCCTGCATTCTCTAACAGGAACAGGGTTCCGGGTTCCATTTGCTCGGGGATCCATTCTTCCAACAACTGCAGTTCTGCGGACATGTGGCCTCCTTTTGGGGCTTAACTCTGAATAGTGCCGTTCACTTTGTTGTGTTTCTTACGCTGTATCGGCTGCTTCCGGTGGCCTCCTTTTGCTCCGGTGCTGCATCACCGGCTTTTTGGGTTTCCTCAGGACCTCATCTACATTTACGTCCAGCCGGCGGACGGTGTCCGTTAAACATATCAACAGCATCGGCTGATTCGTGTTGCGCATGAGATCGACAATTTGACGCGAATCCGATTCCAGATAAACGTGCTTTCCATCCAGAAGTAAATGATGCTCTCTGCGTCCCTGCACGATGTCCGCAAGGCGGCTGTGTACTTCACGACGCAAAAAACGCAGCACGCGTCGAACCTGCTGCAGCGAGATGTGCCTGCGGCGAAGCTCTTCAATAACGAGGATTTCAACCAGGTCAGCGGTTGAATAGATGCGATTTCGACCTTCGCGCTCGGGTACGACGACGCGCTTTTCATCCCACCACTGCAGCTGGCGCGCGGTCACGCCAGTTAATTCGAGAACGTCGCGAGTGGTGAAGCGGTCTGCCAACATAAGGCGGCCCGATGACCTCAAAACATTTCTATTGCGAAATGTTTGATGTGATTTTTCACCTAGTCATGATTGGTGTCAATCCCTCTGTGGTTTTATCCAGTAATCTTTCGTGTTCACCTGGTAACGGTAGTCACATGCGCAGCCGCCCCGCGAACAGCTTCTCTCGTGTCTGGGATACCCCTCCCTGTCTCTTGTACGGAGATCGTTTATTTTCAATAGTTTGCAGTGTTTATTCTGTACGGAGATCGTTTAGAATCAGCGGTTTAGGTCGCCGTCTATTTACTATTTGATAAAATAGCGGGGTCTTTGCCCACCTCTATATTCTGTAAATCCCTCCTCTTATTATGCTTATGGCGCGTCCATAGTGCGTGCGTTTCTGAGCAACGATGCCTGAAAAGCAAAACGCCCGCTGATGGACGGGCGTTTCTCAGGAAGAGCTTTGCTCACTTTTATAGTAGCAGGCGTGTCAAGCGCGGCTGATTTATCGCGGGAAGATTTTCCCCAAAATTGAGAGACGGCTAATGCCAGCGCTTGAGCAGCGGCCACTGGGTCTGCAGGTTCCACTTCAAGCCACGGCAGTGGTAGATCGGCAGCCATTCGTCGGGGCGGGAGAGCGGGTCTTTGCCATTACCGACGATTGCGTAGCTGGCGCATAGCTCCTGCATGTTACTCTCGTCGCCTTCGCCGAGGACGATGAGACTTTCACCGGTGTACTGACGCGGACCCCATATCCAGTAGTTCTGATGGCCTCCGATGGATTTGGGAAGGCCGTACTTTGGTCCGAAGAAGTCGATGGCGCCGCCTTCACCGTAGTTATTGGCGAAGATGGCGGTCTTCTGCTGCTCCTCGGGCGAAAGCGTGTGATAGTAGGCGGCGACGCGCTGCGTCATGCCCTCCCATCCGAACATGTCGGCGTAGAGCTGCGGGAGAACTCCCTGACGCGAATGCTCGAACTTCTGCTGCTCGATTCCCATTTTGTGCTCGTAAGCGAGAAAGCCGGGGACGCTGAGGATGGGCACAATCGTTGGAATGTAGATGCCACTGACAACCGCAATGGTGAGCGCGAGAGCAGGCTTTACCCATATCCAGCGCTTGCGGGCGGTCGCGTTTTCGAGCCACACGCCTCCGGCGGCGAACATGATGGGATACACAGGCGCGAGGTAGTACATCTTGCCGTGGAGGAACATCATTTCGGCAAGAAAAATGACATAGGCCCATCCGAGAACGCGGAAGCGCTGCCCTTGTTTCGAGAAGAAGAAAAGGAGAGCAAAGAGCACGAGAAGCGCAGCGACAAAACCCAGCATCTGCGCCTGCGCCCAAAGATACGGCAGCGGCGGGAGCGTGATGTCGCGGCCGCCCTCGCGAATGTTATGCATGAGCTGAAGGAACGGGAACCGGTAATGCCACTGCCAAAGGAAGTTAGGCAATGAGATGGCTGTTGCCAGGGCGCTGCCGATCCAGAACCAGCGATGGCGCAGGCTTTGACGAAGCGGCGTGAGGCAGATGCCGATGATGACTCCGGAGAGCCAGAAGAGGACGCCATATTTGTTGAGAATCGTAATGCCTGCGAGAGCGCCGATGACAAGCCACAGATGCTCATTCCCGCTTTTGACGATGCGCACGAGGAGCAAGGCGATGACCAGCCACAGCAAGGGGTCGAAGGCATTCATGGTGAAGAGATGCGAGAGGGCCAGCAGGACGGGGGCCATCAGAGTTGCGAACGCTGCAAGAAACATGGCCCAGCGGCGACCTCCGAGCTCGCGGGCGAGCTGACCGGAGAGGAGGATGGCGCCATAGCCAGAGAGGGCCGGCAGCAATCGGAGCGCCCAGAGGGATGTGCCGATGGTGTGCTGGAGGAGCCATGCGATCCAGGCGATCAGCGGGGGCTGATCGACGTATCCCCAGGCGGGATGCTCGCCGCAGGCGAGGTAGTAGAGTTCGTCGCGGAAATATCCGTAGTTCGGTCCGGCAACGAAGTAGAGGATGATTCGCAGCAGGGCAACGTAGAGAACAATTGCCGTTCCGGATGTCAGAGCGGATAAACGCTCCTCGTTTGCCGGGATTACGGGCGTGGTTGTACTCATTGCGGTGAAGTACGAATGATACCGCAGCAATGTTCCGCAAGGATGCTAGTGCTCTTTTGCCTTGATGGCGAGCTTGTCATCCACTGGAATAAGGACGATGCTGTATGGCGAACCACTGCTCGCGACAAAAGGAATATGCCCGCCTAGTGGATTGCCGCCAAGCATGGAGTTCTGATAATACGGGGCATAGACCATCATGTGCGGATGCCACGCACCGAAACCCGGGCCTGTATCCTGGCTTGCGGACCACATATAGGCGAAGGCCGCGCCTTCCATTTTGGGGAGCTGTCCGCGGCCGTATTCTGCTGCTACTTCCTGCGCGATTGCGTCCGGCGATTTGCCTTCCAGCCCAAGTTTGGTTCGCAGTTCCTCTGCCGGAGCCACAGTGCGCGCGGCAACGGGATCGAAGCAGATCGGCGCTCTTAATTTTGCGTAGTAAGAGGCATCCGGATCAGGGGCAGCGCTCCAGCTTCGCATGACCAGGCATAGAAAGCCGTTGTCGCCCTGTGCTGCTACGATGTAGCCGGTCTCGGTAAGGACTTTGATCGTCGCGTGGAAAGAAATGTTCTCAGGCGCGGCGCTTCTCGCCAGAGCGATTTCGGATTCGCGTGACATGGCGTAGTCGCTGAATGGAGCATATTTCCGGTTCTGGGAGTCAGCAATGTGCAACGCTGTTGTCATGATGAAGAGAGCCCACACTGATCTTTTCAACCAGCACCTTCCTTTCGATTTCTCCTGAACAGGTTGATATCAACGTTCCTGTATTTATGTCAAGAAAATGGTCCGGATTGCTGACTAGTCCTATCAACAAAGATGCTCATGATCTTGGGACTAAAGCCCGATGTGTTTTGTGCAATTTACAGCACGACTGAGAGTCGTGCATTGATGCGAACAGAGTTGGTCAGCACTCTCGTATTGTCATGAATCTTTTAAAACGCTGGAGAAATCCGGGAGGTTCTTGTCGATAGGAGTCTCTACGCGCTGCTGAAGAAAATCGGATGAGCAGATTTCATTACCTCGGCGGCTAAAGCCGTACTGATCTGTGCTGCTTACGGCATGTGTGAAGTCCATGCTCTTTCCCCAAGCTCTCCATTCCATTCCTCTTTACTGCTTACGACACAGTAAGCCGCAGCTATCAAGCAAGTCCAAGACGATCCAATGCCATCCATCGAAGAAACTGCTATCAATTTCAGGGGCTGGCTGCTGGCGGTACAATCAATTTTTCGGATAAAAGATGGCGTATCAGGTTTTAGCTCGGAAGTATCGTCCGCAGCGGTTTGGCGACGTGGTGGGGCAGGAGCATGTGACGCGCACGCTGCTCAATGCGCTGGAGCAGGGGCGAATTGCGCACGGATATATTTTCAGCGGGCACCGCGGCATCGGGAAGACAACCATCGCGCGTATTCTGGCGATGGCGCTGAACTGCCGGACAGCGATTGGATCAGCAGAGCGGCCTACGCCGGAGCCTTGCGGTGTCTGCGATTCGTGCACGGAGATTCGTGCCGGGAATGCGGTGGACGTAATTGAGATTGACGCAGCGACCAACCGCGGCATCGATGAGATTCGCGAGCTGCGTGATGCGGCGCGGTATCGGCCAGCGAGGGACAAGTACAAAATTTACATTCTGGATGAGGCGCACCAGATTACGGATGCGGCCTTCAATGCCCTGCTGAAGACACTGGAGGAGCCGCCGGAGCACGTCGTCTTTATGATGGCGACGACGCAGCCGGAGGACTTTCCGCAGACGATCCGGTCGCGGTGCCAGCACTTCAGCTTCCATGCGGTGAAGTTTGACGACATTCTGGGGCAGCTGCGGGCGATTGCCGGACAGGAGAACATCACTGCTGATGATGCGGCGCTGGCGCTGCTGGCTGAGGCCGGTGATGGATCGATGCGCGACGCTTTGTCGATCATGGACCAGGCAATTGCGTCGGCTCCGATGGCGGACGGCAAGGCGAAGCTCGATGCGGAGCAGATTCGCGAGCTGATGGGGACAGTCCCGAATACCGTCTTTGAGCGGCTGCTGGAAGCCATCAGCGCAAACCAGGCAGCGACCGTAATTGAGGAGATCAATACACTGCTCAATGCCGGGAATAGTCCGGCGGCGCTGGCGCGGCAGTTTGTTCGCTATCTGCGGAATGTGCTGATGGCGAAGATCGGCGGCGAAAATTCGGAGCTGCTGCAGGTTTCTGCGGATGAGCGGGCGAGAGCGGGACGGTCGGCGGTGCTGTTCTCAGAAGAAGACCTGACGCGATTTCTGCAGGTGATGCTGCGGACTTTCGACGAATTGAATTACCGACAGGAGCAGCGTTTCCATCTGGAACTGGGGCTGGTGAAGCTGGTCCACCTGCAACGGCTGCTTCCAGTGGAGGAGTTGTTGAGCCAGCTGCCTTCGGGTGGCGGCGGGGTTTCGCCTGCCAGGCAGACTCCCACATCTCACCGAGCCCCATCGACCAGCTCAGGGCAGGTTGTGGGGCACCCAACGTCTTCCTCGTCGTTGGGTGGTCCGGGAAGTTCGTCGCGACCTGCGAGTGCGGTGCGCGCTCCGGAACCGGTGAAGCCTGCGTTTTCTCCCTTTGAGGCGGACCGGAGCCGCAAGATCACAGGCGAGAGCACGCCTGCTCCACTGATGGAAATTGCGGTTGAGCCGGTTGCTCCGAGGGTACTGACGCCGGTAGAGGCAACGGCCCGCACAGTCGAGAGTGTACCGGTAAAAGCGCCCGTGCCGGTTTCAGTGGATATCGCGGCGGAAGTAACGAATGGCGCATTGGCGCTCGCTACCGAGGTCGTAACGAAGGCAGATGCCGGGGGTGGTTCCTCCTTCGATCTGGACAGGATTCGGGAGACAGTCTGTAAGGCTCTCGACGAAAAAGGCCACAACACCGCGGCGGTGCTGCTGGCTGGAGGCAGGTGGACGCTGGAAGGCGACACGATTCGCGTCGAAGTGGCAGCAAAGAAGACGATGCTGGGCCTTACGATGAATATTGAGGCCGAAAAGATCGTCAAGAATGCGCTGCGGGCGATCGGAGCATCCCAAAAACTGGTAGCTGTTCCAGGAGAAAACGGCGTGACGAATGGCGACGCCAAACCCCGCCCCGTTGCAAGCGGATCAGCGCAAGGGATTGCGCTGGAACATCCTCTGGTAAAGCAGGCCATGGAGCTGTTTGGGGCGGAAGTGCGAAGCGTTCTGGATTTACGGGACAAGAAGTGAATTCTTGATTCTGCTCAGAGGGCCAAAGTGAGCTCCTTCGGATTCGTATGAGGTTTTGATGATTAATCCATTAAAGATGCAGGAAATGCTGGCGCAGGCCAGGCAAATGCAGGAACAAATGCAGGAGAAGCTCGCTCAGACGATAGTGGAGGCTTCTTCCGGCGGCGGCGCGGTAACGGTGAAGATGAATGGGCAGAAGCAGGTGCTGAAGGTGACGATTGATCCCAGCGCTGTGGCTGGACTCACGGGCAATACAGCGGATGTGGAGATGCTGGAGGACCTGATCGCAGCGGCCTTCAACGAGGCGGGCCGGCGCGCGGATGAAGCGATCAAGGCGAGCGCTTCAGCTATGCTGGGTGGATTGAATTTGCCGCCTGGGTTGTTCTGAGGATTTCGGAACAGGTCGGCAATTTCGATTTGGACAAGCTGACCGCAGAGGACGCGGAGGATTCGCAAGGGCTCGCTCTTTAATAAGCTTAGGCAGGCTCCCGGCGTGGAGGACACAAAGGAATTCATGTATCCCGATCGAGTGACGCGCAGAAGTTTTCTGAAACAGACTGGCTGGCTTGGTGCGGGAATGGCTTTCGGTCCGCGAGCGTTTGCGCAATCGGCGCCACAGGAGCCGCAGGCTGCGCCCCCGGACAGGCTGCAGCAGTTTCGCGCCGCTGGAGGAACAACACCGATTAAAGTGACGAAGCTGCGGGACACGCTGTATCTGCTGCAGGGCGTGGGCGGCAATATGGTGGCGCAGACCGGGCCGGATGGGAAGGTGCTGATCGATTCAAGCGCGGCAACTGCTTCTTCAAGGCTGAAAGATACGCTGGGCTCCATAGGGCCGCATCCGGTGAAGCTGCTGATCAATACGCACTGGCACTTTGATCACACGGACGGCAACGCTGCTGTGCATGACAACATGGGGGCCTTTATCATTGCACAGGAAAATACGCGCAACCGGCTGGCGACGGCGCAGGAGATTGCATTCTTTCATCTGAAGCTGCAACCTTCTCCCACGAGCGCGCTGCCGCAGCAGACGTTTATCGATAAAGAGAAGCTTTTTCTGAATAATGATGAGCTGGACCTGGTCTATATGCCCGACGCGCATACGGACACGGACATCTACATTCACTTTGTCGGCGGAAATGTGCTGCACTGCGGAGATATCTTCTTCAACGGTTTTTATCCGTTTATTGATGCAAGTTCGGGCGGAACGATCAATGGCATGATTCGCGGCGCAGATGCGTGTCTGGCGGTCGCGGATGATAAGACAAAGGTCGTGCCCGGGCACGGTGCTCTTGGGGACAAAGAGGCGCTGCAGAAGTACCGCGACATGCTGGCCACCGTGGCGACCCGGGTGGAAAAGCTCAAAAGCAGCGGGCAAACTCTGGACCAGGTGATCGCGGGCAAACCTACGGCGGACTTTGATGAGGCCTGGGGTAAGGGAATGCTCAAGCCGGAGCAGTTTGTTGAATTGGTTTACAGCACTCTGTAGCAGCAACCTGAAAACTCTTCGCGACGCGGCTCCGAGGTGCGAGGTCCTTGAAGTCACTCCTCTTGCTTCGCTAGGAAGGTCTGCAGCGCGGCGCTATAACCAGACACAGGAAAACGCTGTGTGATCCTTTTGAGCGATCATGGCAAAGCGGGCCGAATCCTGCTAAAAACAGCGGAGAGGTATTGCTTTGTCACGATTTGCAGAACCTATGGCGCGGCTCATTGAGGAGCTGCGTAAGCTTCCCGGGATTGGATCAAAGAATGCGCAGCGGCTTGCGTTTCATATCCTGCGCTCAAACGGCGAGGATGCCGAAGCGCTGGCGGATGCGATTCGCAATCTGAAGGCCAAGCTGCAGCTCTGCTCTATTTGCAACAACATTACTGATATTGATCCATGTGTATATTGCGCCAGTCCTACGCGAAACCA
>Ga0070738_10006790_pt1 | contig 11787 bp, 9 predicted proteins | sample Coa_R2_2_FD_66446 | JGI IMG/M metagenome (GOLD analysis project Ga0070738, IMG submission 66446) | Surface soil microbial communities from Centralia Pennsylvania, which are recovering from an underground coalmine fire - Coalmine... | ecosystem: Environmental > Terrestrial > Soil > Unclassified ... | reverse complement strand
TGGTTCCCCCGGCGAAGTAGTAAATGGTAACGCTAGCCACGGCTGCGTCAGGATGTTTGTCGATGATGCAGAATGGCTGCGCTATGACTTCGTTGATCCGCCAATGGAAGAAAATGATTATCGTGGTACCAAAGTGGTTGTCCTTCCTTATTAATCTAAATTAGGCCATTTTTATATTTTATGATAAAATACTGTCCATATTTAATAATGGAATAGGTGAAAATTCCCTATTATTATTGTGCTGACGCTGGTCAGAAAAGAATAGATACACTAAGATAAGCGCCTATGAAAAAGAAACCCTTGATATATGTCATTCCCCTAATCATTGTTCTGTATTTGATTGGGCATATCTTTTTCCCTACGCGTCAAAACCCGGAGGGGACAGTGAATGTTGCTATTAATCGCGTGGAAAAAGAAGATGTGACGGTGAATTTACAAACCATCGGAACCGTGCAAGCTTTTTCTTCTGTCGACGTTAAGTCGATGGTGACGGGACCGTTGGTGAGCACTGGTTTTAAAGAAGGTGATGTCGTGGAACAAGATCAGATATTGTTTCAAATTGATCAACGTCCTTTTATTGCTTCGCTCAATCAGGCTAAAGCTAATTTAGCGCGTGATCAAGCCACCCTGAATAATATTCAATTGCAAGTAAAACGAAATACACCGCTATTAAGCAAGGGCTATATTGCGAAACAAGATTACGATACGCTGGTTGCAAATGAAACATCCGCTGAAGCGACGGTGAAAGCAGATGAAGCAGCGGTTGAAAATGCACAATTGCAATTAAATTACACAACGATTCGTGCACCTATGATAGCTAAAACCGGAAATATCCTTTTGAAACCGGGTAGTGTGATTAAAGCAAATGATACCAATGCATTAGTGACGCTAAATCAAATTAATCCTATTTATGTGGCTTTTTCTGTACCACAAAGCAATTTATTAGGAATCCAACAAAGCATGCAAAAAGGATCGGTGGTAGTCAAAGCCTCTGTAAATGGACAAGAAATAGAACAAGGCACATTAACTTTTATAGATAATGCAGTGGATGTAACGACAGGTACCATTCAGCTTAAAGCAACTTTTCCTAATAAGCAGCGATTGCTCTGGCCGGGTGAATATGTCAGTGTTGATTTACCAGCAGAACATCTACAACAAGCATTGTTAGTGCCATCATCTGCATTATTAACCGGACAGAAAGGTTTTTATGTCTATGTGATTGATGATAATAATAAGGCTCACATGCGTAGTGTCATACCAGGTCCGGTAATTGATGATAGGACAGTCATAGCGCAAGGATTACAAGCTAGCGAAAAAATCGCAACCTCCGGTCAATTACGATTAAAAGAAGGGACATTCGTACAAGCAAATTCATAAAGGTAAACCCTCGTGACTAGCTCAGAATTGAATATCAGTGAAATTTTTATCCGTCGTCCTGTCATGACGGTCTTAGTAATGTTGGCGTTATTCTTTTTTGGTCTATTTGCGTATCGCTCCCTACCTGTGAGTGATCTTCCCGACGTGGACTTTCCCACTATTTTAGTTTCTGCAAATTTATCCGGTGCAAGCCCTGAAACGATGGCTAGTGCTGTAGCGACCCCGCTTGAAAGACAATTTTCAACAATTGCGGGTCTCGATAGCATGAGTTCTGTCAGCAGTTTAGGGCTGACGCAAATTACCTTACAATTTAATTTAGATAGAAGCATTGATAGCGCCGCGTTAGATGTTCAATCAGCGATTACTGCAGCGTTAGGACAATTGCCGTCGAATATGACGTCGACACCTACTTTTCGTAAAGTAAACCCTTCAGCGGCACCGATTCTTTATCTTTCGTTAAGCTCGGATACCTTGCCTTTATCAGTCGTCAATAAATATGCTCAGACCATGCTGGCACAACGTATCTCGATGATTAATGGGGTCGCGCAAGTAAATGTATTTGGTTCGCAAAAATATGCGGTTCGTATTCAAGTCGATCCCACTAAACTTTTTTCTCATAATTTAGGTTTAGACCAAGTTGTTAATGCAGTTCAGCAAAATAATGTGAATTTAGCGACGGGTAACATGGATGGTTCGAAAGAGGCTTATTTTATAAAAGCAAATGGTCAATTGACCGATGCAGCAGCTTTTCAACCATTACCAGTTGCTTATATCAATGGTGCTCCCTTACGAATTCAAGATATTGGTCAAGCAATTGATAGTGTCGAAAATAATAAAGTTGCCAGTTGGCATGATGGCGATCGTGCTGTTATTTTAGCGGTTCAGCGGCAACCTGGTTCAAATACCATTGGAGTCATTGATGGCATTAAAAAAATTCTGCCAGGTTTTGAAGAAACTTTACCGGCTAATGTGAAATTGTCGACTGTTTATGATCGGTCAGTTTCCATTCGGGCAGCGATTGAAGATGTACAATGGACGCTTATCTTAGCGGCTGTGTTAGTCGTACTTATTATTTTTTTATTCTTACGTAACCTTTCTGCAACGATTATTCCAATGTTAGCTTTGCCATTGTCCGTGATTGGTACGTTTGCTTTCATGTATGAATTTAAATTTAACTTAGATAATCTTTCTTTACTCGCTCTCACATTAGCAGTGGGTTATGTGGTTGACGATGCCATCGTGATGTTAGAAAACATCTTCCGTTATCGAGAAATGGGACAAGGAGCCCTGCAAGCAGCATTGAATGGTTCAAAACAAATTGGTTTTACCATTATCTCGATGACTATTTCACTAGTCGCTGTCTTTATTCCTGTTTTATTTATGGGTGGCTTATTAGGCCGCTTATTCCATGAATTTGGTGTTACCATCACGTTGTCAATTTTAGTCTCGGGTTTAGTGTCACTCACCTTAACACCCATGATGGCAAGCCGATTTCTGCATGGTGAATTAAATGAAGAGAAATATGCTTGGCAACAAAAAGTAGAAGCTATTTATCGTAGTATGGTTGCACTTTATGACCGTACGTTGCATTGGACGTTTGAACATCAACACTGGATGATGGGTGTGTTTGTATTTACGTTAGTGTTATCAGGTTATTTATTTTATGTTGTTCCTAAAGGTTTTTTACCTAGCGAAGATACGGGACAATTATTTGCTTATACCGAAGCAGATCCTTCTGTTTCTTTTGCAGCGATGGTGGATCGTCAACAACAGTTAGTTCAAATTTTTCGCGACGATCCGAATATTAAAAGTGTAGTTTCCATCGTTGGTGCAGGCGGTGCCACCTCATCTGTCAATGCCGGTCGTATTTTTATGAGCTTGAAACCGCTGAATGAGAGACAATTAAAAGCGGATCAAATTGTTCAAGAGCTGCGAACGAAAGCAGCAGCGATTACGGGTATTAATGCCTATATTCAAAATATTCCCAGCATTATGATTGGTACAATGCAAAAAAGTACTTATCAATACACATTGCAATCAGGTGATTTACAAGATCTTTATAAATGGGCAACCATTTTCGTTGACCGCATTTCGCAATTACCCGGTTTTCAAGATGTGACAACGGATTTGCAATATACAGGCCCGCAAGTAGACATTCATTTATTACGAGATAAGATGGCAGCCTTAGGTATTTCTGCACAAGCAGTAGAAAATACGCTGGCGTATGCTTATGGTGGCCAGCAGCAAATTTCTACCATTTATCAGCCGGAAGATGATTACGAAGTATTGTTAGAATTATTGCCGCAATATCAGGATAATCCTAGCCTGTTATCACAATTATACGTTCATTCTAATAATGGGAATATGGTTCCCTTACAAGCTATTGCGAATGTGGGATTAACGAAAGGATTGCTAGCCGTAAATCATTTAGGGCAATTTCCGTCAGTGACGATTTCATTTAACTTAAAACCAGGTGTTTCGTTAAGTGAAGCGGTTACTGGCATTAATGCGATTAAGAAAGAATTACAACCACCGCCTACATTGATTACAGGCTTCCAAGGAACAGCACAAGTTTTCCAATCTTCTATGGCAGGATTAGGTGTATTACTGATTGTGGCTATTTTAACAGTGTATGTCGTGTTGGGTATTCTTTATGAAAGTTTTATTCATCCATTAACAATTTTATCAGGTCTTCCTTCTGCAGGGGTGGGGGCTTTATTAACGCTAATTATCTTCCACACTGATTTAAATCTTTATTCTTTTATCGGCATCATTATGTTAGTGGGTATTGTTAAGAAGAATGCCATCATGATGATTGATTTTGCTTTGGATGCACAACGTAATGAAAATAAATCACCAACAGAAGCAATTTATCAGGCTTGTTTACTGCGCTTCCGGCCTATCATGATGACGACGATGGCAGCGTTGATGGGTGTGTTGCCGGTGGCATTAGCTTTTGGCGCAGGTAGTGAAACGCGTAGACCGTTAGGGTTGGCGGTGGTGGGTGGATTGTTGGTTTCGCAATTGTTGACGCTTTATATTACGCCGGTGATTTATTTGTATATGGAAAAAGTGTCGCAGAGAATGCGATTTCGGAAAGCTACTAGAAATAAAATTGGACTACCGACAACTGATGTTACAGATGGGTTATCTAAGCCAGAATTGGCATAAATTTTCTTCTTGTTCAAGAGAAACAAGGGTGGCCGTAAATTGTGACCACCTTGTTAGTGGTTGCTTCCAAAATAGTAGCCCTATCAATGTCGGCTCATATTTAATTGGTGTTGTTTTGAGGGATGCTCATAAGCAATATAACTTCCTGGCCAGGAGAATATTTTCTGTTTGTATGCAGTAGATTTTATATCTTTATCTATTTTATTAAAGCCTAATTTATCTTGGTAGAGCGCTTGCTCATTCTCAGCAATTTGACGAACATGGGTTTGCATAGTAGGGGCATCTGGGTATAAACGCTCTAAATCTTCAATTATTTGGTTACTTATTTCTGGTTCTTGTTTTATATATTTACTTGCAACTTGTAGATCTAATAAAACAATATTTTTATCATCTGGATCTTGGCCGTAAACAGCAACCGCTAATATCTCTTGATTATGCAAACATAATCTGCAAGAAACTAAACCCTCATCCCATAGTTTCATGCCATCTTCTACTATTTTATTGATATAATCATGTTTAGATATGTCCTGAATTCCTAATTTTTCTTCCGTAAAGGGTTCAAAATCTCTCGTATAGTTTTCCTTAAATAAATCACTAATTTTTTTTCTAGTATTTTGATCATGTTTATTGGCATCAATAAAATGAAAAGTTTTAGTATTTGTAAACATATAGATTCTCCTTTGTTTATAATTGTAAATGCGATATTTTCTTTATGGAAAAACAAAGAAAACAAAGAATTAAATATGCTGTGTGAATTGAAATGTTGTTTAATTAGTTTTAAATAATTGGTGTAATATGTCAAGTATTGGGAGCTCAAAAGACTATATTTCAAGTAATAAGCTAGACAATCACAATTTTATCTAATTCGATAGATTTATTGTAGGTAAGCCGTAATATTTTTGTATATGGTCAAAGTCACGGTCATTGTGAAGTAAAGGAATATTATCCTCAATGGCTACAGCAGCAATTATACAATCTACTGTCTTACGTATAGTGATCCCTTTATTGCGCAAAGTGCGAAAAATTTCTGCCGATAATATGAAAGTCTGCCGTGTCATCTCAATGTATATCAATGAATTAAATGCTTCTTTTACTTGGCGTTGCTCATGTGAACTTTTTATGCCTTGTAAAATTTCGGTGAGTATAATACCGCAAAGGCATAAATCTTCTTGTTGTTCAATCGTATTTGCGAGATAGGAGGTATAGGGAGTATTTCGACCTACAAAAAAATCTATCCAGACAGTGGTATCAACTAAAATCACACATCTCTTCCTTCACGTGAAGCTGATAAATCTCCTTCCCAGTGAATTTTACCGCGTAATTTTAATAACATTTTTTGTTTTTCATGTCTTAATAATTCGCGTAAGGCATAATCAATTAAAGCCCGACGAGTTTTAATTTTAGTGAGTTTAAGAGCGTCGTTCAGTAATTTTTCATCTAAAACAATATTAGTGCGAATCATTGTAAAATCTCATTTTTTATCACCCTATACACATTATATTATATTTTTTGTGTATTAGAAAGTATTTGACAAAAATATCTAATTTAGACTAAAATTCCCAAAATATAAACAAGAGTCCTATCTTTATATGATAAAAGTAATTAAATCTGTCCTTCCTATCGCGGAGGCCATACAGCGACTTCTCCATCCCCATGCAGAAGTTGTCATTCACGATATTAAGAAAAATCAAATTATCGCCATCTATCATCCTTTTTCTAAACGCAGGGTAGGTGATTCTTCGCTACTAAGTCAGGAAGAAATGGATAGATTGGAAGATTGTATTGGGCCTTATGAAAAAATAAATTGGGACGGTAAAAAACTAAAATCAGTCAGTAGTGTTATTCGGGACGAGAAAGGAAAAGTAGTGGCTATGATGTGTATTAACTTGGATATATCCAAGTTAGAAAAAATGGCTGACTTTATTGCCCAGTTTATTAGTCGAGATCAATTTATTCCACAGCCAGAACCGCTATTTAAAGACGATTGGCAAGAAAAAATTAATAAATATATAAATCATTATTTACATGAACAACATCTCACGTTAGAAACGCTTAATCGAAAGGAGAAAAAAGAGCTTATTGAACATCTACATAAAATAGGTGCTTTTACTGGCAAAAATGCAGCTCTTTATATTGCACAAATTATTGGCGTCTCTCGTGCCACTATTTATAACTATTTATCAGATATCGAAAATGCGGAGTGAAGTTATGTTATTACCAGCCTTTAAATTAGAAGAATATTTTGCAAAATATGAATTTATAGCCTCTTATACCATGGCCTCTTCAGATCCTGAAACTTATACGCTTACTGAATTATTAGGCATGGCGGATGAAGAATGTTTATCGCTTTGGAATAATTTAAAATTTAGTTATACAGAAACACATGGCTTACCCTTGTTACGAGAAGAAATCAGTAAGCTTTACACGCATCAAAATAAGGAGAATTTTTTAATTTTTTCAGGAGCAGAGGAAGCTATCTATATCACTATGCAAGTCTTGCTTCAGCCAGGAGATGAAGTTGTGGTGGTGACGCCTTGCTACCAATCGCTAAAAGAAATTCCAAAGGCAATAGGCGCGAAGGTAACTAAAGTTGCATTAGAATGGGAAAATAGTAAATGGAATTTTAATTTAGATAAATTTGCATCTGCTATAACAGGCCAAACTAAACTAGTTATAGTAAATTTTCCGCATAGCCCAACGGGATGTCATATTAGTAAAAAAATGTTTGAATCTATCCTTGATATTGTCAAGCAACATAATGTCTACCTGTTTAGCGATGAGGTATACCGATTATCAGAATATAATCCAGAGGATTGTCTCCCTAATGCTATTGACTGTTATGAGAAGGCAATCAGTTTAGGCGTTCTCTCAAAATCATTTGGTTTTCCGGGGTTACGTATCGGGTGGACAGGATCACAAAATAAAGCGCTATTAGAGCGATTAGCCGCCTATAAAAATTACACGACTATTTGTAATAGTGCACCAAGTGAAATATTGTCCCTAATGGTATTACGGAACAAGGATGCTATTTTAAAGAGAAATATATTAATCGCTAATCAAAATTTAGATTTATTAGACCAATTTTTTTCTCGTTATCCCATGATATATGAATGGTATCGGCCTAAAGCTGGCTTTGTTAATTTTCCACGATTAAAGCTTGAGATGAATATTGAGGAATTTGCTAAGCAACTGGTCGAAGAAGAGAGCGTTATTATTTTGCCAGGTACGATGTTTGATAATGAGGAGAATCATTTTCGCTTAGGGTTTGGTAGGCGTAATCTGCCCGAGGCGCTTGCGCGAGTAGAACGATTTAGTAAAAAATTTCAGTAAATTAAGAAAAGGTATATGAAAATAATTAATTTAGATCAAATTAAAGAAATCCTCGATTCAATTAATATTATTCCCACAATAGAAAAAGGTTTTGTGGCTTATTCGAATGGTGATGCGGTTATACCATCCGTTGGCGAATTAATTTTTAACAACCCTCCTGGTGATGTGCATATTAAATATGGCTATATAAAAAGTGATGATTATTACGTCATAAAAATCGCTTCTGGATTTTATCGTAACCCCGAATTAAATTTAAAGTCTAGTAATGGCATGATGTTAATCTTTAACCAAAAAACCGGAGTGCCTTTAGGTATTTTACTAGATGAAGGCTATCTAACAGATATCAGAACGGCAGCAGCGGGAGCGATTGCTGCTAAATATTTAGCGCCTTCCACGATACAAAAAATTGGCATTCTTGGAACAGGTATCCAGGCAAGATTGCAATTGCTTTATTTACAGCAAGTTACTGATTGCCGCAATGCTATGGTATGGGGGAGGAATATAGATAAGTTGAAATGTTTTCAATCTGATATGCAAGAAAAGGGTTTTTCAGTAAGTGTTACTCAAGTTATGGAGGAGATAACTTCTAATTGTAATCTAATTGTAACAACCACTCCGGCTACTTCCCCTTTACTCTGGGGAGATCAAATTCAAAAGGGAACTCATATTACCGCTGTAGGTACAGATAGTGCATATAAGCAAGAATTGGATTCAGCTATCTTTAAAAAGGCGGATGTCATTGTAGCCGATAGCATTGTCCAATGTATAGAGCGAGGTGATATTGCTCATGCCATTAGAGATAACGTTATTAATAAAGAAAAATTGGTGGAATTAGGAAATATCCTATCTGGTATAAACAGAGGACGAATGTCGGATGAACAAATTACTGTTGCTGATTTAACCGGGGTAGCTGTGCAAGATATTGCAATAGCAAAATTAATTTATGATAATTTCGACAGCTTTATTATTTAATAATCTTTAAACTCAAATTTTATTGAAGTTTGAAAGTGGCTAGATGAATGTAGAGTATAAACGATACATAAAACGATTAATTATCAGCTGCGCAGACTGGCGATTAGGCTTACTGATAATAGCATATAAAATAGAATTGCAATTGGTAGTAATAAAGTGGCTTTGAGGCCAATGCTATTGACTAAAATTAAATTAATTACACTAAAACCTAAACTAATAAAGTTCATCAATGCTGAGCCATAGGCTTTATTGGGTGTTTGGGCGATGCCGATCATGGCGGCATTGGGATAAATCATCGAATTACCTAAATACAAGGGAGCTAAAGGTAAAAATAAACTCATAACTGAAAGATAATCGGTGGCAAAAATTAATAAATAACTGATTGCAGCAAGTAACCCCACGCTAATACCCATGATCATGGTGCGATAAGCTGTTACACGGGTGGCTAAATGAGCAGCGATTAAGGAACCTAATAACATACCGACTGGTGGCAGCATATTCCATAAGCCGTAGCTCGAGGCAGATAAGTGTAGATCAATCCGGCCAATAAAAGGGGCCAAGGTTGAGAAAGTATATAAAATGCTGGTGGCGCAGCCTAAAATTAAACCGCAAGTGATGACATGCCCTTGGCAATTTTGCCAATAATTTTTTCTAATCGTAGCAAAATCATCACTACACAACGTTTCATTGAGTTTAGGCATTGCTAAACAGAGTAATAAAACGAATAAACCATACATCAGCAAAAATATAAAACAAGCGATCCAATTAAAATAATCGACTAAAAAACCACCGATGGTGATGCCGATGCTAGGCGCTAGGGCAAATGATAGCGAAGCATAGGCGGCAATTTTTTTACTTTCTGTAGGAGAAAAGTTTTGTGAAATTAAAGCAAAGCTTAAACACATGCCGGCACTACTACCAAGCGACATAATAAATCGGCCAACTATTAATAAAGGAAATAGATGAAGGATGCCAGCCAAAATACAAATTAAAGCACCACACATATCGAGGCTAATGCCAGCGCATAAGGCTTTTTTGTTACCAATGCGATGAGCAAGTGGCCCATAAATTAATTGGCCAAAAGTAAATCCCAATAGATAAATCGTAACTACGAAATGGGCAATATGGCGGTCAACTTGAAAATATTGCACAATTTCAGGAAAGCCCGGCGTAAATAAAATAGCGCCCACTGTGCCAAAGGACATTAATAAAGTTAACAATAAAATCGAAGGCTTGGCTGAATTATCCCTATACATTTGAACTAGCCCATCATCATTATTTCTCTAACACATACGTCCCCGGCGCATTTTCCAACGGCTTGTAACCTGCTTCCTTATTTCCCATAGAAGGTGGCTCTATTTTTTCACTGGAAATCGTAGTCAACCAATGCTCCCAAGCTGGCCACCATGATCCACCAGACGGTTTAGTATTCTGAAACCATGAATCCGCATCCATGTACCGATCACTTTCTTTCAACATCGATAGCCGATAATGCCGTTTTGTTTGCTTTACCGGAATACTCACAATCCCCACATTATGCCCCCCACTTGTCAATGCAAATGTCACATCCGTCGAGGTTAATATATTAATTTTAAATACCGATCGCCAAGGCGACACGTGATCTCTTTCCGTTGCAACTACAAATATCGGTACACTGATATCCATTAAAGCAATCGGCTTGCCTTTTACAAGATAACTTCCTTCAGCTAATTGATTATGTAAAAATAAATTCCGCAAATATTCCGAATGCATCTTATAAGGCAAACGCGTTGCATCTGCATTCCACGCCATTAAATCAGTTAAAGGCTTACGATTTCCTAACAAATAATCAGAGATCAAACGTGACCACACCAAATCATTAGAACGTAACATTTGAAATGCGCCTGCCATTTGGTGAGTATCTAAATAACCTTTTTCCATCATTAAGTTTTCTAAGAAAGCAATTTGGCTTTCATCGATAAATAAACCTAATTCACCAGGTTCGGTAAAATCTGTTTGCGCTGCAAATAATGTCATGCTAGCTAATCGATTATCATTATCTCTCGCCATCGCAGCGGTAGCGATTGCTGCTAACGTTCCCCCTAAACAATAGCCTACTAAATGGATTTTTCGCTTTGGAACAATAGCAGCGATCACCTCTAATGCTGACATAATGCCAAGATCCAGATAATCCTCCATTCCGAGATTACGCTCTTTTTTCTTGGGATTTTTCCAAGAAATCATGAATACGGTATGCCCTTTTTTTACTAAATACTTCACCAACGAATGCTTAGGTGTTAAATCTAAAATGTAATATTTCATGATCCACGCAGGTGTGATGAGGATAGGTTCTGCATAGACTTTTTCGGTTTTCGGTGCATATTGAATGAGTTCAATCAAACGATTGCGATATATCACTTTACCTTTTGTCACCGCAATATTTTCACCAATTATAAAATTTTCTGCACCTGCGGGTGGTTCATTTAATTGGTATCGTCTGATATCATCAAGAAAATTTTTCCATCCTCTTATGAAATTCGCACCATTCTGTTCCATTGCCGCACGTTGTATTTCTGGATTTGTAAAAGGGGAATTAGAAGGTGATAACATATCTAAAATTTGTCGTATCGTAAAATCTGTTACCTCTTCATGATGCCGACTTACCCCCCGCACATTGGTTGCAGCAACATGCCACCAGTTTTGTATCAATAAAAATGTTTGATAGATAAAACTATAAGGAAATTCTTGCCAACTCTTATCTTTAAAACGTTTATCTTGCGGTGTGGTTAATGCGGCATATTCACCTGTATGATCGCCCGAAAGGTGATTTAAATATTGCTGCATAATGTGTAAAAAATAATTTTGGAAAAGATCAAATAATTCTAATTGCTTAGCAGGATGAATCATTAAATGCAAACGCCAATCGTAGAACGCCAGCATCCATGCTGCTGGCGAAAT
>Ga0070738_10006787_pt1 | contig 11791 bp, 6 predicted proteins | sample Coa_R2_2_FD_66446 | JGI IMG/M metagenome (GOLD analysis project Ga0070738, IMG submission 66446) | Surface soil microbial communities from Centralia Pennsylvania, which are recovering from an underground coalmine fire - Coalmine... | ecosystem: Environmental > Terrestrial > Soil > Unclassified ... | reverse complement strand
GGACCGCATCTCGGCGATTACTGGGGAAACTTCGTTCCCCAGATCCCCTACCAGATCATGCGCCGCTTTACCCGCCGGGGCGAGATCGTTGTTGACCTGTTCAGCGGCATGGGGACAACGCTCATCGAGTGCCGACACCTCGGCCGTCACGGCATCGGTGTCGAGTTGAATCCGGACGTTGCCGCCCGGTCGCGCGAGCGCATCGCGCGGGCACGCAATGCCGATGGGGTTACTACCGTGGTCCTCGTCGGCGATTCCACCTGTCCCGACACCATCGAGCGGGTCCGACAGGAACTGCGCTCCCTCGGGCGGACCCATGCTGACTGTCTTTTCCTCCATCCGCCGTACCACGCGATCATCCGGTTCAGCGACGATCCCCGCGACCTCTCCAATGCCCCGTCGGTCGAGGCGTTCCTCGGTCGCTTCCGCCGCGTGGCCGAGCATGCCCACGGTCTCCTGGCCGCGGGCCGCTTTATGGCGCTGGTCATTGGCGATACCTACAGCCGATCGGAGTGGGTGCCTCTTGGCTTCGAGTGCATGCAGATCTGCCGGGAGGTGGGCTTTCGGCTGAAGGCGATCAACGTCAAAGACATCCAGGGAAACGAACGGGGTAAGGGGAAGCGCGAGAACCTCTGGCGCTATCGAGCCCTCAAGCAAGGATTCTACATCTTCAAACACGAGTACGTGATGGTCTTCCAGAAGCCAGTCCCGGCTGTCAGCCGATCTCCCCAGCGGGCGGTCTCACGGGGCTTGGCCCGGCTGGAGAGCACCGATGCCGACGTAGTAGAATGACCGCGCGGAGCGGAGACCATCCGGGAATCCGCGAGGAGGATGAGCCAGGTGAAGATCACCGATCTCAAGTGCGCGGTCATCGGCCAGCACCCGGTCGTGCGCATCGTTACTGATGAGGGGATCAGCGGCTACGGCCAGATCGAGTCGAGCAAGCCGTACCTGAAGCCTCAGGTCCTGTTCTATCGGGACTTTATTCTCGGCGAGGATCCGACCAATGTTGAGCGGGTCATGCTCCGCATTCGCCGTCTCGGGGCCTTCAAACCCTGGGGAAGCGCAGTGAGCGCGATTGAAATGGCTCTCTGGGACATCGCTGGCAAGGCGGCTGGCCTGCCCGTGTATAAGCTCCTGGGCGGGAAGATCCGTGACCGAGTGCGCGTGTATAACGGTGGAGTACGCTTCCCCATGCGCGGCTCCAGTCCGGCTGACTTCGCCGAGAACATGGCGCGGATGAAGGAGGCGCCGGAAGGCTTCACCATCATCAAGCAGGGCATTGGCTATCACGGCCAGATGCTCGCCAGCGATCCATCGTACCGCTACGGTGAGAACATCACTGGCGCGCGCTATCCGAACCGTGGGCCGCTGACCGAGCGCGGCCTGAAGTACGTTATCGCCTGCATCGAGGCGATGAAAGAGGTCCTCGGTGACGAGGTTGGCCTGGCCCTCGACTGCGGGCCTGGCTGGACGGTCTCCGATGCGATCCGTCTGGCTCGGGCAGTCGAGCCGTTCAACATCCTCTGGCTGGAAGATCTCCTCACGGGCGATTACACCCCGTACGTTCAGGCAGATCTCTACCGAGAGGTGACTCGAAGTACCACGACCCCGATCCACACCGGCGAGGAGATCTACCTGCGCCAGAACTTCACCGACCTCATTGAAAAGCGCGCGGTGAGTGTGATCGGGCCGGATCCGGCCGATGTGGGCGGCATCGCCGAGCTTAAGTGGATTGCTGAGTACGCGGATCTCCACGGCATTCTCATGGCCCCCCACGGCGTCCTGGACGGTCTCATCGGCTTAGCGGCCCTGGTGCAGGTCTCAGCAACCCTGCCTCAGAACTTCATTGCCTTCGAGTACCCGGTGGCTCGCCCCGAATGGTGGTACGATATCATCGAAGGGCTCCCTGATCCGATCGTCCGAAACGGCTTCATTGAGGTCTGGGATCGGCCGGGATTGGGGGTCGAGTTCAACGTGTCGGCGGCGAAGGCATACCTCGCTGATGAGGACAGCGATTTCTTCGATTGAGTGCGCGGCCGCGCCGATCTGGCGGTGACGCCGAGGGAAGGTCAGCTTGGAGATTCAGCTTGGCGGTTTGCACCATGTAACCGCCATCACGGGCGATGCCGCGGGGAATGTGCGCTTCTACACCCGCGTTCTCGGCCTGCGTCTGGTCAAGAAGACCGTCAACCAGGATGATGTATCCGCCTATCACCTCTTCTACGGTGACGCGGTTGGTCATCCGGGCACCGAGATCACCTTTTTCGACTGGCCGGATATCGGCCCGTACCTGCCTGGCACCGGTGCGATTGCGGCCATCGGCCTGCAGATTCCCAATCGGGCCGCGCTCGCGTGGTGGGAGCGGCGCCTTACCGCGCTCGGCATCCAGCACGATCAGATCACCGAGCGCAATGGCCGTGCCGTCCTGCCTCTCGTCGATCCCGAGGGTCAGCGGCTTGAGCTGGTTGCCCTGAACGAGGCGGAACTGACCTCGCCTGGCGGGGTGCCCTGGGAGGGGAGCCCGATACCGGCCGCATACCAGATTCGCGGTCTCTCTGCCGTCCGGATCGTCGTCGCTAGCGGCGAGATGACGACTCGCCTTCTCACTGATACACTCGGCTTCCGGCAGACTGGCGCGTACGTCGTGCCGTCAGGGGATGCCGCCGGACGAATGGTGCGCGTCTTCGCGATCGGGCCCGGCGGTCCGGGGGCGGAGGTGCATCTGGAAGAGCGACCGGACCTGCGGCCGGCCCGGCTTGGAATCGGTGGTGTTCACCACGTTGCCTTTCGGACGCCGGGCCGTGCGGAGCAGCAGGCGTGGCGTCAGCACATCAGCGCGGCTGGCCTGGGGGTCACCCCCATCATTGATCGCTATTATTTCACGTCGATCTATTTCCGCGAGCCTGGTGGGGTTCTCTTCGAGATCGCAACCGACGGCCCCGGCTTCGCCGTCGACGAGGACATCGCTCACCTGGGCGAGCGCCTCGCCCTGCCGCCATTCCTCGAGCCGTATCGAGGACGAATCGAGGCCTCGCTTCGCCCGATCGTCCTGGATGGATGAATGGCGCAGAGGAGCGCGCGGGCCCGGTGCATGCGCGCGGCGCTGGCATCCGGGTCGGAAGGTGGCATCGGCAGGTCTCCGGGGAGGAGACTCCGGTGACGTCTCGCCATCCGATTCGCTATATTTGATGTGATAGAAGCACCCGGATACCCCAGAAGGAGCGGGGACCTTTTCGAGTGCGCCAGAGCCATTCCGGCACGGTGTGACGAGAGCGCAAGGCCGAGCCGTGGAGGGTACAATCATGACACGCTCGTCAAGTACGACCGAACCATCTGTATCGGGTGAGCGCGTTCCGTCCGCTCGCCCGGACATTCAGATTCCCCCATATGATCCAAGCAGTTTCGAGGACAGCTGGCGCGAGACCTGGGAGCGGGAGGGTATCTACCACACCCGTGAGATTCCGGGGCGGCCCAAGTTCTACTGCCTTGACTTTTTCCCCTACCCGTCTGGGGAAGGACTGAGCGTCGGCCACTGCCGCAACTACATCCCGACCGACGCCTTCAGCCGCTTCATGCGTATGCGCGGCTACAACGTCCTGCATCCGATGGGCTGGGATGCCTTCGGCGAGCCGACCGAGAACAAGGCAATCGAGCTCCGCCAGTCGCCGCGTCTGCTCACCGACCGCTTTACTGCCAATTACAAGCGGCAGATGCGGCTTGTCGGCATCTCGTTCGACTGGAGCCGGGAGATCGATAGTAGCAAGCCCGATTACTACCGGTGGACCCAGTGGTTCTTCCTGCTCCTCTACAAGCGCGGCCTTGCCTATCGGGCGACGAACTGGCAGTGGTGGTGCCCTGTCTGCCAGACAACGCTCTCGAACCAGGAGGTCCACGCGGGGCCGAACGGTCAGCTGCTCTGCTGGCGCGACCACCCCGGCGTGATCAAGAAGCAGATCCCGGCTTGGTTCTTCCGCATTACCGCGTACGCTGATCAGCTCCTCGAAGGTCTTCGGGAGATCGATTGGCCGGCCCGGATCAAGCTGATGCAGGAGAACTGGATCGGCCGGAGCGAGGGGGTCGAGATCGTCTTTCGCTCCGAGCAGGGCCATCCGATGCCCGTCTTTACCACCCGGCCCGATACGGTCTTCGGGGTCACCTTTGTCGTCATCGCCCCCGAGCACGAGCTGGTCCGGGTGCTGACGACCCCGGACCGCCGCGCCGCAGTCGAGGAATACATTGACCGGGCTGCACGGGCGAGCGAGATCGAGCGCATGTCGACCGAGCGCGAGAAGACCGGTGTCTTCACCGGCGCGTACGTCATCAACCCGCTGAATGGCGAGCGCGTTCCGCTGTTTGTGGCCGATTACGTCCTGCACGGCTACGGGACCGGCATCGTCATGGGCGTGCCGGGCCACGACCAGCGCGACTTCGAGTTTGCCCACAAGTATGGTCTTCCGATCAAGGTCGTGATTGCGCCGCCCGGCTGGAGCGGCGAGCCGCTCCCCGCCGCTTACACCGGACCGGGCCATATGGTTAACTCGGGGGAGTTCGACGGCCTGCCGACCCCTGGCGATTGGCTCAAGCTTGGTCCCGGCGAGCGTCAGGCTCTGGTTGATCAGTGGCACCTGGAGGCGAGCACGCTCGACCGCATCGCCGCCGCGTCCGACAATGGCATCGCCGCGATCGGGCGCGCGGTTGAGGAACGAGGGATCGGACGGCGGACGGTGAGCTACCGGATGCGCGATTGGCTGATCTCGCGCCAGCGGTACTGGGGCGCGCCGATCCCCATCGTTTACTGCGAGCGCTGTGGAGAGGTTCCCGTTCCGGAAGAGCAGCTGCCAGTCGTCCTGCCGGAGATGGACGATATCGCCCCGTCCGGCGATGGACTGTCACCGCTCGCCCGGGCAGCGGACTGGGTCAACACCACCTGCCCGCGTTGCGGCGCACCGGCCCGGCGCGAGACCGATACGATGGGGGGATTCGCCTGCTCCTCCTGGTACTATCTGCGCTTTACCAGCCCCGACTACCAGGACGGACCGTTTGATCCCGCCCGGATGCGCTTCTGGATGCCGGTGGACCTCTATGTCGGTGGTGCCGAGCACGCGGTGATGCACCTGCTCTACGCGCGCTTCTGGTACAAGGTGATGCACGACGCCGGTCTGGGCGTGCCGGGCACCGAACCATTCCGCAAGCTGCTCAACCAGGGGATGGTTCTGGCTCCCGACGGCCAGCGGATGTCCAAGTCGAAGGGCAACGTGATCACCCCGGACGAGATGGTCGCCCGATACGGCGCCGACAGCCTCCGGGTCTACGAGCTGTTCATGGCCCCCTTCGAGCAGGACGTTCTCTGGAGTGATGAGGGCATCAACGGCGCCCGACGATTCCTGGGTCGGGTGTGGGATCTCATTCTTCGTACTCATGCCGAGGCGGCGGGGGAGCGCTTCACTGCCGATGATCCCGAGCTCACGCGCCTGCTCCACCAGACGATTCGGCGCACCACGCGCGACCTTGAGCGGTTTCACTTGAACACGATGATCGCCGGACTGATGGAGTTCACCAATGCCTTAACCGAGCGATACCGCTCGGGGCGCTGGCGCACCCGTCCATTCCAGGAGGCCACCGAAAGCCTTCTGCTCCTCCTCGCGCCGGCCGCGCCCTTCCTGGCCGAGGAGCTCTGGCACCGCACCGGCCACACCGGCAGCATCCATCAACAGCCGTGGCCGTCCTGGGATGAGGAGCTTGCCCGCGAGCGCACGGTGACCATTGTCGTTCAGGTGAACGGCCGCGTGCGCGACCGACTCGCGGTTGAGGCGGACACGCCCGCCGATGTGGTGCAGAGCCGGGCGCTCGCGCTTCCCAAGATTCGGCAGTACGTTGCCGACCCGTCTGCCGCTCAGGTGATCTACGTCCCCGGCCGGATCATCAACATCGTGACGCGGTGAGGCCGGCCCCGGCTAGGCCGGCCTCAGCACGAGCATATGCTCCAGATCGTCGAGGATCGCCTGACGATCGAAGAGCATGGGGTGATAGCGGCCCTGGAGCCAGAGAGGGATAAAGTCATCATAGTGCGGGCTGCCGGGGAGGCCAGACTGACCTGTCGTATGGACGGAGCGGCTCTGCGAGAGGTCGCCCAGATCAACGATCTGACGGTAGGACGGCACCCATTCGGTCGCCGCATAGCTTCCCGGCGCCAGCGCGATCTGGCACGGCGTATCGCCGTCACCTCCCACGGGATAGGGCCCGCGGCAGAAGAGGCGATCGAGCGGCTTCACCCGACCGAGAACGTGATCGAACCGCAGTTGGTGGAGGCGCCCCCAGCGCCAGGTATCCATGTCATCGCCCAGGCGTGCCCGAAGCTCTCCGAGCGCCTGGGCCAGGCTTGTACGCTTCAGGGCTACCCACGAGTCGAAGGTCGTATGTCGGGTGAGCCAGGAAGGGTCAGCCCGCTGTAGGAGCTCGATCAGATAGCCGGTGACCCGGGCCGGATAGGCGCTCCCGGCAATCCCCTCGGCCGGCTCGCTCCCGATGTACCGTCCCCGAAGCGATCCCAGTCGCGTCCCGAAGACGTTCTGGAGAAGGCGCTGATGGAGGGCAACATAGATCGTGGCCGCCGGGCTCTCCGGCGTCAGGCGGAAATCCCAGTGGCGCAGGTGCGCCAGGGCGCGCGCCTCCACGGGATCATCACTCTCCACGTCGGCATACGCATTCACGATCCGGCGCGCCGCCTCGGAGTACAGGTCAAGCTGGATGGCCGCGATGTCATCGAGCGTGTGCTTCTCACGCGCCTGTAGGAGGTTCTCGATTCGCAGTGCCCGAAAGCCGTCAATCCAGTCATGGGAGAGGTGGTGCGGATAGGAGTCGTCGACCAGGCGATTGTTCGCGGTGACGACGTATCCCGATGGTGGATTGAGCACGCTCGGCAGCTCATCAAAGGGGAGCAGGCCGTCCCAGTCGTAGCTCGCGTCCCAGCCTGGCGATGGAAGGAGACCGGTTCCTTTCCGCCGTCGGGGCACGCGGCCGGAGAGCTGGAAGCCAATGTTCCCGGCCCGATCTGCGTAGACGAAGCTCAGCGCGACATCCATCTCGGCCAGAGCCGCACGGAACTCCTCCCAGCTGGCGGCGCGGTTGAGCTTGAACCACCCGGGAGCCGAGACACCGGCCTGGAGCACCGGACACTGGACCGCCAGGAAGCGTGTCTCGCCGGGGAGCAAGGGGGTGAGCGACGGTCCGTGCCGCGTTTCCTGCACCTCCTCAATCACCGGCTCCGATCGGCCCCGCACCCGAATCTCCTCCCGGCGGATGCGGAGCGGTTCCCAGCCATCCGGGGTCGCATACTGCGCAGGGTCCTCCGGGTGCAGTCGCTCGACGAAGAGGTCCTGCGTATCGACGAATGAAGCGGTGATGCCCCAGGCGATCTGCTGGTTATGCCCGATCAAGACAGCTGGGATACCGGGCATCGTAGCGCCGATCACGTCAACGCCAGGACCGACCAGGTGCGCCTCGTACCAAAGCGATGGCATCTGCGGGCGCAGGTGGGGGTCACTGGCGAGAATCGCGGCGCCAGTCGCTGAGCGCGACGGTGCGATTGCCCAGGCATTGGACATCGCACTCGAGAGGAGGCCAAGCTCACGCTGGGCAGTCTGAAACTCCTCCAGCAGGGAGACGTTCAGCCCGCCATAGCTCATTCCCGGCGGAACGGTGAGCGGGTGCCCCGCCGGATAGCCCGGCTCCAGCTCGGCAGCGATCTCCGGCCCCAGCCGCTCGACGAGCTGGGCCCGAAACCACTCGGTATCCCAGTTGGTAGAGAGCAACCATGCGAGCATCTTGCCGATCGCTAGGGTATCTGATGGATCCCACGGCTCCGGGCGAAAGCGCAGAAGGCGAAACTCGAGTGGCAAGCGCGCGCGATGCACCGTGAGGAAGGCGTTGATCCCCGCGGCATAGGCGTCCGCCAGCGCCCGGTAAAATGGATCGAGTGCCGCCAGCTCGGCCTTCGCCACGTGGACCAGCCCCAGCCGGCGGGCGAACCGGTCGAAGGTCAGGGTTGTTTCCCCGAAGATCTCCGACAGTCGCCCCAGGGCAAGGCGCCGGTTCAGCTCCAGATGCCAGAGCCGATCCTGGGCGTGGACATATCCGAGCGCAAAGTACAGGTCGCCCTCGGTTGCCGCGTAGATGTGCGGCACGCCCGCGTGATCGCGAATCACTTCCACATCCAGGGCGAGCCCGGCCAGGGAGGTGACACCATCGAGGGGGGTCTGGGGCTGTCGCAGGAGCAGGCGATAGAGACCAGCCAGTCCTGCCCCGGCGACGGCCAGGATCCCCGCGCCAGTCAGCGCACGCTGAGCAATACTCATGGCTCCTCGCCGTCCTCTTCCATCCCTTTCGCCATGAGGAAGCCGCGTGCCCGCTCGGTCAGCTTATAGCGGTGCACCAGCTTCCAGAAGCGAGGCGAGTGGTTGGGCTCGAGGAGATGCGCGAGTTCGTGGATGATCACGTAATCGAGGACCCAGCGTGGCATCTCGGCCAGACGGTGGGAGAGGCGAATCGCCCCGGTGGCCGGCGTACAGCTTCCAAAGCGGTGATTCTGGTTGGTCACGAAGCGAATGTCGCCGATCGTGAGGCGGCCAGCAAAGTACTCGCGGTTCAGCTCCTCGGCCCGCCGGCGCAGTGCGTCATCGGTGTTCAGGGTGCGGCGGCGCCGCGCATTCACCACGCGCTGCTCCATGCGCGCCACCCACTCCTGCTCTTCCTCCGGCGTCAGGCCTGCTGGCAGGTAGACAACCAGCGTATCGCCCTCCTCGCGTGCGCTGATCGTCCGGCGCCGCCGCGCGCTTCGAATGATGCGAATATTCATCCTTCCCCTGCCCCCGGGCTCGACCCCTTCCATCTCCACTCCCGTGCTCTCCTCGGAGCCGCCCACGCCGGAGGATAGCAAAGCAAACTGATCGCGGTCAACGCGGCACTGACCGCCTGACGCGGTCAATCGGGACGCCGTGCGAGCCAGCCTTGCAGTTCTGTCTTGACCGGCGCTAGAATCTCTCCTGGAAAGAATGCGGAGAGACGAGGAAGGAGAGCCGGGTGGCGCCGGGGGGCCCTCCAGAGAGCGGGCGGTCGGTGCGAGACCCGCGGTAACTGGCGTCACCATTACCCTCTGGAGTCGCCGCCTGAACGCCGGGTACTCTCTGGCCGGGGCGTGATCCCCCGTCTGGATAGACACCCGGTCCAGTAGGCGCGTGCCGGGGTGCGCCCGTTATCGCGCGTTTGAGGTCATCGGGGGAAGGGTGTGCTCAGAGTCCTCCGATCGACGAAGCGCGGTGGTACCGCGAGGGCATGTCTGGCCTCTCGCCCGTGTGGCGAGAGGCTTTTTCGCGTAGAGTGCTTTCACGTATAGAGGATGACCCGCCCGAGGCGGGAAGCAGAGGGGACGAAAAGGACAGGGTATCATGAGCAGCAATACGGAACGGCCGATGCGATTCGGCATCGCACCCGAGGTGCTGGCCGCCTTTCCCGACTACTGCGTGGGGCTTGTTGTCGCTACAGGGATCGATAACCGCCGATCGGCCGACCATGCCGCGGCGGAACTCGACCAGGCGAGTACGCTCGCCCAGCAGACCTTGGCCGACCAGCCTATCGCCGCCAACCCGCGTCTCAAGGCGTGGATCGAGGCGTTCCACCAGGCTGGCATCGATCCGGTTGCGTTCCCCCCGTCGGTCGTTGCCCTTGCCCGTCGGGTCGTCGAGGGCGAGGGTATTCCCCGGGTCAATCCGGCCGTTGATCTCGCCAATGCCGTCAGTCTGCGCTTTCTCGTGCCGGTCGGTGCCCACGACCTGGACCGCCTCCGGGGAGACTTCCAGGTGCGCTACAGCGGTGAAGACGACATCTTCACTCCCCTCGGTCATACCGGGGCGGAGGCGGTCGCTCCGGGTGAGATCGTCTTCGCCGACGATCAGGCGGTGCGCACCCGCCGGTGGATCTGGCGGCTCGGCGAGAAGGGGAAGGTGACCGAGAACAGCCGTGCGATTATCTTCCCCATTGACGGCTTCATCGGGCGGACCGATGCGGCCGTCCGCCAGGCCACCGCGGAGCTCGCCCGCGCCGTCCAGTCCCTACTTGGAGGAACGGTCTGGACCGGCTTCGTCGACCGTGACATGCCGACCGTCGATCTGCCGGTGCCGATTCGTCTGCATCCTGATCCGATCGAGGCCGTGCTCGAGCGCGGCATCGTCGAGATCATCGGCCGGGAGGAGCTCGAGCGCCGCCTCCGCGCTGGCGAACGCATTCGGATTTACCTCGGCGTGGATCCGACAAGCCCGGTCATTCACCTTGGCCATGCGGTCGCCTTGCGCAAGCTCCGCCAGCTCCAGGATCTCGGCCACACGATCATCTTCCTGATTGGCGATTTCACCGGGCGGATTGGCGATCCGACCGACAAGAGTGCCGCCCGGGTCCAGCTGACCCATGCCGAGGTGCTCGAGAATGCGCGGACCTATGTAGCGCAGGCCGCGAGGATCCTGGACGTCTGGTCGCCGACGAACCCGGTCGAGATCCGCTACAACGGCGAGTGGTGGGACAAGATGACCGCCCGCGATATGATCGAGCTCGCGGCCAACTTCACCGTCCAGCAGATGCTCCAGCGCGATATGTTCCAGCGGCGGATCGAGGAGAATCGGCCGATCGGCCTGCACGAGCTCCTCTATCCTCTCCTGCAGGGCTACGACAGCGTGGCTCTCGAGGTGGATGCCGAGATCGGCGGAACGGATCAGACATTTAACATGCTGGTCGGACGCACCCTGGTGCGTCTTCTTCAGAATCGGGAGAAGTTCGTGATCACCGTGCCGCTTCTTGAAGGGACCGACGGCCGTAAGATGAGCAAGAGCTATCAGAACGTCATCGGGGTCACTGATCCTCCCTTCGATATGTACGGCAAGGTCATGTCATTGAAAGACGAGCTGATCACCCGCTACTTCGAGCTCCTCACCGATGTGCCGGAAGCGGAGATTCGCCAGATGGCCCGCCAGATGGAGCGCGGCGAGGTGAACCCGATGGAGCTAAAGAAGCGGCTCGCCTTCGAGATCGTGAGCCAGTTCCACTCGCCCGAGGATGCGCGGTCCGCGGCGGAACGCTTCGCGCGCGAGGTTCAGCAGCGCGAGCTGCCGGCGGAGATCCCCGAGGTTCCCCTGCCGCGCGGCGGTGACTGGCCCGTGGCCGACCTGCTGGTTGCGCTGAAGCTTGCGACCAGCAAGAGCGACGCGCGCCGTCTCGTCGAGCAAGGGAGTGTGTCAATCGATGGCCAGCGTGTGACTGATCCCCGTGCGGTGATCCCGGTCCGCCCGGGCATGATCATCCGGGGACGCCGCCGCCAGTTCGCACGCGTCGCCCTTCCGGACTCGGTAGGCATGCGCTGAGGCGCGTCAGCACATACGTATAATGGGGATGATCGCTGGCACAGGTGTCCGAGCCTGGCCACCAGGACAGAGGGAGCGATGGTGAAGAGGGTAACGACGATACTCGGCCTGGCCGCGGGCGCAGCGGCTGGCCTCGGGGCTCTCAATACCTGGCTGAGCTGGCAGGCCGGACCGCTGGAGAATCCCCTGCCCGGCTCCGGCCACTTCTACCACTGGGTGCGCGACAACGAGGTGTACAACATCTTCTACAAGGTGCAGGGGGAGGGCCGACCGGTGGTCCTGGTGCACGGCATTCACGCCGCGGCGTCGAGCGCGGAGATGCTGCATCCCTTCAGCGGCCTGGCCCGCGACCACCGTGTTTACGCACTGGATCTCCTCGGCTT
>Ga0070738_10006783_pt1 | contig 11798 bp, 13 predicted proteins | sample Coa_R2_2_FD_66446 | JGI IMG/M metagenome (GOLD analysis project Ga0070738, IMG submission 66446) | Surface soil microbial communities from Centralia Pennsylvania, which are recovering from an underground coalmine fire - Coalmine... | ecosystem: Environmental > Terrestrial > Soil > Unclassified ... | reverse complement strand
CTTGCGAGATCGCATTCAAGAAATATTCGACCAACTTACACTTGAGCAGGTTATTTCTATCTCTTCCTATAACTTTATTCTAGAAGCTCTTTTCTATGCAGCTTCATATTAAATTGGTATAAGCCCTCATAACTCCTAACTAGCACATTTTCAAGGGAAAGCTGAAAGCTTTGGTATATAAGGTTTATAAAATGTGCAAGTTAGGAGATAACTCCGTTAACCAAAGCTTGTGCTTAAGCTATCTCAAAGCCAGGTACAGACTGCTTTTTAAATTTTCGGACAAATCCACTAGAACACCGATTCAGTAATCGAGGAACAAAAGAAAAATCAGCCTAAAGTGAAGTAAAAGACGAAGGAGAAAAGAGAGCAAACGCTTACTGGTCAAGGCTTATGGCGATAAGCAAGCCTTGAGAAATATTTCACAAAGTCTCAAGGGCAGGTGCAACCTGAATTGAGGTAGATTCAGGTAATCAATGTACTATAGAAGCTGAAAATGTACGTATGCGACCAGGAAATTGGCATCCATCGGTAGAACTCACTGCCCAAGAGGAAAACATCGTCAAGCGCATTAAGCGCGCAAAGCTATTTACCTTCTTGCGGCAATACCGCCATCAAATATTTGATGAGCAATTTCAAGAGGAACTCAACAAGCTGTACGCGGATTCTACCAAAGGACATCCCCCAGTGCCACCAGCACAACTGGCGTTGGCAACAATCTTACAAGCTTATACAGGAGCCTCGGATGCGGAAGCGATTGAAGCATTGCTCATGGTTAGACGTTGGCAGTTAGTACTCGATTGCATTGCTACTTGAAAACGCTCCTTTTTCCCAGACGACACTTGTAAGATTTCGTAGTGCGCTGATTATCCAAGGTCTAGACCGTAGGCTAATTGAGAGAACCGTCGAACTAGCGGTTCACACCAAGGGGTTTGGCTCAAAGCAGCTACAGGCAGCACGCTTATTCCAGCCCCTTGTGGGGCGCATCGAAGGTAGAAGATACATATAATTTGTTGGGTCACGCGCTCAAAAAAGCGATTGGTGTGATAGCTGGACAGCAGGGGCGGGGGCTGACAGAAGTTGCCAATGATATTGGGGTAGATATTGTTGCTCTTTCGAGTTTGAAAGCGGCTCTAGATTTAAACTGGGATGACCCAGACCAGAAAAATTTGGCTTTAGGGATTGTACTGGAAGCTTTAGAGCGATGTGAAACTTTTGTGCAAGCACAACCAGGAAATACTCAACACCCTCAAGTTAGTTCGGCTTTGGAAACCGCAAGGCTGATTGAAGCCCAAAATGTGGAAGTGGATACTCATGGTGAGGTAAAACTCTTAGCGGGTGACAAGACAACTCTAAGCTATACGGGACAAAACTTTGAGAAAATGGTGAGGACAAAAAATAGGGAGCATTTTTGTGGCTCCCCTCTCATAATATGTTCCCTGTATCTTACCAAACAACCCTGCGCGCTCATCTGAACGAAAGTCAGTATCTAACCTTACAGCTTCTGTTGTTATTGCTACAGGCTCATCGGCAGGTAAAACTCTCCATTTTAGCCAGTGTCTTTCCACAACCGATTCAATATGGAAGTCGAAAACGTAACTTGCAACGCTTTTTAGTATTGCCTCAGTTGAGCATCAAAGTCTTATGGTTTCCCTTGATTAAATATTGGATTAGACAAGAGCAAACCGGACGAGGATTAAATCGAGAACACCGTCGTCGATTAAAAAAACTCAAACATCAAAAATATGGCTATTGGATTGTTGCAATAGATCGAACCCAATGGAAAAGTCGCAATGTATTCATGGTAAGTATCATCTGGGGAACCCATGCCCTGCCTCTATATTGGGAGGTTTTAGATCATGAAGGCAACAGCGATTTGAAGACCCAAAAACGTCTATTAAAAGCTGTGCTTCATTTGTTTAAGAACTATCCGGTTTTGGTGTTGGGAGACCGAGAGTTCCATAGCCCTAAATTCGCTGACTGGCTTGAATCCAAGGGTGTATACTTTGCCCTACGTCAGAAGAAAGATCTTCATTTTCTCTCTTGCGTTGGATGAGAACTATCAAGTGCTCAAAGAGCTTGGATTCAAACCTGGGATGTCCAAATTTTATCAGGGTGTATTGTGCAATAAAGGTGACGGGTTAGGACCATTTAATGTGGCTGTCTATTGGAAACGAAAATATCGTCATAAAGGACCCAAAGAACCTTGGTATATTTTGACCAATCTGCCCACTCTTACACAAGCATTGGATGTCTATTGTTGTCGATGGGGAATCGAACAACTTTTCAAGGATTGCAAAACAGGGGGCTATAATTTAGAACAAGCAAAAGTGAATGAGACTCGGTTTTTAGCCTTAGTATTATTAATTGCGATCGCCTATAGTTTGGCCACTCTCCAAGGACAATGGATCAAGAAATTAGGCATAGAGATTTATGCCGGCCGTATTAAAGAACACAAAGATAAGACTCCAAGACAAAGTGAGTTTAGCCTTGGACTATATGGGCAACGATGGAAATATGGGATGGAATTATGGGCTGATTGGGTGCTGAATCTGATTGCGCTCAAACCTCATAAACGCCTCTATTTTCAGCGAGGCTTTTATGCATTGTCCCTTATACAACAAGCTTTGTAGCTAGGTTGTCACCCTTTAAGGGTAAAACTACGAACAGGTGTTGCCAAAGAACGACAAATCTCCATTGAAGATGAACAAATGAGGCACGGAGTAAAAGTAAAAGCCAGCGATTTGATGGCTATAAACGTCATGTCCTCAGGGATTTAGACAATGGGCTGGTTCGCGCTGTTGGGGTCACAAGAGCAAATATTCCTGAAGCATCAGTCACAGATGCAATTACCACTGATTTAAAATACCAAAAAGTGAATTTGGTTGAGTTACACATCGACCGCGCTTACCTATCTAGTTCTTTGGTTCAAAACAGAACCCAGGAACTAACTATTTACTATAAAGCTTGGCACTTGAGAAACGGCAAGCAATTTACCAAAACTGCTTTTACCCTAGATTGGGACAATCAGACTATTTGCTGCCCTAATCAAGTCACTTTACCTTTTAGGGAGATCCAAAAAAATAAATATCCAGCCTTATTAAAACGAATACCCGACTACGCCCGCGAGCTAACCACCAAGGCTGGATATTTATTTACTGGTAAGTGCCTTAGCGTCGGTGGCAAAGTTCAGTTTCCAAAAAATCTTTGTGCAACTTGTCCGTTAAGGCACTTACCAGTAATAAAATGTTCCACCTAAGCCTTCGGCACGGCAAAGCCGAACGTTGTTGATCTGTCAGCACAGTAGGTAATTCGTGGTAATAAGGTGGAACATTTTATTTTTTGGATCTCCCTAAAGGAGCGTTGTACTACTTCCAAAAGTGGACGCAGTGTTTCGATTCATCCTGACGAGCCTTTGTTCCGAGAATTAAAACAACGTCAACTCAGCTCTGTTGGTCGCGCCAAACTCCGAGAACGTGTTGCTGTCGAACACTCCTTATCTCATATTGGTCGATGGCAAGGAGATCAAGCTCGTTATGTCGGTATCCGCAAAAATCTCTTTGACCTTCGTCGTACCGCCGTCGTCCATAATCTTCATGTCCTTGCCAAAATTTTTACTAACACTACTGAGCAGTCTGCTGCTTAATTCTGATTACTGAATCGGTGTTCTAGTCGCTTGAGGGTCTTGCCAACGGTGTCGCGACAGCAATCAATTTGGAGTATATCTGGGTTTTAGTTTTGTTTTGGACATTTGATGTATTTTCCTTGCCCTGCAAAGGCTTGAGGCTTGTTTTGACCTCAAAAATGTTTAAGTCCCTTTATGCATGTGCTGTTGGAGGATGATTTCAGCTCTGGGTTTGTAGATGAGATGAAATAAGGTTTCTAAGTAGCGATTTCTGGCTTCGCGATTTTCAGGACTGACAAAGTTCCAGAAGCTGTAGAGCGTGGAAAGTAATAGCAACTGCTTAGTATGTAAATCCCAGTTGTATTTGTTACGGACTTGTTGACTCACATTCTGTGATATTTTATCCCAATATCCTGGCTCTGTATTGCACTGCTCTATAAAGTTCACTATTTTCTCGGCAGTTCCTTCTAAGTCTGTGGGGTCGAGATCAAATCCAGGTACTCCATCTTCAATGATTTCTAAAGAACCACCAAATTGAGTCACAAAAGTTGGCAAACCAGAACTCATCGCTTCGAGAATACTACGTCCGAAAGCTTCAAAGCGAGCAAAGTGGACAAAAATCCCTTCATGCTCGGCTATTATGCGGTAGCTTTCCCCAAGTTCTAGGATTGGAAGGTGCATTCCCAGCCAACGGATATGACCTTGAAGATTATACTGATCAATGATGCTGTGGAGTTTTTCGATTGCCTCTGTTTCTTGTTGATTTGTCGCTTGAATGGGATGCAGCTTGTCAGTTACAATGATCAAGTTACAGTATTTTTGCAATGCTTGACTCTTGCCAAAACATTCTCCTAAACCCGTGAGATTATCTATGGCAGTGATCGAGCCCACAGCAAAGATTGGTCGTTTAGTTGGGTCCTCTAGCAAGCCAACAATTTGAGCGTCCTGGCGAGTAAACAGAAGGTCATGAACTTGTTTGCAAATTTGAGGTTGCCGCTGTTGTATCTGAGTATAGTGGAAGAAAACAGTTTCATCGACCCCTGGGGGTACGATGTTGAACTTATGACTAAACAAATTTATCCCATCGACAACATGATACAACTCTGGCATGGTAAAACATTTGTATGACTCATACTGACCGAAAGTATCAGGTGTCCCGACAATTTCTTGGTAGGTTGAGGTGATAATGAAATCAGCAGCATTCATGTTGATCAAATCAGCGGTAAATTGTGCCGAAAAGTGAAATTGCTGTTCCACATCTTGCCAGAATAAGTCGCTGAACAGGTGTTTAGGCTTTTCTAGAGAGTGTGCAATGTTGCAATGGGTCACCTTAAGACTATGTGCAACAAGAAAGGCAACTAAGTTCCCATCACTGTAGTTGCCAATTATTAAATCAGGTTGACCCTGAAATTCTGCTAATATTTCTCGTTCTGCATCAATAGCAAATGTTTCTAGATATGGCCAAATCTCATATTTGGAAATCCAATCTTGCGTGAGTTGTGGATGATCTCCTCGGAAAGGAACGCGCAATATCCAACCATTTTCTGTTCCCTGAACTTTTTCTAGGCGCAAATTGCAAAGAGTGCCTTCGCAGTGAGGGATGAGGCGAGTCAGAATAATCACATGGGGTTGAATACCCAGAATGTCTAGTCCTGCTAGGTTTATTTCTTCGCGTAGTTTATGTTCTAAACTACGCGCTTGCTCCAGAACGTACATGACTTGACCCGCTGTTTCAGGTCTTCCTAAAGCACCTTCTTGGGACACCCAACCGTGTATGGAAACTTGGACAACGCGAAAGACTGCGGGGACTCGCTCAACAAAGGCTCCTAAAATCGCTGGTTCTGGAGTGTCTATCAGTCTTTCAAGGAGTTCTAAGGTTTCGCTCACTCGTAATACAGTATTACCCCAGCCTGCTTCTAAGCCAAGTTCTTGCAATTCAAAGCGAATGTTTTCGTAAGGTTCGTTTCGAGAACATTTCCGGAGGAAGTTGAGAGCATTTTTAACTTGTCGAGATAATTCCTTACCTGAATGAATACGATCATTAATCAGTAGTGGAATGCCATCATATTGGCGCTGGTGTAACACCTCAAACAATATCTCTAAACAATTCTCTGGGTCAGTTAAGACTTGGCTGCACAAGTGATGGTTCAGAAATGCTAGACCTTGACCAATATTTCTCGGATCTCTGATTGTTGGGGAACCATGATCAAAAGGATGGAGATCTATTTCCAGGATTCGCGCTTGGTGACGGTTGACGAGGCGATCTCTTACATCTAATAACGCTTGCGGCGTCATCATCTCAAAACTAGTCATATTTGCTCCCAACTGCCAAACTTCTTGGCTAGCAATTCTTGGTCGGAGCACAAACCAAGTACTGTCCTCTTCGAGAATGATTTCATGAGTGTAGTGAATGAGTTTGCCAACATCTGATGCGTGATAAAAGTACATTGGCTTTTGAGATTGGTGACAGTACTCAGAAAAAGCGTGCAAAATCTCATTTCTCAAGACGAACTTCTTACCTGAAGTTCTTAACTTAGAGACCAATTCATGCAGAGCAGTTTTCCCGTCACCTTTTAAGATTGTTTGGACTAGTTCGTGCATGTTAATGTCCTCAACTCTAACCAGGTCACATCCTCATTGTCTGACCTCAACAACTGTGGCGTGTCTATATAAAGAGGTAATATCCCTCCAGTAGGTTCGCCCATTTGGAGGGGGCACATCTAGCGGTTGAGGGAGGGGAAAGTGGAATCTGGAGACAGATGATCTAAACGTACATTCACCCAAGCAAGTCGCAAATGTAACAAATGATTAAAGCCTTCCTTACTCTACCGCATACCAACACCTTTGAATTAACCATTTGCGAGCTTTCTTGCTTTTCAGACATCCTCTTAGCTCGACTTTATCCATTTTTATATTTAGGCGATCACATACGCTGAAACCTTTGTGGAACAGTAGTTTTACTTTTTGGATTTCATCAAGAATCAGTGACATAGAAAAAGTATTTGCCAAGCAGCCAAGGTATTTGCCGGATAAAGAAAACTGAGTTCTTAATTTTGGATAAAGTCGAGCTAAGCTTTTTTCAAAAAACTGGAAAATCACATTGGAGCCATCTGGTACTTCATTCATAGCTATAACGCTTCAATGATATAGGTTTGAGCTTTATCACTACTTGCATATCACTACCTTACTTTCAAGGCAGTCTCAATGAAACAAATTTCACCGCCTTTTCATGAAAGTATAAATCTTGCTGTTAAGAGTTCCCCGTTAAGGTGTTCCCTACTTTCAAGTTAGGTTTTATGGTTCTCAAGATAGATGTAGTTTATGAAAACAGGGTGTCATACTTAGCCTTGTGAACAGATTCCACATTCCACACTTACTAGGTGAAATTAAATGGCTGACATTGTTGATACTGCTGTTAATGCTGGTTCTTTCGGCATCCTAGTAGCTGCGGTCAAAGCTGCTGGTCTGGTAGATACTCTCAAAGGAAGTGGACCATTCACCGTCTTTGCGCCGACTGATAAGGCGTTTGCGAAGCTTCCCGAAGGTACAGTAGAGGGACTGCTTGAAGACATTCCCAATCTCAAAAAAATCTTGACCTATCATGTTGTTTCAGGCAAAGTGATGGCGGCGGATGTGGTGAAGCTGAAATCAGCTAAAACGCTTGAAGGTGAAGATGTGAAAATTGACGCTTCTAATGGTGTCAAGATAAACAATGCCACAGTTACAACACCAGATGTTGCTGCTGATAATGGTGTGATCCACATCATTGATACAGTGTTGATTCCTGCGTAAGCAAACGCTGAGGCACAAGCATTGCTTTTAAAACAAGCGCCTTATTACAATGAGTATCTGTCTTTTTGTAGCGAATTAACAAACATTGGCGCTTGTTTTTATTTTTAAGGATCTCCCTTAGATAGGAAATAGTCTCTATGGGGCAGTGACTATAAATAGAAATAGTCACTGCTCCAGCAGTTTCTGGATGTTGTTTAGGAAAAGAATATAGTTCGTTATGGAGACTTTGAAAAATGTCGTTTACTATCGAGTCTGCACGCTCTATTTTTCCAGCAACTCAAGTTGCTAATGCAATTCCAGCTACAGTTGAATCATGCAACCAACTCAGTGCTGAGGATCAGTTGGCTTTACTTTGGTTTGCCTATACCGAGATGGGAGTGACAATTACTCCTGCTGCTATGGGAGCAGCCAATATGGTCTTCGCAGAAAAAACCCTAACTCAAATCAAGCAGATGCCTGCTAGAGAGCAAACGCAAGTTATGTGCGATCTAGTTAACCATAGTGATACTCCCATCTGCCGTACATATTCATCTTTCGGCACAAATATCAAGTTGGGCTTCTGGTATCAGTTAGGTGAGTGGATGAAACAAGGAATTGTTGCTCCCATTCCAGAAAGTTATCAACTATCTGCACAGGCATCAAATGTCCTCCAAGCTATCCGTCAACTTGAAGGGGGTCAGCAACTCACCGTATTACAAAATATTGTTGTCGACATGGGGTATGCCCCAACCGTTGGCACAGCAAAAGTCAAACAACCTGTGGTTCCACCTAAAGATATCGCACCCAGAGCTAAGGTCAGCATTGAGGGCATCAACAACTTGATAGTCCTAAGCTATATGGAGAATATGAACGCCTTTGACTTCCAAGAGGCTGTGGCTTTATTTGCTGAAGATGGTGCCCTGCAACCCCCTTTCCAAGAACCGATTGTCGGTCGGGAGAACATCCTCGCCTATATGCGCGAAGAATGCTACGGACTCAAGCTCATACCAGAGCGAGGGGTATCTGAACCAGCAGAAGGAAAATTCACGCAAATTCAAGTGATGGGTAAAGTGCAAACTCCCTGGTTTGGTGACAGTGTTGGCATAAACCTAGCATGGCGGTTCTTACTCAATCCTCAAGGCAAGATTTTCTTTGTAGCAATTGACGTGCTGGCATCTCCCGAAGAACTACTGAACTTGGGCTTGATTCGGTAGAGCACGCTTGGAGTGGTTTGGGATGCAGATCCTACAAGTTCCTCAATTTGGTTCTCTATAACCATGATGATTAGACTTAAATGCTGGAGGTTGGTATGAAGTGGGTCAAAGTGCTTGCTCAAGATGCGCTGCCCCAAGATGCGCAGAGGATGGTGAAAGTGGGTAACCAAGCGATCTTACTCCTGCATCACAAAGAGCAGATCTATGCGATGGAGAATGCTTGTCCTCACATGAGGCTGCCTTTGCAAGGTGGCAAAATAACGGAAGATAATGCAATCGTTTGTCCTTGGCACCATAGCGCCTTTGATCTTCAAAGTGGAGATGTCAAAGACTGGAGTCCCTGGCCGCCTGGGGTGGGAAGAGTTCTGGCTATGGTTTCCAAACAAAAGGCCCTGACAATTTTCCCAACCCGCGTGGAAGAAGGCAGTATCTGGGTGGGTCTAGAGGAGTAGTGTCGGGGAGATCGATAAAAATAAATCCCCAGCCTGAGCCTTCGGCACGGCAAAGCCGAACGTGGTTGATCGTGGGCTTAGTCGGTGATTCGTTTTAATAAGGCTGGGGCTTTATCGAGGAAAGGCAGAGGGTAGAGGGCAGCTTGAGCTGAAGGGATTTATCCCTTTCTGAATGCAAGGGACCCTTTGCGCGATCGCTCGTGTGCAAGGGTTCGGTGACCCCACCAAATTTCCAATTTGGTGGCCCTCCCACTAGGTGGGGTTAGAATCCCCATCTGAATGAAACCTTCAGCATAGCTGCCTTTGTGGTTGCTCAAAGGGCACAGAAGGTTATTCGTGGTACTAAGGCTGGTGATTTTATTTTTTGGATTTCCCCACCTCAGTTCTTCTACCCGCTTCCTCTGCCTCCCCCTCTACCTTTTTCACCAAAATCGCACAACAGCCCATTTACCTTGTTATTCGACAACGGGCGATGGTTCTTCGTTTTATTTTTAATTTCAAAACTCCACCTCCTCAAGAAAATTTCATCTTATGTGCAAATCCTCTCTCAACATAGCGGTTTGCACATAAACTGAATTTTTTGCTCATATCTTGAATTTTTTTGCTCATATCTTGAAATCCCTTCCACTACCACTCATCAGCGAAACTCAACCCCCACACACATTCAAGAGCTTTCCTTCCCCATCCTATGATTGGCTTCATCTTCACTCCGACTGTGCTGAATTTTTCATCTTTTGCGCAAATCTCGCTAGAATTTTTCATCTTTTGCGTCACCATTTTTCATCTTATGTGCAAATCATCCCCTCAAACTCCCTTTCCTTCGTCCCAAATATTTCATCTTATCTGCAAACCGACACAAGAGCCAATACCGTGAGACTCGACACTTGGGTCGCTGCATTAATGCAGAAAAATTTACGTACCTTCAGCAATAGGGTCATGCCATAATTAATACAGGATAGGTCTCGTAGAGTCCGCTCATAGCGACTATGAACCCGTTGCGTTGAGGTACCACACACAGGACAATATGCAATGGTTTGGGTTGAAGTAACAGTTAGGGTCAACTGAAGTATTAAACGTTCAAAATCCCATTTGTCGAGGTGAAGGTGGTCTTGATCTGGTAGCAGATATTGAAGAAAGTCCAACTTTTAATTTTCATTCTTTACACACTTCGATCTTGACATAAGATCACCAAAAGTTGGGAAGAACCCATCTATTTTGAGACTCGACAACTAGGTTATCGATGCCGAATGAGATCTTCTACTTTACTTACCACTTCTATCCTTGAATACCTTTTTCACCAAAATTGCACAAGAGCCAAATCGAGCCTTCCAGCCTTTTGAAATTTAACGACTTTTTTTTAATTGCACACTTCATTCTTTTAGTACATTTGTTCGCGTTGAAAGGGCTGGGTTAACAAGGTCATCTAATTCGTTATTTGACAACTGCATAAGCTGGTCTAACTTACATCTATTTAAAATATTTAATGATCAAAAATATTATGTATTTGATTATCTATCTAAAGAAATATTTTTTGTATTTCTTAATTTATTTAGGTAGACTTTTAGAATTAATTATGAAAGAATTATTTTGTAATAAAAAAGACTTAGAAATGAAAATACCTCATACTTGAAGTCAGAGATTCAAATTGGGCTTTAAACCACGATGCATCCAGCGATTGCACAGAGTACCAGAAGGTATCCTGTACAGATGAATTCTGAATTATTATTAGATTGAGAAAGAAGATTATGAATAAGCCTTTGTTCACAAAAATCACTAATATTAGTTTAATCAATTTGACAAAAATTTCAGTAGCTAGCTTATTGATTAGCCCATATACAGTGTTTGCTGTTCAAACACATTCTTCTAATTCAACACTAACAAATAGCTCAATTTATTCCAACTTTAAAATAAGCCAAAATTTCTCAAAACCATGTCAAAAAAATCCTTATATAAATGATTTTTTTCAAGCATTAGGAGTTAGAGAAACAGGATCACTCAATGCCCCTTATAATACTCCTCCGAATCAATATGGTTTTATGGGCAAATACCAATTTGGAGAAGCTCTTCTTGAAGCTATTGGATACTATCAAAAGAGTCCAAATTCAAGAGAAAATTCTTGGCAAGGGCATTGGTTAGAAAAAAGCCAAGTTTCTAATACCACAGAATTCCTTAATAATAAAAATAATGTACAAGAAAGAGCTATCCGTAGTGCTTTTTCACATAATTGGAATAGTATAGAAAATCAGCTTCGACAACGAGGGCGTTCTCTAAAGAATTACTTAGGACGTAGGATAGGAGATACAATTATAACTCCTAGCGGAATTCTTGCGGCTGCCCATGTGGAAGGTGACCAAAATGTTGTTAAGCTCTTGGTTGAAGGAAGAGAATCTTTTGATCAAAATGGCACTTCTAATCTATGTTACTTAAAAGAATTTGCTAACTATAAAGTACCTAGACTGTGACCCGCCCTTCGGGCAAGGCAGAGGGCAGCGTGAGATGAAGAAGGATATAGAGGTTGATGTGAGAAATCACTGTCCTCTGTCTTCCCTTGCTCAACCGGGTCCATGCCCCACCAAAATCTTTGATTTGGTGGTCTTTAATTGGTGGGGGTCCATGCCCCCACCAATTATCTTTCCTTCTGCCTTTCTTCTTGACCAAACTCGCGTCATTAAGAAGAAGATATATATAAAACCAAGCCGGAATTGGCAGCAGAAATTATTAAAGAATTAAGAGAGTTAG
>Ga0070738_10006778_pt1 | contig 11799 bp, 5 predicted proteins | sample Coa_R2_2_FD_66446 | JGI IMG/M metagenome (GOLD analysis project Ga0070738, IMG submission 66446) | Surface soil microbial communities from Centralia Pennsylvania, which are recovering from an underground coalmine fire - Coalmine... | ecosystem: Environmental > Terrestrial > Soil > Unclassified ... | reverse complement strand
TCGCATCGCCCGACGATACGTCAAAGGCGCCCGACTCATAGTAGCCGTCTTGGCGCGTGAGCATCGAATTCCAATCGAAGGCGCCCAGCAACGACCACACCGTCATCGCCCGAACGTGCGCACCGCGTTCACGCAGTGCGAGCAGATCCGCACACACGTCGCGCAGCCAGCGAATCTGTTCGTCGTACGTGCAGGCCAAGTGCGCCTCGGTTACCGCGAGCGGACGGCGATACCGATCCCAGCACTCGCGCAGCAGCGCACCTGCGCCGGCAATGCCGTCGGGACGCGCCCGAACCGCCTCGACGTCGGCGTACGCGTCGCGGCCGTTGCCGCCCCGGCATTCCTCCGGGTAGCGGGAGATTCGCTCGTCGAGCCATCGTTCGCCGGTGACGTAGTAGTTGAAGCCCAGAACGTCCGGTTCGCATCGGCACGCTTCCAGCTCGGCTGCGCTCGGTTCTAGCCCAAGGTCCCGTAGCCGGGACAGCATCACGCCGTTCTGCGGCATCATGCCGCAAAGCAAATCGTACGTCAAAAACCGGCGTGCGTTCTCGTAATCGGCCTGGTACTGCAGCCCGGTCGTGGCGTAGGTTTTACCGAGATCTTCGGTGGTCACCAGCTGCGCACCGGGGATATGCCGGCGAATCGCGTCCATCGCTTGACGAATGGCCCGCACCTGATTGAACACCGCGCGGTAAAAGCTTCGCTCGTCCTTTGCGTGCGGATACCACCAACCGTACAGCGCGCTGAATCGCGCCGTCGTCGCGGGCTCGTTCACGGGCGTGAAGCACCGCAGCCAGGGGTACCGCTTCGCGACCGCGCCCGCGAACCGCGCGAGCTTGCGGGGAAACTCGGGATCGAGCAAATTCGTATTGCGCGGACCGCTGCCGTGGTGCAAGAGCGTGACGATGGGGACGATTCCCAACTCCCGAAGGCGCTCGAGACGCTCGTCGCTCCAGGACCAGTCCGCCTTCTCGATACCGTCCGGCGCCGTGCGCTCCCAAAGCACGGGATAACGCAAATGCGTGATGCCGAGCCGAGCAATGCGATCCAAGTCGGTGATGCGTCGGTGATGCCCGGACCGGACGGTTTGGTCGACGTAGGAATCTCCGACGCGGCAGACGGTGCATTCCACACCGCCCCAGAGGCCTAAGCCACCGCCGTCCAAGAATCCGCCCCGCGAATCTTCGCGTACGTCGTCAGCGCCTGCGCGACCACTTGGTCCATATTGTAGTACTTGTACGTCGCCAAGCGTCCGACGAACCGAACGTTGGGAAGGCCGTCCGCCAGGCGCTTGTAGCGCGCGTACAGCTCGGCGTTCTGCGGCCGCGGAACGGGATAATACGGATCGCCTTCCGCCTGCGGATATTCGTACGTGATCGCGGTCTTCGAATGCCGTTGGCCCGTAAGATGCTTGTACTCGGTGATGCGCGTGTGGTTGCCGTCGTTTGGATAGTTCACGACGGCAACCGGTTGAAAGCGCTCGCTATCGACGGTGCGGTGATCGAAGCGCAGCGAGCGGTAGGGCAGCTTGCCGAAGCGGAAGTCGAAAAATTCGTCGACCGGCCCCGTATAGATCACGCTGTCGTACCGCACCGCGCCCTTGAGGTCGCGGTAGTCCGTTTGCAATTCCACCCGGATCTTCGGATGATCCAGCATATTGCGGAACATCTCCGTGTAACCGCAAAGCGGCATCGCTTGATAGGTATCGCCGAAATAACGGTCGTCGCGGTTGGTGCGTACCGGAATGCGAGAGGTCACGGAAGCGTCCAGTTCGGACGGGTCCAAGCCCCACTGCTTGCGCGTGTAGTACTTAAAGAACTTTTCGTAGAGCTCGCGGCCGACGCGCGCCACCACGGCATCCTCGGAGGTCCGAATCGCGCCCGTCTTTTCCGCTCGGGCTGCCAGAAACTCCTCGACTTCTTCCTCACGCAGGTTCAATCCGTACAATCCGTTGATCGTGTCCAGATTGATCGGCATCGGCAGCAGCTTTCCGTCCACACTGGCCAGAACGCGGTGCTCGTACGGGCGCCACTCCGTGAACCGGCTCAAATACGCGAAGACTTCTTCGCTGTTCGTGTGAAAGATGTGCGGCCCGTAACGGTGAATCAGGATGCCGTCCGCGTTGTATTCGTCGTATGCGTTCCCGCCCACGTGGTCGCGGCGATCGATCAGCAGCACCGACATCCCCGCGTCGCGCGCGAGCCGTTCGGCAAGGACGGACCCCGCAAAGCCTGCCCCGACGATCAAGTAGTCGAACTTCATCGCGCCACCAGTTGCGCCAGAGCCAGGCGGTTCAGCTCGGCGCCCATCTCTGCCACGGTTGCGTCCCAGGAGTGTTCCCGCACCGTCGCTCGTATGCGGCTGCGCCAGCGTTCGGAAACGCCCTCATGCAAGATCCGCTCGCCCAGCGCCACGAATTCTTCCGGTGTTGCCGCGATGCCTACCAGCCCTTCTTCACCATAGGGATCGACGACGTCCGCGATCGGCGTAGAGATGACGGGTTTTTCGGCCGCGAGATACTCCAGCGTCTTGGTGGGGCTGATGAAGCGCGTCGAGTCGTTTAAGGCGAATGGAAGCATCGCGACGTCCCAATGATGCAGGTAAGCGGGCAGCTCGTCGTAGCTGCGCTGCGGGACATAGTGGATATTGGACGCCTGCGGGAGCGACTGCGGATCGATCTTCACCACCGGACCCACGACCACAAACTGCCAGTGCGGCCGCGCCTGCGCTACGCTCCGCAGGTACTCCGCGTCGAAGCGTTCATCCACAACCCCGTAGAACCCGAAGCGCGGGTGGGGCAGCGAGCGCAAATCACCCGGTTCCGGCACGGCGCGGGGAGCGAAGTGCTGCGCGTCCACCGCGCTTGGAAAACAGCGCACGTTCTCATGATGGCGCCGCTTGTTGTAGAACAGGCTGCGCCCGCCGGTAAAGACGACGTCGGCGCGCTCGAAGAGCATGCGCTCGCGATCCTTGAGCGTCGCCGGCGCGAAGGCGAACATCGAGAGTTCGTCCATACAATCGTACACGCACAGCGAGTGCGTGACGTGCTGCGTAAAGCCCATCGCCATCGGCGTGTAGTACCAAAGGATGGGCGAGCGGAGGCGCGCCTCCGCGATGTAGGAGCGCAATAGGTGCGCTTGCACGATTTCCGCCGAGTCGGCCTGCGTGCGGGGCAAGCGCGGGCGCACGACCGTGATGCCGGCGGCCGGAGTTTCCTTCACTAGCCCAGGGACGGCCGCATCTTCGAAAACGGGCTCTTCAAAAAAATGAACGTCGTACTCGGCCGCGAGCCGGCTAAGGATGTGCTGGGGGCGTTGAAAGACGAAGCCCCAGCGCAGATGCGAAAAACAGATTATCGAACGCGAACGCTGGGAAGGCATCGGTTGCTCCATCGTCGGTAGTAAGAACAACCACGCTTTTCCCGCGCGCTACGCGCGCAAAACCGTTTAACGAACGGCCATCTGTGGTACTGCGGGCGCTGGTTGCGCAAACGTACGTTTGCGCACGGCGGGATGCTCCGGCGTTTGTCGGATGCGCATCCACTTGAAGCGCGCGGAGGCATTTTGCGCGCCTCCCACCGTCAGCGCGACGCGCACGCCGCGATCCCACGGCGAAATGTGCGGTGCACGGACGGGCGATTCGACCAGTTTGGTCCAGCGCAGGCCGTCGATGCTCATCCAGAACATGAAAGCATACCCCGCCGTCGCTTCCATCCGAAACCGTATGGTCGCGTTCTTGAGAACCGGAACGCACGCGATGGTTCGATGGCGGCCGCGCGACCGGCGGAACACGACGACTTCACCGTCGCGGACGCCTGCGCCGACCGCGTTCTCTTGATCCCCGTACGCGCAAAGGCTCGCTTGCGCGCCGCCCGCAAGGCTGCGCACGTCGATTGCGGTCTCGGCCACGTACTGCGAACTCTCGGTTGGCCGCGCCAAAACGCTGCAGATGACGTCCGTGCAATCGCCTTCGCACGAAACGACGACGCCCCGGTGCCAAGCCTTGCCGAAAGTGAGGAGGGGGCGATGCGATTGAGGCCACTGCCATGTCGGTGCCAACCGGCCGCGCAGGAACGCGCTGAAGAAATGCTTGCCGCCGCGCAGGGGGGCGCGCCGATCGAACGGCAGAGGAGCAGACGAGCTGGGCCCGCTTCCATGGTTGATGCTCGGCCAGCCGCCGGCGTCCCAGGAGACTTCATCGAGCAGCACCTGACGGCCCACGTAGATCGAATCGCGCCGCGAATAAGCGTGGTACAGGTAGAACGTGCGGCCGTCGCTTGCTTCGAAGACGCTGCCGTGTCCCGGACAACGCCAATCCGCGTTACTGCTCAGGATCGGATTGCCCGCGAACTTCTCCCACGGCCCCAGCACCGAACGCGCCCGCGCGACGCCGACGGCGTAATTGCAGCTCTTTCCGCAGCATGCATTGCCGGAGTAAAACAGATAGAACCACTCGCCGCGGCGCATCACGCTGGGTCCTTCGACGACGTTGCCTTCCCAGGCACAGTCGTTGCGGAGGATCACTTTTGCGTCGCCGGCCAAGCGCAATCCGTCGTCGCCCAGCGGCTGAATCCAAATCGTCGTGGGCAGGCCGCGACTGTTGCCGTCCTCTTTCCAGATCAAATAGCGCCGGCCGTCCTCGCCGGTAACCGGCGTGGGATCGATCGATCCGGCCGATTGTCCGACGAGCGGTCCGTGATCGACATACGGGCCTTCGGGACGATCCGCGGTAGCGACCGCAATCGAGAGCGGGCCGCTCACGTGCTCTGCGACGTAATAGACGTAGAATCGTCCGCGGTACTGCGAGATTTCGGGAGCCCAAAAGCTGCCGCGCGACCACGACGGGCGCTCGGTGAAGACCGCGCCTACCGGTTTCCAGTTGATGAGGTCCGTCGAACGCAGAAGCGGAAACTGCGGCGCCCATTCGGTCGACGTGGTCGTCGCCCAAAACTCGTTGTCGCCGACGCGAATCACCGATGGGTCGGGGTAATCGCCCCGATGTACCGGGTTGGCGTAGGTGCGACTTGCTGCGTGCATGACGGATTAACCGGCTTCTTTACGCTGCCGCGCGAAAAGGAGCTGCATCTGTATAACGCATCTCACGATCCACTAGTTCGGCCTTTTCTCCATCATCTGTGCCCGAGGCCTGTTAAGTTCTGGAAACGGCAGCACTCCGCTGGGGCAACGGGAACGCGCGCCCACCAGCCCTCTCCGCAGGATGATGCGCCCGCGGTCACCAAGCGTTCCGGCATGAACGATGCTACGCTCTTTTTGATCTGCGGCCTGGGCATGCTGTTCATGGCCGTCATCTTCGCCGGCGGCGCGTACGAGTCGACGCGCACCCGGTAAGTAATCGGGGATGCACGAAGCATCCCCGATTGCTTGGAGCGGGCGCCGTGCGGCTAGGGCAGCAGGTCGAACAAATTCGGCTGCAGGTACGCGCTCTTGCCGAGCGCGGGCAGATTGAAAGCGCTCAAGATCGAGCGCAGCGTCGTGTAGTGGTTTGACGGGAGTGCCGATTCCATCGGCATGCGATAGCGCGGCGTGATGACGATCGTCGCGACGTGTCCGCCTCCAATGGGCGGGGAGAGACAGCAGCCCAGGTTGCTCGAGTAGTCGTTCTCGTCCCAGGTGATGACGATCGCGGAGTCGGGCGTATAGGCCGCGGAGTGGGTGATGACGTTCACGAGCGCCTTGACGTACTGATCGCCCGCGACGAGCAGCGAATCGTAGTTGCTGCATGTGGACGTTCCGTGCATGTCATGACACTGATCGGGAACGATGAAGTTGAAATTCGGCGCGAGCGTGGGGTTCGAAAGTGCGCTGCGCAGTTCGGCGAAGGTATTGCTCAATCCGACGATGCGCGCGCGGCGCGCCGGGTTCTGGGCGATGTCCTTGAAGTACACGAACGGATTGTGCTTTTGCGCATACAGCACGGGGCCGTTGGGATTTGTGGGAAACTGCGGTCCGAGATATCCGGGATGCGGCATCGCCTGTTCGAAGACTTCCCAGGTCAAATGCCCCTGTTCGAGCCGATCGACGATGTTCGTACCTTTCGCAACGTCGCACGGAGACTGCGGCGGCTGCGCGTAGCAGCTCGGATTGTCGTCTTGGATACCGAACGTGTCGCCCGAGATGAACGCCAGATAATTCGGCAGGCTCGGATGCGTGACGCCGAAATAATACGTCGAGAGACCGTAGTGCGTCGCCAGATAAGTGATATACGGCGTATCGGGTTGACCCTGCGCGTTGTCGTGGCCGATGACGTCGTCAAAGCCGTTGTTCTCCATCATGATGACGAAGACGCGCCGAAGGTGGTTCGTGGTCGCGTTAGCCGGTGCCGAAGAGACGAGGAGCGCCGCCAGCAGTGACAGCACGAGCGTCACCGGCACAACAAACCGTCGTTGCACGGAGTTTCGCCTTTCTTGTTTGACGAAGGGTTATGCTCTCAGGATGAAATGCGCAAGCTAAATTGAGTTTATAGGCGCCTTGTCGCGCACTTAACGGCTTGGCGGCTTGATAATGTGCGGCGTAATGATGATGTAGAGATTGCTCTTCGCCGTCATGTCGTGCCGCACGCGGAACAGGCCGCCGATGATGGGCAGGTCGCCTATGCCGGGAATTTTGGAGAGGTTTTCGATCTCGTTGCTTTGGAGCAGGCCGCCGATCGCGAACGGCTCGCCGTCGGCGACGGTCGCACTGGTTGAGGCCTGGCGAAGGCTGATCTGCGGCACGTTGCCCTGCTGCGTCGGCACGTAGGCCGTCACGCTCGAGACTTCCGCAAAGATATGCGAGGTCACAAAGCCGTCGGTCGTGATGCGGGGCTGGATCTGCAGATTGACGCCGACGGCGATATAGTTGACCGTCTGCTGCGTGATGGGCGGGCTCCCCGGATACAGGGTCGTCGAGATGATCGGGAGCGCGTCGCCGGTCAGAATCTGCGCAGAGGTTCCGTTGAGCGCAACTACGCGCGGGGTCGCCAGAATCTGCCCGCCGCCGTGCGCGACGGTGGCAAACAGATTCGCTTGAAACTCGGCGCGGAACTGCGGAAGGCCTCCCGATGCCAGCGTTCCGCCTCCGCCGGCCACCGGCGTACCGCTTCCGGCGGTTAAGTCCAAACCGAGATCGTGGGCCGCCGTCTGCGTCAACTCGACGACTTCGCAGGCGAGCATGACGCCGGGCAGCGGCACGTCGATTTGCGCGATCTCCGCTTTGAGGCGCGCCACTTCGTCGGGCGTGCCCGAGAGCACGACGGCGTTCAAACGGCGGTCTATCGCGACGTTGTCGTTGATCCGCTCGCCGATGCTTTCGGGCTGCGCGAGCGCCGCCGAGGGCGCCGTGTACTGCTGCGGCGCCTGCTGTCCGGGCTGAGTGGGCAGCGTGAAGATCGATGCGGCCGGTTGGAACGTGTCATTGGGCGCGATCGTCTGACCCGGCACGAGTATTCCAACGACCTCGCTGACGTCGGCGTATTTTAAAGGAACGACTTCGTACGCTGCGCCGGTCGAGGCGGCTGGCTGGGAGATCGGCCGCGCCGCCGCCGCGTGCGGAGCGGGCAGGCGCGCAACGGGCCCGATCACCACCGAGATCGTGTTTGCGGACGAGGCGCTAAAGACTTGCGCTACGTCGACGAGCGAGATGAACACGTCCAGCTCGGTCGCGGCGCTCGAAACGCGGACGGACTGGATCGCATCGACGCCGGCATAGAGTGCGGGCAACGTTGCCGCGCGCGCCGTTTGCGGGAGCACCAGCGTCACGGTCCGCGTTCCGATGCCGTTGACGTGCCATCCCGCTGGAGGCGGGCCGGCAAACGTCAACGTCACGAGCGTATTACCGCCCGTCGAGCGCTCGACGCGGATGCCGGCCAAGTTCGACGCCGCATCGGCAGCGGGTGCGCAGAATAAAACGAGCAGTCCGGAGAGAAAAAGCGCGGCCGCGTGAATCCACTTCACGCGGCCGAGATTACCAGCTTCGAATTATTGTTTACTTAAGAACGTTAGAAGCTTTCCTCTTCCGTGTCGCGGTACGGCTCGGCTTCTTCCTCTTCTTCGCCGTACGCAGCCTCGTCGTCGGAGGGCTCTTCGTCTTCCTCCTCCAGGACGTAGCCTTGCTCTTCCTCTTCTTCCTCTTCCGCAGTCTCTTCGTCTTCGACATCGAGTTCGTCGAGTTCGATCGTGCCGCGAATGCCGGCTCCCGGCACCTGCAGCTCGGCTTCGGCCGTACCCATCGCACCGCCCACCGGGCCGGTGACGATCGGCTTGGTGTCGTCGATCTCTTCCTCTTCCTCTTCTTCGTCGGTGACTTCGACTTCGTCGCCTTCGACGACTCCGACCGTCGCGCGCTGCGCTTCGGCCTCACGCTGCGCCGCCGCGGTTTGCGTCATCCGCGGATCCTCGTCGCCCATGAGCAGCCCGATCTCTTGCGCGCGCTCGCCCATGTCGTCGTCCTGGATGCGGATCTCGATCTCTTCGCGGTTCTCCGTGAGCACCTTGACGTCCAGCGCGAGCGACTGGAGCTCCTTGATGAGCACCTTGAACGATTCCGGAACGCCCGGCTCCATCACGTTCTCGCCCTTGACGATCGCTTCGTACGTCTTCACGCGGCCGACGACGTCGTCGGACTTGACCGTCAGCAGCTCTTGCAGCGTATATGCCGCGCCGTACGCTTCGAGCGCCCAGACTTCCATTTCGCCGAAGCGCTGGCCGCCGAATTGCGCCTTGCCGCCCAGCGGCTGCTGCGTGATCATCGAGTATGGGCCCGTCGAACGCGCGTGGATCTTGTCGTCGACCAAATGCGCGAGCTTGAGCATGTAGATCATGCCGACCGTAATCGGGCGCGAGAAGCGCTCGCCGTTTCGGCCGTCACGAAGCCACGTTTTGCCGTCGGCCGGCAAACCGGCGTCTTGCAGCCACTCCTGGATATCTTCCGAATGCGCACCGTCGAAGACCGGCGTGGCGATGTGCATGCCGAGCATCTTGGCCGCCCAGCCCAGGTGCGTCTCCATGATCTGCCCCAGGTTCATGCGCGAAGGCACGCCCAGCGGGTTGAGCACGATGTCGACCGGCATGCCGTCTTCCATATACGGCATGTCTTCCTCGGGCAGCACTTTGGCGATGACGCCCTTGTTGCCGTGGCGTCCGGCCATCTTGTCGCCTTGCAGAATCTTGCGCTTTTGCGCGACGTAGACGCGGACCAGATGATTCACGCCGGGCGAGAGTTCGTCGCCGTTCTCGCGCGAGAACACCTTGACGTCGATGATCTTGCCTTTTTCACCGTGCGGAACTTTGAGCGAGGTGTCGCGCACTTCACGCGACTTCTCGCCGAAGATCGCGCGCAGCAGGCGCTCTTCCGCGGTCAGCTCCGTCTCGCCCTTGGGCGTGACTTTGCCGACGAGGATGTCTTCGGGACGGACCTCGGCGCCGATACGGATGATGCCGCGCTCGTCCAGATCCTTGAGCGAATCCTCGCCGACGTTGGGGATGTCGCGCGTAATCTCTTCGGGGCCGAGCTTGGTGTCGCGCGCCTCGCACTCGTATTCTTCGATGTGAATCGAGGTGAAACGGTCGTCCTTGACCATGCGCTCGCTGATCAGGATGGCGTCTTCGTAGTTGTAGCCTTCCCAGGGCATGAACGCGACCAGCACGTTTTGGCCCAGCGCGAGCTCGCCCTCATCCGACGACGGGCCGTCGGCGAGAATCTGTCCCGCGACGACGCGCTCGCCCAGATTGACGATCGGACGCTGATTGATGCACGTTCCCGCGTTGCTGCGCGTGAACTTGAGCAGGTCGAACTTCTTCTCGGTGCCGTCGTCGAGCTTGACCGTAATCGTCTTGGAATCGACGTCCACTACTTGGCCGGCGACGTCCGAAACGATCAGGCTGCCCGAGTCCTTGGCCGAACGGTACTCCATGCCCGTGCCGACGATCGGTGCTTGCGGGCGGAGCAGCGGCACGGCTTGACGCTGCATGTTCGCGCCCATCAGCGCGCGGTTCGCGTCGTCGTGCTCCAGGAACGGAATGAGCGCGGTCGCGACCGAGACGATCTGCTTGGGCGAGACGTCCATGAGCTGCACTCGCGGCGCAGGCTCTTCGATGTACTCCTCGGCGTAGCGGCAGACGACCGAGTCGGACGTGATGCGGCCCTTTTCGTCGACCGGCGTGTTGGCTTGCGCGATAATGTACTCGTCTTCGCGGTCGGCCGTCAGGTACACGATCTCGTCGGTGACGTGGCCTTCCCGCACGACGCGGTACGGCGTCTCGATGAAGCCGAACTTATTGACGCGCGCGTACGTCGCGAGCGAGCCGATCAGGCCGATGTTGGGGCCTTCCGGCGTCTCGATCGGGCAAATACGGCCGTAGTGCGAGTGGTGGACGTCGCGGACTTCGAAACCCGCGCGTTCGCGCGAGAGACCGCCCGGGCCAAGCGCCGACAGGCGGCGCTTGTGCGTCAACTCCGCCAGCGAGTTGGTCTGGTCCATGAATTGCGACAGCTGCGAGGAGCCGAAGAACTCTTTAATCGCCGCGACGACCGGACGAATGTTGATCAGCGCCTGGGGCGTGACCGTCTCGATGTCCTGCACCGTCATGCGCTCGCGCACGACGCGCTCCAAGCGCAGCAAACCCACGCGGAACTGGTTCTGCAGCAGTTCGCCGACCGAGCGGATGCGGCGGTTGCCCAAATGATCGATGTCGTCCTTCGGAATGACGCCCGTGGCGACTTTGATGAGGCGACGGATGACGGCGATCATGTCTTCGCGCGTCAGGCAGCGCTTTTCGATCGGAGGCATCTGCAGATCGGCGTCCGCGTACTCGTCGATGAGCACGGTCGGCCGGTCTGCGCGCTGCTCGGCATCCGGATTTTCAATGCGGTACTGGAACTTCGCGTTCAGTTTGTAGCGGCCGACCCCCGCGAGATCGTACCGCTTGTCGTCGAAAAACAGCGATTCGAGCAGCTTCTCGGCGTTCTCCGCATTTTCGGGTTCGCCGGGGCGCAGCTTCTTGTAGATCTCTTTGAGCGCGTCTTCGCGCGTCTTAATGTCCTTGTCTTTTTCGATCGAGTTCCGGATCAGGGGCGACTCGTCGAAAAGCGCGAGGATGGCCTCGTCGCTCTCCCAGTTGTAACCGAGATCGGGGCGCGAGAGCGCGCGGATGAACGTCGAAACGTAGATCTTGCGGTTCTTGTCGATGCGGACGCCGATCGTGCCTTCGGTCTCGTCGTTCTTCGTGCCGTTGTCGGTCTCGAATTCGATCCAGGCGCCGCGGTTGGGAATGATCGTGGCGTTATAGACCGGACGGTTGTTCGTGTCGACGTCCTGGTTGTAGTACACGCCCGGCGAGCGGACGAGCTGACTGACGATGACGCGCTCGGCACCGTTGATCATGAACGTTCCCTTGTCCGTTTGGAGCGGGAAGTCGCCCATGAAGATCTCTTGGTCCGGAATGCCTTTGATTTCGCCCGACTCGGCCGTGATCAGGCGGACGCGCACGCGCAAGGGAGCGCTGTACGTCATGTCGCGCTCGCGGCACTCTTCCACCGAATACTTGGGTTCGCCCAAGCTGTGGTCGCCGAATTCCAGGACGAGGTTGCCCGTGAAGTCTTTAATAGGCGAAATGGAAGCGAACGCCTCGGCCAAGCCCTCGGTCTTGAACCATTCGAAACTGGCCTTCTGCAGTTCGATCAGGTTGGGCACTTCCAGGACGTGCGGAATTTTCGCGAACGTGTAGCGCTCGCGCTTGGGTCCCGGATCCGGGGGCTGCTCTATCGTAAAAGCGCCCGTGGGCATGGGGAAGGTGCTGGGCTG
>Ga0070738_10006777_pt1 | contig 11800 bp, 8 predicted proteins | sample Coa_R2_2_FD_66446 | JGI IMG/M metagenome (GOLD analysis project Ga0070738, IMG submission 66446) | Surface soil microbial communities from Centralia Pennsylvania, which are recovering from an underground coalmine fire - Coalmine... | ecosystem: Environmental > Terrestrial > Soil > Unclassified ... | reverse complement strand
CGAAGACCGCGCGCTGGATGCGCGCCAATGTGCCCGGCGTTCATATTCCGGAAAGCGTCGTCAAGCGCCTCGAAGGCGCCAAGAACCAGAAGGCCGAAGGCAAGCGCATCTGCATCGAGATGATCCAGGCCTTGCGCGAAACGAAGGGCGTTTCGGGCGTCCATGTCATGGCTTACCGCCAGGAAGAATACGTCTCCGAAATCGTTCACGAATCCGGCGTTCTGCGCGGAAGAGCGCCCTGGCGGCGCGACTTCGTCCCGAAGATGCAGGCGGTCGAGAGCCTCGCGCAATGAGCGGAAGCGCTTTGTCATTCCCGCGAAAGCGGGAATCCAGTACGGCCTCTGCCTCAAGCGCAGCGGCTCTCTGGATTCCCGCTTGCGCGGGAATGACATTGACTCGATGATAAAGGACTTTTAGCCGCCCATGACCGAAACCCGCCTTTCCTCCGACAAACGCGAAGTCGTCATCGGCTTCGACCGACGCTTCGTCATGATCGGCGAGCGGATCAATCCGACCGGGCGCAAATTGCTCGCCGCGGAAATGGCGGCCGGCGATTATAGCCGCGTCGTCGCCGATGCGATCGCGCAGGTCGAAGCCGGCGCGCAGATGCTCGACGTCAATGCCGGCGTGCCGCTCGCCGACGAACCGAAGATTCTCGCCGATTGCGTCAAGCTGGTGCAGGAGGCGGTGCCTGTGCCGCTGTCGATCGATTCCTCGATCGTCGACGCGCTCGAAGCCGGGCTCGCCGTCTATAAGGGACGCCCGCTCGTCAATTCGGTCACTGGCGAAGAGGAGCGGCTGGAGCGCGTCCTGCCGCTGATCAAGAAATACGACGCCGCGGTGATCGCCATTTCGAATGACGAGACCGGCATTTCCGAGGACCCGGACGTACGCTACGCCGTCGCCAAGAAGATCGTCGAACGCGCGCAGGATCATGGTATCAAGCGGCAGGACGTGGTCGTCGATCCGCTCGTCATGCCGGTCGGCGCTATCAACGACGCCGGCGCGAAGCTCACCTATCTCCTCAGGCGGCTGCGCGAGGAGCTGAAAGTCAACACGTCCTGCGGCGCGTCCAATTTCTCGTTCGGCCTGCCCAATCGCCGCGGCCTCGGCGCGGCCTTCCTGCCGATGATGATCGGCGCGGGCTTGACGTCCGCGATCATGAATCCGCTGCATGAAGAGGACCGGCAGGCGATCCTCGGCGCGGACGTCGTGATGGGCCACGACCCGAATTGCGCCGCCTGGATCAGAAAGTACCGCGAGCCGCCGCCGGAAGGCGGCGAGGCCGCCGGCGAAGGCCGCGGCCGGCGCGAAGGGCGCCGCCGCGCCCGGGAGTAGATGTTGAGCGATCATCTCGTCGTTTTCACGCCGTCGGGCAAGCGCGAGCGCCTGCCGGAAGGCGCCAGCCTTCTCGAAGCGGCGCGCCGCCTCGGCGTCGATCTGGATTCCGTCTGCGGCGGCCGCGGCATTTGCGGCCGCTGCCAGATCGAGGTGGCGAGCGGCCATTTCGCCAAGCATGGCGTCGTCTCCGCGCCGGATCATGTCACCGCCTGGAACGGCGTCGAGCAGCGCTATGTCGACAAACGCGGGCCGCTGAAGAACGGACGGCGCCTTGGCTGCCAGGCGAAAATCTGCGGCGATCTCGTCGTCGACGTGCCGCCGGATTCGCAGGTCCATCGCCAGGTCGTCCGCAAGCGCGCCGAATCGCACCCGATCGAAGTCGATCCGGTGGTGCGCCTCTATTATGTCGAGGTGCGCGAGCCCGACATGCACGATCCGTCGAGCGACCTGCGCCGGCTGCAATCGGCGCTGAAGAGCCAATGGTCGCTCGGCGAGACGGTCGCCGATCTTTCCGTTTTGCGCGGCCTGCAGAAGACCTTGCGCGCCGGCGAATGGAAGGCGACCGTCGCCTTGCGCAACGGCCGCGACATCGTCGCCGTCTATCCCGGCTTCCGCGACCGGGCGCTCGGAATCGCCTTCGACATCGGCTCGACCACCATCGCCGCCCATCTCTGCGATCTTGCCAGCGGCGAGGTGCTCGCCTCGGCCGGCGTGATGAATCCGCAAATCCGCTTCGGCGAAGACCTGATGAGCCGGGTTTCGTACGTGATGATGAATCCGGGCGGCGACAAGGAATTGACCGAGAGCGTGCGCGGCGCGCTCGATGGGCTGATCGGCGATGTCGTTGGCGAGGCCGGCGCGCAGCGCGACGAAGTGGTCGAGATCACTTTGGTCGGCAACCCGATCATGCATCACCTCGCTCTCGGCCTCGATCCGACCGAGCTTGGCGGCGCGCCGTTCGCCCTGACCGTCGACGGCGCGCAGGAGGCGCGCGCGGCGGAGCTGGGCCTGAACGTCGCGCCGGGCGCGTTTGTCTACTGCCTGCCCTGCATTGCCGGCCATGTCGGCGCCGATACGGCCGGCATGGTCCTGGCTGAAGGGCCGTACCTTCGCGACGACCTGACGCTGCTCGTCGATGTCGGCACCAATGCCGAGATCGTCTTCGGCAATCGCGGCCGCCTGCTCGCCTGCTCCTCGCCGACCGGCCCCGCCTTCGAAGGCGCGCAGATTTCCTGCGGCCAGCGCGCCGCGCCCGGCGCGATCGAGCGGGTGCGGATCGATCGCGCGACTTTGGAGCCGCGCTTCAAGGTGATCGGCTGCGAGCTCTGGTCGAACGAAGAAGGCTTCGCCGCAGCGACGGCTTCGACCGGCACTACCGGCATTTGTGGCTCAGGCATCATCGAAGTCATCGCCGAAATGTATCTCGCCGGAATCGTCTCCGAGGACGGCGTGATCGACGGCGCCCTCGCCGAGAAGAATAAGCGCATCGAGCCGGTCGGCCGCACCTTTGGTTATCTGCTTCATGACGGCGAGCCGCGGCTGATGATCTACCAGACCGACATCCGCGCCATCCAGCTCGCCAAGGCGGCGCTCCATGCCGGCGCCAAGCTGCTGATCGAGCGCTTCGGCGCCGCCGCGCCGGAGCGAATCACCCTCGCCGGCGCGTTCGGCAGTCATATCGATCCGATTTACGCGATGACGCTCGGCCTGATTCCGGATTGCGATCTTGCCAAGGTCGCCGCCGCCGGCAACGCCGCGGGGACGGGCGCGCGCATCGCGCTGCTCAACGCCGCCGCGCGCCGCGAGATCGAGGACGTTGTGCGCCGGATCGAGAAGGTGGAGACGGCGATCGAGCCGCGCTTCCAGGAGCATTTCGTCGCCGCCATGGCGATCCCGAACAAGACCGACGCGTTTCCGAACTTGGCTAAAGTGGTGCGCTTGCCGGAGCGGATCACCGGCGCCGTCGAGAGGGGACCGAGGCGAAGGCGGCGGGAGGCGGGCGCCGCGGCGGCCGAGGCTCAGCCGCCGACGAAAATCCCGCCGTCTCCGCCGCGACGGACCTACTAAGCGCTGTCATTCCCGCGCAAGCGGGAATCCAGACCGAGCCAGCCTTCAACCGCCGAGGCTTTCTGGATTCCCGCTTACGCGGGAATGACATTAGGCCTGCAACTTTAGGTTGCATTCCGGTCGAAAGTGTTCTACGAAGCTCCGCCGCTTCCTCCCCGCGCCCGGAGACATCCGTGTGGCCGTTCCGCAGCAAGCCTTTGCTCGAACCTGAAATGAAGGAGTGGATGTTCGAGCAGGCGGAGTGGCTGCTCGCCGCGCATCGCCATCGCCGCGCTTTCGCCAAGGCGCAGCTCCTGCCGCTCTCGGAGAAGGTCTTTCCGTCAAATGGCGCGAAAGGCCATGCGCTTGCCGAGCGGTATTTCGCTGACGTGCTGCGCTACGCCGACGCGACCTCTTTGCAGCTCCGCTTGGAGCCGGGCGCCGATAGCGGCCGTTACAAGTGGGACGGCTCGCGCTACGCCGTCCAACAGAAGTCGAGCGCCGCCGGGAGGTACTGGCGGCGCGATGGCGCGATTTCTTACGATTCGGCGCTGCTCGAAATTCCCGCCGACCTGATCGCGGTCCTGGCGCATGAGGTCTCTCACGCCATTTTGGATCTCGGCGCGGCTCGGCCGCCGCCCGGCGATCCGGCCTTCGAGGAGCTGCGCACCGATTTCACCGCCGTCTTTCTCGGCTTCGGCTTCTATCTCGCCCAGTTCCGCGCCGATACCCGCGTCTCTTCCCCGGAAGCGGCACGAGAATTCAAGAAGCTCTACATGTACTATATGAACCTGCGCGAACTCTGCTTCGCAACGGCTTTGTTTTGCGCGGTGCACGGCGTCGAGCGCAAGCCGGTTTTTCGCAGGGCGCCAGCCGCGGCCTCGCCGCTGTTGAAGCGCGCCTTCGCCGACCTTGACCGCAACGCCGATCGCATCGCCCTTTTGCGCGCCGCGGCCGATCGCGTCGCGGCGCTTCCGACGTTGAGGCCACCGGCATGATGCGCCGCTGCGGCGATCGCAAATCCGCATGATCCTCATGCTGGCGTCGCAAACAATTTCTGTCGATCGCGAATTAATTGTCCTGTTTTAGTAGCACATCAACTGTCCGCTTCTTCTGCTTTTGTTCTTCTGTGGGACTGGGGGCGATGCGATTGAGCTCCGCGCCCTCGTAGCGGCTCAAAATGCCCAGAACCTCAACACGAACACCCTGAAGGGCCTCTGACCGGCGCACCAATCCTCCAACGGGTCAGACGCTACCGGACAAATCATGTGTTACCTAAACTGGCATATCGCGTGCTACCGACGCCACGATGTCCCGGTCTATACATTCGCTTCACGGGGAGGATAAACCCCGCAATTTGGCGCGAATTTTACCGTTCGTTAATCGCTCGCTTCCATTCTTCGCGTTTGTCGCCATGACGCGCCATGGACCGTTTCTCGCGTCTCTCGCGGCAATAGGAGCGGGCCGCATTGACCAACCAGGACGTCTCGGCCGGCAGGCGATCGCTGCTCCGCAAGCCGCTCATCGAAACGCTGAGTCTCCGAGAGCCGGCGAAAGCCGCGCCGCTTCCCGCCGCCCCGGCAAAGCCGGTCGACCACGAGCCGCGCGACATTCTCAATTCGATTGGCGCTGTCGTCTACGATTGGGATTTGACGACCGACCGCATCCATTGGGGCGCCAATGTCAAGGACGTCCTCGGCAGATTCCCGGACAGCGCGCTCGCATGCGGCGATTGCTTCGCTGATCTCGTCGCCGACAATTCGGAAAGCTCGCGCTACCACGCGATTTTCCATGGCGGCGGGCAGGCGAGCGAGGGAGGCGCGCCCTATCGCGCGCAATACGGCCTTGTCACCGAGGGGCGCGACGTCATCTGGGTCGAGGATTTCGGCCGCTGGTTCGCCGACGCTTCCGGCGGGCCGGCGCGCGCCCATGGCGTGGTGCGCATCATCGCCGATCCGAGCCGGCGCGACGGCCGCAGCGACATCGCCAAGCGCGATCCCTTGACCGGCGCGGTCGGCCGCGGCCGCCTCATCGAGCATATCAACGCGCAATGCGCCGAGATCGCGCGGCGCGGCGCGCCATTCGCCGTGCTGATTGTCGGCATCGAGCGCTTGACCGCGCTCAACGAGCGCTTCGGCTACGAGACGGCCGACGAGGCGATCGCCGCCGTCTCCCGCCGGCTCCACGACTGCGTGCGCGCCACCGATATTGTCGCGCGCTACCTCGGCGGACGCTTTGCGCTGGTCCTCGATACATGCGACGCCGAGCAATGCGCGCTTCTCGGCCGCCGCATTCTGCAGGCGGCGAAGGAGCCGATCCGCATCGCCGGGCGGGAGATCAGGATTTCGCTGCGCATCGGCGCGGCTTTGGCGCCGAAACACGGCCGCAGCGCCCAGGCGCTGCTCCAGCGCGCCGAAGAGGCGTACGATTTTTCCTGCCGCAGCCGCGGCGGCGTCATGGTGTTCACGCCGGCGCTCGCGGCGCGCGGCGCCGAGGCGCGCTTAAGCTCGATGAGCGACGAGATCGTCGCGGCGCTGAACGAAAGGCGCGTGGTCCTCGCCTATCAGCCGGTCGCCCCGGCCCGCGGCGGCCGCCAGCGCTTCTATGAGGCCCTGCTGCGGATTCGCCAGCCGGGCGGCGCCTTTCTCGGCCCGTCGGCGATCCTCCCGGTCGCGGAGCGCGTCGGCCTGATCGCCCAACTCGACCAGCGGGTGCTCGAACTCGCGTTGAAGCGCATGAGCATCGAGCCCGATCTGCGCCTTTCGATCAACGCATCGCCCGCGACCATGGTCGAGCCCGATTGGCTCGCCCAATTCGCCAACGCCCTCGCCACCCATCCCGGCGTCGCGCGGCGCCTCATCCTCGAAGTCACCGAGAGCCAGGCGATCGCCGATCTCGAACGGACGGCGCGGCTCTTCGAGGAGATCCGACATCTCGGCGTGAAAGTCGCCATGGACGATTTCGGCGCCGGCCATACGTCGTTCCGCAATTTGCGCCGGCTCGGCGTCGACATCGTTAAGATCGACGGCGCATTCGTGCAAAACATCGCCCGCTCCGCCGACGACCGCTTCTTCGTGCGGACGCTCTTGGAGCTCGCGCGCAATCTGAATGTCGAAACGGTCGCCGAATGGGTCGAGGACGCCGAAGCGGCGCGCATCCTGATCGACTGGGGCGTCGACTATCTGCAAGGCCATCATTTCGGCGCGGCCGAGCCGGAGGCGCAAGCGCCGATTCTGGCGCAGGCAGCGGGATAGGCGCCTTCTGTCAGTCGCGCAGCAACGTCGCGCAAACCGTCGCGCCTGCACGAGAGACCGCGCTGGATTCCGGCTTCGCGCGAATGACGCGTAGCCGGGGATGACGGGGCTCAGGGCTTGCCGGCGAGCGAGTCGAGGCGCTTCTGCACGTCCGACAATTGCTTCTTCAATTCTTCAAGATCGGAATTGGCGTGGGCCTTTTCGGGCGCCGGGGCCGAACCGGCCTGCGGCGCCGCCGCGCCGACGAAGGGCGTGAACATGTTCAGCGCCTGCGAGAAGGCGGCGAGGTTCTTGCGGGTCAATTCCTCAAGCGCGTCGAAAGACGAGTTGCCGAACGGCGTCGCGCCAAAAGCGCGCCGCATCTCGTCGCGGAATTTCTGCTGCTCGCCGGTGAATCGGTCAATCGAGAATTCGAGATAGCGCGGCAGAAGCGCCTGCACGCTATCGCCGTAAAAGCGGATCAACTGGCGCAGGAAAGTCGCCGGCAAGAGCGATTGGCCTTCCTTGCCCTCCTGCTCGAAGATGATCTGCGTGAGCACGGAGCGGGTGATGTCCTCGCCCGACTTCGCGTCGTAGACGACGAAATCCTCGCCGGCCTTCACCATCGCAGCGAGATCGGCCAGCCTCACATAGGCGCTGGAGGCGGTGTTGTAGAGACGCCGGTTGGCGTATTTCTTGATCGTTGTCGGCGCCGAGGCCGGCGGATTTTGATCGGTCATGGTACTCAGGTCCGTCTCGCGCGCCACACTTCTCATTCCAGGCCTCGTCAAGGACGATAGGCGCTTTTCGTCTCCGCCGGAACCCAATTCCGTCACAAAACGCCATGAATCGTCAACTTCAATGGCTAACCGGCCGCGCGGGGCGCGGCGGCATCGGCTTTTCGCGGCCGAAAGCGCCTCTTTCGCCTCGGAAAGGCCGAGAGTATATGACCTTAAGAGAGCGCGCGGGACCGATTGACGATCGGCCGGTGGATTTGAGAGTCTTGCGAAGGAGCCCGTCCATGTCTGAAAGCGATATCGTCATCGTCAGCGCCACGCGAACCCCGGTCGGCTCCTTCAACGGCGCTTTCGCCAACACCGCCGCCCACGAGCTCGGCGCCGTCGCGATCAAGACGGCGATCGAGCGCGCCAAGATCAATGCGGCCGAGGTCGACGAGGTCATTCTGGGTCAAATCCTGGCGGCCGGCCAAGGCCAGAATCCGGCTCGTCAGGCGGCTATGAAAGCGGGCGTGCCGCAGGAAAAGACAGCCTTCGCGATCAATCAGGTTTGCGGCAGCGGCCTGAGAGCCGTGGCGCTCGGCGCGCAGCAGATCGCCAGCGGCGACGCCGCGATCATCGTGGCCGGCGGGCAGGAATCGATGTCGCTCGCCCAGCACGCCGCGCATTTGCGCGGCGGCGTCAAGATGGGCGAGATGAAGCTGATCGACACGATGCTTAAGGACGGCCTGATCGACGCGTTCCAGGGCTATCACATGGGCATCACGGCGGAGAACGTCGCCACGAAATGGCAGATCAGCCGCGAGGACCAGGACCGCTTCGCCGTCGGCTCGCAGAACAAGGCCGAGGCCGCGCAGAAAGCCGGCCGCTTCAAGGACGAGATCACGCCGGTCACGGTGCCCTCCAAGAAGGGCGACATTGTCGTCGACCAGGACGAGTTCATTCGCCCGGGCGTCGTCTACGACAATCTCGCCAAGCTGAAGCCGGCTTTCTCCAAGGAAGGCACGGTGACGGCGGGCAATGCGTCGGGCATCAATGACGGCGCCGCCGCTCTCGTGCTGATGAGCGCCGCCGAAGCCAAGAAGCGCGGCCTTGCGCCGCTCGCCCGCATCGTCTCCTGGGCGACGGCCGGCGTCGATCCGTCGATCATGGGCACGGGGCCGATCCCCGCCTCGCGCAAGGCGCTCGAAAAAGCGGGGTGGAAAGTCAAGGACCTCGAACTGGTCGAGGCCAACGAGGCTTTCGCCGCCCAAGCCCTGGCGGTGAACAAGGACATGGGCTGGGATCCCGCGATCGTCAACGTCAATGGCGGCGCCATCGCCATCGGCCATCCGATCGGCGCCTCCGGCGCGCGCATCCTGGTGACGCTGCTGCATGAGATGGGCCGGCGCAACGCCAGGAAGGGCTTGGCGACTTTGTGCATCGGCGGCGGCATGGGCATCGCCATGGCCGTCGAGCGCTAATCCTCCCCCGCGAAGCGGTGGAGGGGGCTCGCGATTTTGAGGATTTGCTTGCGCTGCCGTACCCCCTCCACCATGCTTCGCATGGTCCCCCTCCCCCGCTTTGCGGGGGAGGAAAACGGCGCGATTGGGAGCAACAATCGGAGGGAGCGCAATGGCGAGGGTTGCAGTTGTCACCGGCGGCACGCGCGGCATCGGCGCGGCCATATCGAAGGCGTTGCATGCGGCGGGGTGCAAGGTCGCCGCCACATTTCACGGCAACGAGGAAGCGGCGGCGAAGTTCAAGGCCGAGACCGGCGTGCATGTCTATAAGTGGGATGTTTCCAATTACGAAGCCTGCGTCGCCGGACTCGACCAGGTGGCGAAAGACCTCGGCCCGGTCGACATCCTGGTCAACAATGCCGGGATCACCCGCGACGCGATGCTCCACAAGATGAAGCCGGAGCAATGGTACGCGGTCGTCAACACCAATCTCAATTCGCTATTCAATATGTGCCGGCCGGTGATCGAGGGCATGCGCGAGCGCGGCTTCGGCCGGATCGTCAACATTTCCTCGATCAATGGCCAGAAGGGACAGATGGGCCAGACCAATTATTCGGCGGCCAAGGCGGGCGATATCGGCTTCACCAAGGCGCTCGCCCAGGAAAACGCCGCCAAAGGCGTCACCGTGAACGCCATTTGCCCCGGCTATATCGCCACCGAAATGGTGCTGGCCGTGCCGAAGGACGTGCTCGAGAAGTCGATCCTCCCGACCATTCCGGTACGCCGCCTCGGCCAGCCCGAGGAGGTTGCGCGCTGCGTCGTATTTCTCGCTTCGGACGAGGCCGGCTTCATCACCGGCGCGACGCTGACCGCGAACGGCGGTCAGTACATGACATAGGCCGCCCCGCCTTCATTGCGAGCGCGGATCGGCGCTCGCAATGACCGGTCATACCTCCGTCGTCGTCGCCTTGTGGGCGGCCGGTCCCCGGAGCGGCCGCTCCTCCATGATGGCGAGGAAGATCAAGCTCGCCAGCAAGGCCGCGCCTTGCAGCGCGAAGACATCGACAAAAGCGGCGCCGGCGCGGCGGGCGATCTCCGGATTGAAGGCGCCGCCGGCATGCGAAAGGCCGGAATCGCTGACGATCCCATAAGCGAGGACGACCGCGCCGAGAGCGGCGACGCCGATCGCGCCGCCGAGCGAGCGCAGGAAGGCGAGCGTCGCGGTGCCGATGCCGAGATCGCGCGGGTCGATGGCGTTCTGCACCGACACGGTGAGCGTCGGAAAAACGGCCCCGACGCCGACGCCGAGCGCCAGCATCAACGCCTCCACCTGCCAGAAGACCAAATGCTCGGCGAGCAGCGACAAAGCGGCCGAGGCGATGATCGCGCAAGCCAAGCCGGTCATCGCCATCCGCTTGTAATGAACGACGTGCGGCATCGAGCGTCCGGTGACATTGGCCCCGGCGACGCTGCCGGCGAGCAGGACGATCAGGCCCGCGCCGGACGCGGTCGGCGCCATGCCGAGCGCGAATTCGAAATAGATCGGCAGGTAGACCGTGACGCCGACAAAGGCGAACATCGTGAAGAACATCGACAGCGAGGCCGAGCCGACCACCTCATTGCGGAAAATGCCGAGCGGGATCAGCGGCTCTTTGGCGCGGGTCATATCGAGAAGGAAGCCGGCGATCAGCAGCGCGGCGAGAACGGCGAGCGCCAGGATGGGCGGCGAGGTCCAGGGATAACGCACCCCGCCCAGCGTGAGCAGGAGCAGAAAGGCGCCAGTCGCGCCGACGATGAGCGCGGCGCCGCCGAGGTCGAGACGATGATCGCGCTTGATCTGCGGCAGCGTCTTCAAGACGCGATTGGTCATCGCGAAGGCCAGGGCGCCGATCGGCAGGTTGATCCAGAAGATCAGCGACCAGTGAAGATGCTGCGCGAAAAAGCCGCCGATGATCGGGCCTGCGACGCTCGACGTCGCCCAGACCAGCGAGAAATAGATGACATAGCGCGCCCGTTCGCGGGGCGAGGCGATGTCGGCGACGATCGTCTGCGATAGCGCGAGCAGGCCGCCGCCGCCCAGGCCCTGGACGGCGCGGCCGACAATGATCGCGGCCATGCTCGGCGCCAAGGCGCAAACGACCGAGCCGATCATGAACACGCCGAGCGATAAAAACAGCGCCGGCCGCCGGCCATGAATGTCGGAGAATTTGCCATAGAGCGGCGTCACCGCGGTGCCGGTGACGAGATAGGCCGAAATGATCCAGGACAGGAATTCCGAATCGCCGAGCGAGGCGCCCATGATCGGCAAAGCCGGCGCGACGATCGTCTGGTCGAGCGCCGCCAGCATCATCGCCATCATGACGCCGACCATGATGCGGCGCTTCTGCCCGTCCGATAAACCTCTTGGCTTCGACATATCCATCGATGGAAAAGACCTCAAAGAATGGAGCGCGGAAAGAGGGATTCCGCGCCTGAATGGCTGGCGCGCGAAAAAAGCGAAGCGACAGAAGAGGCCGTATCGGCTTCCTGTTTTTTGCGGGAATGACACTGGCGGCGCCGCGCGGCAAGAAGCGGGCCGCGGCGCGCCGCTCAATTTCGCGTTACGAGGCCGCCCTTTGCTGTTTTTCCGCCTGCGGCTCGACCAATTTGACGATGTCGCCGACCAGGCGGTTGATGGCGAAATCCTTCGGCGTATAGACCGCGGCCGCGCCTTGCGCCTTGAGCTTGTCGGCGTCGGCCGGCGGAATGACGCCGCCGACGATCACCGGCAGATGGCCGAGCCCCGCTGCCCGCAAGCCGCCGAGCACTTCGCCGGCCATTTCCAGATGCGAGCCGGAAAGGATCGACAGGCCGATGCAATGGACGCCGTCCTTGGCGCGCTCGACGATTTCCTGCGGCGTCAGCCGAATGCCGTCATAGATGACGTCCATGCCGGCGTCGGTGGCGCGCACCGCGATCTGCTCGGCGCCGTTGGAATGGCCGTCGAGGCCGGGCTTGCCGA
>Ga0070738_10006775_pt1 | contig 11801 bp, 6 predicted proteins | sample Coa_R2_2_FD_66446 | JGI IMG/M metagenome (GOLD analysis project Ga0070738, IMG submission 66446) | Surface soil microbial communities from Centralia Pennsylvania, which are recovering from an underground coalmine fire - Coalmine... | ecosystem: Environmental > Terrestrial > Soil > Unclassified ... | reverse complement strand
GCTTCCAGGCATCAGACAGGTGAGTATAGGCGGGATTTCTGACAACCAGGAGCTACCAACCGACCCCCACCATATCCACTTGCTGATAATTTCCCTTGTTTCGTAGGAAGTTTTTTGTTTCTGGCAGAGAAACAGTCAGTTTTTCGCCAAAAACACTGGAAAAATGATGAAGCTAGCGGTATACTTAGAGATAACAATTGAAAATGACGATGCGCTGCTGCTGGAACAGCAACGCACCTCCCGCGTCGTAAGCCTACTACGAGCGATTAGCCTCAGTATACCACACTCTAGGCTCAAAAGTCTATGTGGCAGGCTTACTAGTTTGCAGAAAGTGAGCCTACCACTATGCAAGTCGGTACTACTACGTCTCCTCGACCTCATACTTTGCTGCCTTCTGGCACGAAGCCCACCACTCTCCCATGTAGAATTCGTTTTCTTGTGGCTTTTTTCTCCTTTTTTGCGCTTGCTTGCCGGAAAGGGGAATAGCCATGTTACCATCAGGATACCATGAAGAAGTGTGCAAGTTGCTTTGCACGTGGCTGAGAAGACTTGAAGAAAGGGACAAAAACCATGCCACGAGTTATCAAACCAGTATCGCAAGAGCCGAAACAACCGATAGAACCCACGTGGAAAATAACGCTACCAACAGAGCGGCCTTGCCAGATTTATCCTCGTGTCTCAACACCGGAGCAGAAGAAAAACGTCAGTGCAGAGATGCAGCAGGACAAGACGTTTGCAACACAATGCGGATGGGTGGATGATGGGGATAATATTATCATGGATACACGGGACTTGGGAGTATCAGGGCAGCTTCGTATGGAAGATCGTCTGGCGTTTCGTGATATGCTGCGCCGGATTGAAAACGGCGAAATAGGCGCGATTGTCACCTGCAACGTTGATCGGCTCTTTCGCAACAAGTGGGGAGATGAGTCAGGCAAATTCATGGAAATTTGCCACCGATACAATGTCGTGGTTGTCACGCCTGATTTTGTCTATGATTTCCGTATCAACTGGCATATAGACCGGTTCCGGCGCAGGTGTGAGGAAGCCTGGAACTACCTTGAGTATCATATCTATGGCCGTATGCTCAAAGCACAGCAGGCGCGAGCGCGGGCAGGATATTGGGCTGGCAGAAGCATTCCGCTTGGCTATGTCCTTGACAGACGCCAAACAAGAATAGAAAACCCCAACTACAACCGCTACATCCCCTACGAGCCGCATGCCTGCGTAGTCAGGTGGCTGTTTCAACGGTTCAAGGAACTCAACGGCAATATCGCGGCCCTCATGCGGGAGATCGAGGCGCGGGGATGTCTCTTTCCCGATTTTGATGAAAGTATAGAGGAGGCGGTTCGCAATCAATTCCACCATGTCAAAAAAGTTCCAGGCGGCTATACTATAGCCTCTGAAAGCGGCCTTCGCAGCCTGTTGGTCAATGTCGCGTATATCGGCTATTGGGTGTATAACGGCGAACTCACCAGCACGCACAACCACGAGCCGATTGTGGATTTTGATACGTTTCTGTTCGCGTACAATTTCCTCTCAGCAACGAAGCTTGATGGCACGCCAAACGAGGAAGTGCTTGAGAGAAGGGGCAGCTATGTCAAATGGCATGTTCCCAATAGGCCAGCACTCCTGAAAAATTGCCTTTTGTCCGCAGACCCGCAGTACAAGATATATAACAGGCATATGCGCAGCAAAGACGATATCAACGTGTACTACGGGTTTTACTATAGAGACAAGGTTGGAAGTAATGGATGGCACGAAGCAAAAAGTCTCATCCCTGCCGCCGCGTTAGACAGGGTTGTCCTTGAGCGGTTGGTCGAGCGTATGCGAACGCCGCAAGCAGAAGAAGACCTGCACAATTTTTTGCAGTACGAAGATGCGGCTGTTGCAGAGGCAAGCGAGACCCTTAAAGGCATTGAACGAGATATCATCGCAACCAAAGCACTTATAACGCGGCTTGAGAGCCAGGCACAGCTTGGGCTCCTGACGAACCCAGAACTGGCCCGCAAGGCAGATGAAAGCTACGCCGCAGCGATACAAGAGCTTGCGCGACTTGAGGCAAAACGCACAGAGAAAGAGCAGATAGCAAGGGAAGACCAGGAGCGGCGCACGTATAAACAGCTTATGCAGGATGTGGGGGATGCCTGGGATGAAATTGTCATGCCGGAGGAATACCCCAGGCTTGTCTACCTGTTTATTAAGGCTGTGGTGCTTGAGTACCTTTCCCCTCAGTTCTTTTCTATGACTATTCAGTGGCGCGATCCCATGTGGGAGCAGGATAAGGCGATCTGCTACCGCACGAACAAGTCATCGCTAGATTGGACAGACGCAGAGAAAGCCCTGTTACGGGAGCAGTTCTCCTCTTCTTCCTGGCAAAAGCTGATAACACTGCTTCCGCAGCGAAGTTTTGTCGCCATCAACGATCAGGCAAGGAGAGAATTGTATTTAACAAGCGACATAAAAGTGTGGGACGCGGGCATACCCCGTACTGTTTGTTTGGATGACTGGAAGCTCTTGCAGGAGTATGGTGTGACGGTTGAGCAGTTGCGCCCTAGAGGAAAGAGAAAGGGAGATGTAAAAATCGTCAGTTGGGCTTCACCCCCAGCGGAAACTCGGTGATGAGCGCGCCCTGCCCGGACTCCACAATGCGCTTCGCCAGAGTGTGATTATCCGCCGGATAGATGGTATCCAGGCCGCTGGCCATGACGGCCAGCGTGCGACCGCCAGCATCGAGCGCGGCTTTGTGCGCGATAGTGTCGATGCCCAGCGCCAGCCCGCTGACGATGGTTACGTTGTGCGTGGCCAGTTCTCTGGCAAATTGTTCTGTCACCTGCCGCCCGTACTGGCTTGCGTTGCGCGTCCCCACAATGGCGATGGAGAACTGATCGGCCTCGGTCAGCTTGCCCGCCACGTAGAGAACCGGCGGCGCGTAATCAATCGCTTTGAGCAGCGGGGGATAGTTTTTATCTTTCCATGTAATTACCGTAGCGCGCAGCTTCTCCAGTCGCTCCAGCTCGCGTTGTGGCACAATATCTTTGCGCTGCCTGAGAAAGCCGTCTATCGTTCTCTGGTCGATCCCGGCCTGTGCCAGCGCCGCGCTATCGGCGTTCCAGGCCGCCACGACATCATCCTGAAAGAAAGCCAGCAACTGCCTGAAGCGTTTCGGCCCGATGCCCAGTACGCGGCTGAAGGCGATCCAGTAAGCCAGGTCATCCAGCGGCAGCGCGCCGGACGGATAATAGCGCGCGGACGAATCGAAGACGGTCATGGAATGTATTCCCCCTTAATTATTCCTGCGGGGCCTGCCTGCGCGGCGGCTGCCCCTGATACTCCTGCCCCGGCATGTAGGGAAACTGCTGTATGGGAGCCTGCCCATTGTAGCTATTGCCGTTTCCATTCATATAGCCATTGCTATCGCCCGCGTTTCCACGAAATTCTGGATAGTCGGGCCACTGTTGTGGCGGCATGTATGGCGGCCCGAAAGGCGGTTGTTGTGGCGGGCCAGAAGGCGATTGTGTGGGCAGAGAAGCCGACCGGTATGGCGGCGGCGAAGGCTCTTGCCGCTTTGCCAGGATGATCTGCTCCGCTGCCTGCACCGCCAGCGCCTTTTGTCGGCTGCGCCTCTGATAGACGAAGATGAAGACGATGCCGAGGAGCGGAATCAGGATGAGCAGGACACCGGCAAAGATGAGCAGAGGGGAACTGTTGTCATTGATGGTGACCTGCACGGGGTGGGGCGGAGCCGTTGGCTGCGGCGTCGGCGTCAATTCATCGGGTGGCAGCGTCGGCGGCTGGTGCAGATACAGGTGCCACTGGTTTTCCAGGTGATCCTGATCCACGCCGATTGACAGTTTCAAGTCAGTATCGAAGTCGTTGCTCTGGTTGCTCATCTCTTGAATAAGCTTCGCCATTTTCGGCTGCCCGAAGGTGCTGTACATGTAGTTGATCAGGTTCCAGCTTTCCGCGTAGGCCAGATACGCCTGATCGCCGTTCGCAGGAAAACTGAGTGAAATGGAATTGAGCGGCAGCAGGGAATGGGTCTTGAGCGCGTCTTGTAGCGCGCTGTTCATGGCCGGTTCGTGGTACTGCTGGTTATAGACGGCCAGCCCTTCGTCGAACCATGTGGGCGCGCTCTCCCCGTTGCCGATCAACTGATGAAAGACGAGATGGGTCAATTCGTGGGGCATGTCGCGTACCAGCGTCAGATCGCCGCTATCCATAACAACGATCTCAGCCTCGTAGAGCGAGGGCATGGCAATGCCGCCGACCCATTCGTAGGTGTTGGGCGAAAGCGAGCCGTGAAAATCTTCATCGGTCTGGTATACCCACAGGTTGATGGAGTGTTTTAACCCGCCGCCGAGGGTGTGGCTGATGCGCGTGATATCGCCGCTGGCCTGGCTGAGAACGGTCTGCCCGAAATCCAGTGGCCGGTTATACCAGTTGACCTGCAACAGACCGCCGTTCAGGTGTTGCCAGGGGAAGCGCGTATCGACCGTGCGAAATTGCTGCTGGCTGCCCGTGAAAGAATTGCCCGCGCTATCGGAGAGTACCCAGGAATAGGAGACGGGAGTGCCGGGCGGCACAAAGTTGTCGCCGGTCGTCTTCTCGACCCAGGTAGCAGAAATTGTATGTCCCGGCGTGATGGCTACTACATGCTGAGCCGATGTTTCCCCACTACTGTCAGGTCCATATTGAATATAAATGATGGCCTTATTGATGATGGCGCTGCTATCCTGCGCGCTCATCTGAAAATCAATTGATTGCGGAAAATGAACGGTATCTGTTTCCGATGTGATTATGATGGCATGAGCGGTAAATGAAGCCGCCGACGCTGGCGCTGGAAAAACGGCAAGCGCGAGCAAAGCGGCAGGCAGCCAGCACAGAAGACAACACAACAACCGACGCGGCAGCGATAGACGGGCGTGGCGCGGGAACATGCAACGACTCCTCCCTTGAGCTTATCCAGACTATGCCCCTTATTGTACATGACTGAGCAAGCTTCTTCAAATGTTTCGATAAACAATAGACAAGATGGCTAGTAGGGCGCGGCAAGGTGGCCGAAAAAGGCTACCCTGTTAATGCCGCTTCTCTCATCCGTTGAGAAGAGATGAGCCGAACAGTAAAGCGGGTGGCGGTAAGGTTTGGGAAGCGGTCAAGGCGGCTCCATCTTTTCCCGGACAATGCAAACTGGCAAATTCGCTCGTTCTTTCTGAAAGAAAGAAGATCGCCAGAACAGCGTCATTTGATGCCAGACAGAGACGGAACCGGGTGGTTCCTGACCTATGAAGGATGACGGAGAGTATGGATAATAATACCTGGAATCAACAACCCTACGGGCCAGATGGCTCTACTGCTAATGGTTATGGCAATGGGAACGGCAACGTGCCGGGCAATAACGGGCATGCGCGCTCCGGCAGCCTGCTGCGGGACTATCGCCAGCAACAATCTCAGCATGGCATGCAGCAGTATAGCCCGCCTTTGATGCCCGCTTCCCAGGGATTGCCGCCTCCGTACTCGCCGGTTCCTGCGCAGCAGTCGCCGCTACAGCCGATGTCGCCAGTTCGTCAATCGCCGGCGCAGCCGCCCGCAGAACTTTCCCCGCGTGGCTGGCCGCCCTCACAGGGCTATCCTTCCCCGCCGAGGCCGCAGGGATTTTTCGCCAGTACCATGCAGATGGTGCGCAGCTGGTCGGGTAAGATGATGGCCATCCGGCAGGCTCCGCCTCCCGTGCCGGAGCCACTGGTGATCTACCATCCATCAATGCCTGAGCAGCCGATAAGAACAAGGCCCTGGCGGCGTTCGCGTACCGTGCGCATAGCGATGCGCATGAAGCATCGCCGCGCTCGCTGGCAGCGCAGCCAACCCAATGCGAAGAAGATCGCTGTGGGCATCCTGATCGCCTTCTGCCTCCTGCTCGTCGTCTCGCTCTCATCCGGCAGCGCCTACGCCTATGGTTACTACGAAAGCCAGTTGCCGCGTCTGCAAGGGCTGGCAAACCAGCAGACCGAGCAGACCACGCGCATCTATGATCGCAATGGCGTTCTGCTCTACGAAGCCTACGCCGCCGGTGGGCGCAGCACGCCCATTACCTATAAATACATTCCCCAGGTCATGCAGGACGCAATGATCGCCGCCGAAGACCACACCTTCTGGACCAACTCCGGTATCGACCCGCAGGGTATCTTGCGCGCCGCCACCGAATACGCCTCGTCCGGCTCTGTGCAAAGCGGCGGCAGCACCATCACGCAGCAGGTCGTCAAAAACATGACGCACGATACCGACGTCTCGCTGGGCCGTAAAATTCCAGAAGCGGCGCTGGCCATCGGTATGACGCAGCAGTATCCGAAGTGGAAAATCCTGGAGATGTATTTCAACATCGCCCCCTTCGGCGCTCAGGATATCGGCGTCGAGGCTGCAACTCGCGATTTCTTCGGCCTGCAGCCGCACTGCGATAAAAATTTCAACTGCATTCCCGCCATTTACTATCTGGGCTACAACAGCAAAGGGCAGTATGATCCCCTGCTGGCGCTGGCCCGCGCCTCCCTGCTGGCCGGCATGCCGCAGAACCCGCCATCCTACGACCCCACCATCAGCCCGACCAACAAGCAGAACGCCCTGGTGCGTCAGGACTACGTATTGAACCAGATGATGGCTATGGGCATGCAGGTGCAGGGCCTGGGGCCAATCACCCCTGCTATCATCCAGCAGGCCGAGGCGCTCACTGCAAAAATGACCTTCAGGCCCTACCAGCACAACATCAAAGACCCGCACTTCGTCTACTGGGTCATTCAGCAACTGGAAACCGCTCTCGGCGGCGGCGACCCGCAGAAAGGCGTTCAGGCCTTCGTCTCCGGCGGCTTCAACATCCGCACAACCATCGATTCTAACCTGGAAGCCTATGTCGAACACGCTGTGTATCGCCACCTTTATGAGCCAGAATACCAGCCTTTTGTCGGCGATAATGGCCCTCTCGCTGCTCTGCATAATGTCAAAGACTCTGCCGTCGTGGTGATGAACGCAAAAACGGGCGAAATCCTGGCCATGGATGGGAGCGCCAACTTCAATGATACTTCTCCGCAGGTGGCGGGGAATGTGAACGCTGCCCTCGCGCCGCGCCAGCCCGGTTCGTCCTTCAAACCCGTTGTCTATACCACCGCCTTCGATATGGGCTGGTATCCTGGAATGGTCGTTCCTGACAGGCTCACCTATTTCCCCAATGGCGCTTCGCAGAGTCTACCAGTACAGGAAAGCACGTATCACCCGACCGATTACGGTGCAACCTACCACAATATGAATTCTACAATCCGCCTCGATCTACAAAACTCGTTCAATATTCCGGCGATCAAGGCGTTTGAATATGCGGGAATGGATAATGTGGTGAACATGGCCCGCCGTTTTGGCATTACCGCCATCGACGACGATGTTGCTCAGTACAATCAGATTCACCACACCAACGATACCGTTGCTCAAGTCTTTGGCCCTTCAATGGCCCTCGGCACTGCTGGAATTCCTCTGATCCAGATGGTCGGGGCCTACCAGGTCTTTGCCAATGAGGGCAGGCGTATCCCGCCCGTCGGCATTCTTGATATCTGGGATAACTATGGACGCCACATCTACCATTACGATACGACCCATCCACAGAGTTTTCAGGTCATCAGCCCGCAGCTCGCCTTCTTGATGACTTCTGTTCTCGATGATGAGCAATCTCGCGTGCTTGAATTTGAAAACGATCACGTTCTCTCCATGTGGGACTGGCAGGCTGCTGATGGGCAGATTCACCAGGTAGCAGCGAAGACGGGTACTACCGATAATTTCCAGGATAACTGGACGATCGGCTATACTCCCAATGTGGTAGTGGGCGTCTGGTCGGGTAATGCCGATGGAGAATACTTTAAGGGGAATGTTGTCGGTATTACCGGCGCTGCTCCTATCTGGCACGATGTGATGGAGCATGTCATGGGGCGGCATGACCCCGGCCTGAATGCTCCCTACTTCAACTTCCATTTCAATGAAAATCAGTTTCCTGTGCCGAGCGGTGTGGTGCAGCAGTCAACCTCGTCTATTACCGGCCTCATGGGCAGCGGCACCTATGACTGGATGCTCAATACCGATGTCCCACAGCAGAGCGGCCTGCCGCCCGCTAATAACGGGCCTGGTAATGGGAATACCACCGGGCCTGGCAATAACAACGGGACGCCGTGAGGCCCACCCAGGGCCTCTCGTTTGCCTCCCTCAAAGAACTCTTCCTCTCATCGGTGATACGCTGGTTCGCAACAGCCAACCTTTTTCCTACCACCCTTGACAATCCCCACCGGCGAGTGCTATGCTGTACTTGCAGTCTCAGGGTGAGACTGCTAGCAATCCTGCTTGACAAGCAATTTAGAATAGTGCATATCCTTCCCTCGGTTGGAGGAATGCGAGAAGTACCATGACACCGTTAAGTCAACGCAAACAGCAGATATTGCGCGCGCTCGTGCAGGAGTATATTCAGACGGCGCTGCCGGTCGCATCGGAGACGCTGGTACGCAAGTATGGGCTGCACTTCAGTTCGGCCACTGTGCGCCACGAACTGGCGGGTCTGGAGGAGGCCGGTCTGATTTACCAGCCGCATACCTCCGCCGGTCGCGTCCCGACAGACCTGGGCTATCGCTATTTCGTCGAACATCTCGTGGAGGAGTCGACGCTTTCGCTCGATGAGCAGCGGCTGATTCGCCACCAGTTCTATCAGGTGCAGGATCAACTGGATCAGTGGGTGCGCCTGACGGCCTCGGTGATGGCGCGCTTGCTGCACAGCGCCGCCGTCATGACTCCCCCACGCGCCAGCGAGGGAAGGCTCAAGCACTTCGAGGTGCTTTCGGTCTCCGATCTCTCCGCCCATCTGGTACTCGTGCTGATGGACGGCACGGTCAAGCAACAGCGCCTGTTGCTGGATACCCCGCTCGGCCAGGCGGAGTTGAGCGCGATTTCCTCGCGCCTCAATAAGCTCTTCGATGGCAAGAACGCGGCGGAACTGGATGAGATGCTCTCGCAGTATGATGCCTCCTCGGTTGAGCATCTGGTGGGCAGCAGCATTGCCCGCATTCTGGAGCAGCATGGCGATCCGCTGGGCGATGAATTCTACCGCGAAGGGGTGGTCAATATTCTGGAGCAGCCGGAATATAGCCGTATGGGACCCGAAGAGGAGCGCAACGAGCGCGTGCGCAAGGTGCTGGAAGTCCTGGAGCAGAATCGGTTCTTGCCAGCCCTGGCCTCGCACCTGCGCGAAGCGGACGGCGTGCAGGTCATCATCGGCGGCGAGAACGACTGGGACGAGATGAGAGATGTCAGCCTGGTGGTAGCGCGTTACGGGCGAGAAGGGAAAATCGGCGGTTTACTGGGCGTGATTGGCCCGACCCGCATGCAATATGGACGCGCCATCGCCGTCGTGCGCTACATGACCCAGGTAATGAACGAACTGCTGTCCGAAGTCTATGGCTACGAATAGCATTGTAGTTGAAAATTAGCTCTGACATGTCATGCTGAGTGAAGCGAAGCATCCGAGGCAACCGCTTCTCAGCATGGCAAGAATGGATACTTCGCTTCACTCAGCATGACATGTCAGAGATGGATTTTAATAAAACGTTGTTTTGAGGATGAGAAGTATGGCGGAAGAACGTACTGAGCAGGCCGGAGAAAGCCCGTCCACAACGCAGACGCAGACAGAGACGCAAGCGCAGGAGCAGGAGAAGCCGATTGAGCAGATCCGGCAGTTGAAAGTGCGCATCGAGCAGCTCGAAAAGGAACTGGCCGATGAGCGGCAAAAAGCGACTGATTATATGAACCAGGCGCTGCGAGCGCAGGCGGACATGTCGAACTTTCGCAAGCGGCTGCAACAGGACATGAACCGGCTGATGGCGGAGGCTCTCAAACAGGTGGTGTATCAACAACTGGCGGTGCTGGACAGCTTTGAACGCGCCTTCCACGCGCTGCCGGAGGAGTTTGAGCATTTTACCTGGGTTGAGGGCATGGGCCTGATCCACAATCAACTGCTTACTATTCTTATGCATGCCGGGGTCACGCCCATTGAGGCGAAGGGGAAGAAATTTAACCCTATCGAACATGAGGCGGTGGCCTACGAAGAGACTGATGCCTATCCCGAAGATACGGTCACGGCAGAACTCCAGCGCGGCTACAAGCTGAACGATCAGGTTTTGCGGCCCACGCTGGTCAAAATAGCCCGCCCGCCTCAGTCGGTTTCCAACAGCGCCAGCAGTGGCAGCGAGGAGGCTGCGCAGGCAGGGGAAGCGGCAGAAAAAAGCGAGAGCTAACTCCTTCGTCTGATGAACGAAATATTGTAATTATCAGGAGGCAACTGTGCCAAAGGTTATTGGAATCGATCTGGGAACAACCAACTCGTGCGTCGCTGTTATGGAAGGCAGCGAGGCTGTTGTCATTCCGAACGCGGAAGGCGCGCGCACCACGCCCTCGATTGTGGCGATCAATAAGAACGGCGAGCGCCTGGTCGGTGAAGTGGCCAAGCGTCAGGCCATCACCAACCCGGAAAATACCATCTATTCGATCAAACGCTTCATGGGCCGTAAATACGATGAGCCGGAAGTTGATCGCGACCGCCGGATGGTTCCCTACAAAGTCGTGCGCGCCAGTAACGGCGATGCCTGGGTTGAGGTACAGGGCAAGCAGTACAGCCCGCCCGAAATCTCAGCTATGATCTTGCAGAAGATCAAGGCCGATGCCGAGGCGTACCTGGGCGAGCGCGTCACGCAGGCCGTGATTACCGTTCCTGCCTACTTTAACGACGCCCAGCGTCAGGCCACAAGGGACGCGGGCCGCATCGCCGGCCTGGATGTCCTGCGCATCATCAACGAGCCGACGGCGGCATCGCTGGCCTATGGCCTGGATAAGCAGAAGGACGAGAAAATCGCCGTCTATGACCTCGGCGGCGGCACCTTCGATATCTCCATCCTCGAGCTGGGCGATGGCGTCTTCGAAGTGAAGTCGACCAACGGCGATACGCACCTGGGCGGTGATGACTTTGACCAGCGCATCATCACCTGGATGGCCGACGAGTTCCGTAAGGAGCAGGGTATCGACCTGCGCCAGGATCGCATGGCCTTGCAGCGCCTGAAGGAAGCGGCGGAGAAGGCCAAGAAAGAGCTGTCCAGTTCGATGTCGACGGAGATTAACCTGCCCTTCATTACGGCGGACGCCAGCGGCCCCCGCCACCTGCAGATGACGCTGACGCGCGCGAAGCTGGAGCAACTGGTGGAAGACCTGATCGAGAAGACGCGCGGCCCGGTGATGAAGGCCCTGGCCGATGCGGGCCTGCGCCCCGGTGACATCAACGAGGTCGTGCTGGTCGGCGGACAGACGCGCATGCCGGCGGTGCAGACGATGGTGCGCCGCATCTTCGACCGCGAGCCGCATCGCGGCGTCAACCCGGACGAAGTGGTGGCCGTTGGCGCCGGTATCCAGGCAGGCGTGCTGACCGGCGATGTCAAAGATGTGCTGCTGCTCGACGTGACCCCGCTCTCGCTGGGCATCGAGACCCTCGGCGGCGTCTTCACCCGTCTGATCGAGCGCAACACGACCATCCCGACGCAGAAGAGCCAGGTCTTCTCGACCGCCAGCGATAACCAGCCCAGCGTTGAGATCAACGTCCTGCAGGGCGAGCGCGAGTTTGCCAAAGACAACCGCTCGCTGGGCAGCTTCATCCTCGATGGCATTCCGCCCGCCCCGCGCGGCGTGCCGCAGATCGAAGTGACCTTCGATATCGACGCCAACGGTATCGTGAACGTCTC
>Ga0070738_10006772_pt1 | contig 11805 bp, 9 predicted proteins | sample Coa_R2_2_FD_66446 | JGI IMG/M metagenome (GOLD analysis project Ga0070738, IMG submission 66446) | Surface soil microbial communities from Centralia Pennsylvania, which are recovering from an underground coalmine fire - Coalmine... | ecosystem: Environmental > Terrestrial > Soil > Unclassified ... | reverse complement strand
GCGTTTCCAGTACGCGGGGCCAGTTTTCCGCTACGAGGCTCCGGGGCGCGGACGCTATCGCCAGCATACGCAGATCGGCGTAGAACTATTCGGCGGGCAGACGGCGGCAGCTGATGCCGAAATAGTGCAACTGGCCTGTGACGTGCTGGCGCAACTCAAGATTGAGCAGTATCGGCTGGAACTCGGTCACATCGGCGTCGCCAGTGGCTTCATCAATCGCCTCCATCTCGACGACCACGCCGCCCGCCTCTTGCTCAGTCTGATGGAGCAGATCAGCCGCTCCGAGGACGGCGAGCGCCTGGCTCAGGCCCGGCTTGAGGCACTCTACCCTGTGGATAGTCTGAGCGAAGAGGTGAGTGACACTACAGAGAGTGCAGCGAGCATGCCGGAAGTGGAGAAACGCTATATAAGCTCGCTGCTGAGCGGCATCAGCATCTCGTTCGGGGATGATGATGTGCGCCACGAGGTGGTGGAACGTTTTCTCTGGAAGATGGGGCGCGGAGAGCAGCGGCGGCAAATTCTGCACGCGCTGGAATTTCTGCGCGCCCTGCATGCCGTGGCGGGCGCGCCGCCTGCCGTTTTCGATGCCTTACGCGAACTGCTTGCTCGTTATGAACTTGACGCGCAGCCGCTGCAAGAACTGGAACAACTGGTGGAGATGCTGGTACAGAACGGAGTAGCGAGCCAGCATATTTTCCTCAATCTCTCGCTCGGTCGCGGCGTCAGCTACTACACCGGCCTCGTCTTTGAGATACACGCGCAGGATGCCGACGGCTTCGATGCCCAGCTCTGTGGCGGTGGTCGCTACGACCACCTGCTGCGTGCCGTTGGTTGCACCCGCGATGTCAACGCCTGCGGCTTTGCCTTTGGCGTAGAGCGTCTGCTCTCGTTCGTTCCCGCCGACGATTTGCCGGGAGCGCGAACTATACAGGCGCTGGTCATCCCGGTCAGCGCGCAGGAATTTCCCTATGCTCTGCGCGTCGCTCGCGCAGTACGGGCCGCTGATCTGAGCGCCGAGGTGGACGTGACGGGACACGGCGTTGGCGCTGGCTTGCGGCTGGCTGCGAAGAAAGGTATACGGCTGGCGTTGATCGTCGGCAGCGATGAGCAGCGGGAGAATAGTGTGACAATGCGCGACCTGCAAAGCGGGGAAGAGCATTTGCTGAGCCTTGAAGCGTTGGCCGCCGGGGGAAAGGAGCAACATCTATGAGCGCAGGAGATGAAATTCGCTTAGCTTTGCCGGGAAAGGGAACATTAGAGACGGCAACGCTCTCTTTCCTCGCCGAATGCGGCATGAAGGTCAATCGCAACAATCCGCGCCAGTACCTCGCGCGCATACGCAGTATGCCGGAACTCGAGGTGGTTTTCCAGCGAGCCGCCGATATTCCGTCGCTCGTACAGGATGGCGACGCCGCGCTTGGTATCACCGGCTACGATATCCTGGCCGAACACCGGGGCTACAGCGAGACCGGTGATGATGAGGATGACGAAGATGACGACCTGATGATTCTGGCGCGTGACCTCGGCTATGGCAATTGTCGGCTGGTCGTTGCCGTGCCGGAAACCTGGATCGATGTCAGCACCTGCGCCGATCTCTGGCATCTTGCCGGCTATTATCAAACTCACAGGGGGCGCGGCCTGCGCATTGCCACCAAATATCCCATCCTGACCGGGCAATTTCTGCGGCGGCATGGCATCACGCACTGCAAGATCGTCTCTCCGCATGGCGCGTTAGAGGCCGCGCCGCTCACCGATACCGCCGACCTGATCGTTGACCTGACCGAGACCGGCACGACGCTGCGCGAAAACCATTTGAAATTGCTGGAGGATGGCGTTGTGCTGCACTCCCAGGCCTGCCTGATTGCCAATACGCGCCTGCTGCGCGAGAATAAGCAGGCCCTGCGCGTTGCCTCTACCATGCTTGAATTGATCGATGCCCGTATGCAGGCACGCAATCGTTCGGTGCTGACTGCCTACATTCAGGGCGAGAGTGTCGAGGCCATGCAGCGCATCTGCAACCGCCTGAAGCCGTTCCTGTCCGGCGTCGAGTTTCGCCTGTCCGGCACCGATGGCAACGGCGTTGAAGACAATATGTATACTATCTCCGGCGTCATTAACGTTGCCGGAACCGGTGGGGAGTTGCTGGAAGCAGTCGCGGTGCTACGCCATGCCGGGGCCATCAATATCAATGTCATCCCGCTCACCTATCGCTTTGCCCGCGAATCGCAGAGCGTGCGAGCGTTGCAAGAACGCTTAAAGAGGCTGCATTGAGTAACACGAGCAAATCAATACAACTGAGTAATGTGATTATCTTTGATCTAGATGGTGTCATTACCTGCGAGGGTGCCTACTGGGACGCCGCAGGGCTGGTGTTGCATGAATTGCTCTACAGCCCCCGTTACTGGCATCTCGATAGCCGTCAGCTGGGACCAGATGGGCAATATCATCCTGTGACGACAGCTGCCGAGAGCCGTCGCGTCAGCCGCGCGGTATTTCCTGAAACGGACATTCTGGCGCTCAAAGCGCGGGCCGTCAACACCAACTGGGATACCTGCTACGCGACCGTCTGTCTGCATCTCATCCCGCTCTTAGCCGCTCTGCCAGACCTGCCCTCGCTCCTGCCTCTGCAACCCTGGGACGCCGCCTGGTTGGCCGCGTTACGAGAGTGGATTTCTTATAGCCAGAACATATATACGACCTTGCCGGAGACGATTGCCCCGTTTCTGGATACGCCCATCTTGCGCGGCAAGGTCGGTTTCGAGCTGCTTAATAGTTTCGACGCCTATGCCAGCGAGCTATTTGGGCATCCCATCGAGCATGTCTTTTCGCGCTACAGTCCTTTCTGGACGTTCTGCCAGGACTTATTCCAGCAGTGGTATCTGGGCGATGAATTGTATGCGCAGGTTTACGGTCATGCTCCCGTGCAGCGCGGTAAGCCAGGGTGCATCCATTTTGAGCAACCGCTTTTGCCGGTTGAGCAGATGCGCGCTACGCTTGAAACGCTGCGCCAGCAGGGCTACGTATCCGGCATCGCCACCGGGCGACGAGAGCAAGAGGCGCTCATTCCCCTCGAACGCTATGGCCTGCTTCCCTACTTCGCTAAAGAACATATTGTTACCAGCGATGATGTGGAGCGTGCTGAAGCTATCCTGCGCGCTCGCGGTGACCAGACACTTCTGAACAAACCTCACCCGTTTGTTTTCTTGCATGCAGCAGGTCTATCACAGGAAGCGGGGCAGGCTCCCCGGAACTTCATTGTTGTGGGCGACTCTACCAGCGATATGCTGGGCGGGCGAGCGGCGGGCGCGCTGACCGTCGCCGTGCTGACGGGGGCGCGCACGGCAGAGGCCCGCGAGCTGCTGGCGCGGAGCAAGCCGGATTTTACCATCGAAGATGTGACGAAACTGCCAGAACTGTTGCAAGAGATCGATAGTCTTGTGACCATCCAGCGTCTGCAATTCACGGAGCGTGCAAAGGCTGAACGGCTCTTGCAACGCTGGTTCGCCCGCCATATGCATCTCGGCGCGGACAGCGTCACCCTGACGCCGAAGCCGGTCTCGCTCAACTCCTTCAACGGCTTTTACCGGGCTGGCGGTGAAGAATATTTCTTCAAGACGCATGTTGAGGAGCAGGGGGTGCTGCAAGAATATTATCATGCCGAATTGCTGCGCCGCGCCGGGTACAATATCGTGCTGCCCCTGCGCACCATGCGCGAAGAGGGGCGGCAAATGGTCGTCTACCCCGTCGTGCGCTGGCCCGTCATGTTTGACCTCATGCGCGCTCTTGAGACCGGCCACGCCGATATCCCCCAGGAAACGCTGGTCGCCGCGGAGCAGCGCGAGTGCGAGCGCCTGCTGAGTATCTACCGGTCAACGCTTGCAGCGACTTCGGCGGCAGAGAATGTCAGAGCGCCCATTCACCAGCTTTTCTGGCACCGGTTGGTAGGCGGGCGGTTTCAGAGCTTCTATGTCGGCAAGCCTGTTCCGCTGCCTGGTGGTGAAACAAACATTCCCTTTGACGAGCTACTGCACTATCGCTGGGTCATCAATGGTGTTGTCCAGCCGCACACGTTGGGAGAGCTTATAGAATGCGCCCTCGTGGTCTTGCATCCCGAACAGGCGGCAATGACGGTGATAGGGCATGGCGACGCGCACTTCGGCAACGTCTTTTTAGAGAACCGGCGCGACTATCTCTACTTCGACCCTGCCTTTGCCGGGCGACACTCGCCTCTGCTCGATCTCGTCAAACCGCTCTACCACAACGTTTTCGCGACGTGGATGTACTTTCCTCAAGAGATTGCCCGCGAACTGCATATCTCTGTTCATCTGCAGGATGGGACGGCGCGAGTTGAACACGATTATGCGCTGACTCCCATCCGGTGGGCGATACTGCGCACGAAACTTGAGCGACTTGTGAAGCCGCTTGTGGAGAATCTGCGCGAGCGAGGGGCATTGCCGGAAAACTGGCAGGAGGTGCTGCGATTAGCATTGCTGTGCTGTCCGCTCTTGACGGTCAACCTGCTGGATGGGCAGCGCATTCCAGCTGCGATCAGCTGGTTGGGGCTGTCCCAGGCGGTACAACTGGGAAATGGCGGCATTGAGCCGTGGAAGGACGAGCTATGATTGCTATTATCGATTATGGCGCGGGCAATATCCGCAGCATTGAGAAGGCGCTAGAGCATGTGGGCGCAGTGGTGCGCGTGACCGACGATCCGGCTGTTGTAGCCGACGCCGAAGCGATTGTCTTGCCTGGCGTCGGTTCTGGCGGTGCGGCCATGACGCGCATGGTAGAACGTGGCTTAGATGATGCCATCCGCGAGGCGACGCGGCAGGGCAGGCCGTTTCTCGGTATTTGCCTGGGCATGCAACTGCTGGCAGAGCATCACGCCGAGGGTGAAGTCGATGGGCTTGGCCTCTTTTCCGGCGAGGTGAGGCGTATTCCACACGGCCCCAAGATTCCGCACATGGGCTGGAATCAGGTCATGCCCCTCCATCCTGATCTGCATATCTTCGCGGACATTCCGCCCGCAGCGTATTTTTACTTTGCCCACTCTTACTATGTTGAGCCGTATGATGCGCGGGGCGTGGCCGCCGTCACCGACTACGGTTCGCCCTATTGCAGCGTGATCGTCACTGAGCGTGTCTGGGGGACGCAGTTTCACCCGGAGAAAAGCGGAGATGTGGGTTTGCAACTGCTTAAGAACTTTGTGAGGTGGGTGAAACAATGATTATCCTGCCTGCCATTGATATCAAGGACGGCCAGTGCGTGCGCCTTTACCAGGGAGATTACGCGCAGGTCACTACCTATGAAACTGACCCTGTCAGTGTCGCGCAACGCTGGCAGAAGGCTGGGGCGAGCTGGCTGCACATTGTTGACCTGGATGGCGCGGCCAGCGGTCGGCCTGTGAACGACGAACTGATTGCTCGCATGCGTGCTGCTACTGATTTACATATAGAAGTTGGCGGCGGCATGCGCTCGCTGGCGCATATCGAGCGCATGCTGGCCAGAGGTGTCGAGCGCGTTATCCTCGGCACGGCGGCGCTGACGGACCGGGCATTGCTGGAAGCGGCCCTGGAACGCCGGGGCGAGCGCATCGCTGTCGGGCTGGATGCGCGCGGTGGGATGGTCGCCATCTCTGGCTGGCGCGAGACTTCGCATGTGCAGGCTACCACGCTGGCGCGAGAACTGAGTACGTTGGGCGTGAAACGTTTTATCTACACCGATATTGCTCGCGATGGCGCATTGCGCGGGCCAAACCTTGCTGCGCTGGCAGAGATGCAGCGTGCCATTGATGGGGCAGGAGCCACGCTCATCGCTTCGGGCGGCGTCAGTTCGCTGGCCGACTTGCGCGCCATTGCCGCGCTCGGCGTTGAGGGGGCCATCATCGGCAAGGCGCTCTATACGGGCGCTATCAATCTTGCTGAGGCGATTGCAGAGTTTGAGAGGTAGGGCAAGGCTATGCTGACCAGGCGTATTATTCCATGTCTTGATGTAGCTGCCGGGCGCGTCGTCAAAGGCGTCAACTTCGTACAATTGCGCGACGCGGGCGACCCTGTCGAACTGGCCGCGTTTTACAACAGTGAGGGGGCCGATGAACTGGTTTTCCTGGATATCACCGCTTCCTACGAGCAGCGTAAGACGATGCTCGACGTGGTGCGGCGCACGGCGGAACAGGTCTTCATCCCCGTCACCGTCGGCGGCGGCATTCGCACGGTGGAAGATATTCGCGCCACGCTGGGCGCGGGGGCCGACAAGACGTCGTTGAACACGGCTGCCGTGCAGAATCCCGACATCCTGCGGGCGGGAGCAGAGCAGTTCGGCGCGCAATGCATCGTGCTGGCCATCGATGCGCGCTCCAATCCCGCCATGCCGAGCGGCTACGAAGTCTTCATTCACGGCGGGCGCACCCCCACAGGCATGGACGTGCTGGCATGGGCGCAGCGTGGCGTTGCACTCGGCGCGGGCGAAATCCTGCTCACCAGCATGGACCGCGACGGCACGCAGCAGGGCTACGACCTCGCGCTCACTGCCCTCATCTCTTCCAGGGTCTCCGTTCCCGTCATCGCCTCCGGCGGCATCGGCACGCTGCAACATTTCTACGATGGCTTCACCATGGGAGGGGCCGACGCCGCGCTTGCCGCCTCCATCTTCCACTTCGGCCAGTATCGCATTCGTGAGGTAAAGGAATATTTGCAGGCGAAAGGTGTGGCCGTGCGACCCTGCATGTAAGATGAGTATACCAGCGTGGTTTCCATCATTTTTGTAAAAAAGAGCTTTACTGCGGTAAACCGGAAGAGACGCTCGACCACTACCTGCTCAGCTGCCTTTGAGAAATATTCATTGAGGGTAGCGTAGTATCTTTGTGAGGCAGTTTGCTGGAAAGCTGTGGGAACATGTTCGAGACGCATCCTCCATCCCGGATTCGAGAATCTAGCGGCATAAAAACGCTTCGTATTGTAGTGGCTGCAGCGGTCGCGTTGATGGGTGTGATCAATGGATTTGCCGTTCTTCAGCCCATCAGAGTCGGGCGGCTTGTGTTTCTTATCAGTATGCTTGAGCAGTTTGCGCCTTTTACTCCCTCGCTCTGGCCTGTGGCGCAAACAGGCCGTACTGTTGCCTTACTGCTTGGCTTCTTCCTCTGCATTGTGGCGCTGGGCCTGTGGCGTGGGAAGCGTCGGGCCTGGCAGTTCGCGGCTGTCTTACTGCCTCTTTCAGCCCTGGCGCACCTGGTCAAGGGACTTGATGTCGAAGAGGCTGCTCTGGCGCTGGCTTTATGGCTCCTTGTGCTGGGCGGCAAGCCATACTTTCGTGTCGAGAGCGATCCCTGGCGGGCGCGACAGGGTGTAATTTTACTCCTTCTGGGCTTTGTTTTGCTGCTGATCTACAGTGTAGGCGGCTTCTACCTCCTGCAAGGGGAAATGTTGTCTTCCAGCACGGTTGCAGGGAATCTGCGCAACCTGCTTGAGCGTATCCTTGACTTGCCCGCTCCCGAACTTGTGCCACTGACGAGGCGGGCCAGCTGGTTTTTACAATCGCTTCCCTGGCTTTCAGCAGCAGCGTTGCTGACCGGCATGGTCGCGCTCTTGCGCCCGGTCAGCGTCCGCTGGTGGATGCTTTATCAGGGGAAGCGGCTGGCCCAGTCGCGGCAGAAAGTGGTGGAACTGGTCTATCGCTATGGGGGGCAAACGCTGTCGTTTTTTGCGCTTGCGCCCGGCATGTTACACTACCTGGATCGCGAGAGAGAAGGAGTCATCAGCTACCGACTTGCCGGCAACGTTGCGGTGACGCTGGGTGATCCGATCTGCGCACCGGCAGCCTTTGAACGTTTGACCGCAGATTTTCTTACGTTTTGCGAGAATCAGGACTGGCGAGTTGCATTTTTCCAGGCCCACCCGGATTACCTCCCTCTCTATCACAAACTAGGGTTGCGGACGTTTAAGATTGCTGAGGAAGCGATTATCGACCCGCAGACCTTCACGCTGGCGGGTTCAGCGATGGCCAATGTGCGCACGAGCTGTCGGCGGGCCGAACGTGAGGGAGTAAGCCTCACGTGGTATGAGGGCGTTCCTCCTGAGGATGTGATGAGCCAGTTGCAGCAGGCTTCGGGCGAATGGTTGGAGCGCAAAGGAGGAAAATACGCGACAGAAATGGGCTTCAGTATGGGACGATTGGATGGTCTGGTGGATATGTGTCGCTGTGCTGAGGAGGTCGTTTCCTCCATCACTTTCCAGCGCGGAGAGCCTGTGACGGGGCTTCCCCGGCTGGTCACAGGAGTTGCGAGCAGAATGGATGGCCAGGTCTGTGCCTTTGTTACGTTCACCCCCATCTATGGTTCTCAGATATCTCAACCTGAACATATTCGCCGGGGCTGGGCGATTGATCTCATGCGAAGAACACCTGACGCGCCACCTGGTATCATGGAGCTGTTGATTGTGCGCTCCATCGAGCGATTCCGCGATAAAGGCGCGCACGTGGTCAGCCTGGGAGCGGTCGCTATGGCCGATACGCGGCAGGAGATGACGGCAGGCCAGAAACAGTTAGCGAACTTTGCCTTTGAACACCTGCGCTTTCTGGAAACGCATCGTTCTCTTTTGCGCTTCAAACAAAAATTTCAACCATGCTGGGAAAGTCGCTATATGGCGGTAAGCACCACGCTGGCGCTGCCGAAAATAGCTCTTGCTTTATTACGTGTTCATCAGTCTTGATAAAGCGCAGCAATTGCTGTTGCACTTCTTTGAGGGTAGGCAAGCATGAAAGTGTCTTTTTTCTCTTCTCTCAAGAAATATCGATTACAGTATGGTTCACTGCTGTTCCATGTACTCTTCCCTTTGCTCATCTCACTTTTTGCCGGTTTGCTGCTCTTTAATACCCCGGTCATGGGAAATCTTGTCACTGTGCTGATCTCCTTTGGCCTGGACCCACTACGGGCGCAATTTATTGCCGCATTGATGATGGCGGCTGGCTCAGCGTTTATCGGAGCAGTGTGGAACCAGCGCAAAGCTGGCGCCATTCTCGGCGCGGCTATCATCTTTTCATTTGCCTATCTTACTGGCTTTGTTCGGCTTGAGATGCAACCTGTGCGCGACCCGGCAGGGACGCTGGAGCCGCTGAATATCGCTGCACTCATCCATACCTCTGTGCTGATCGAGGCGCTGGCCCTGCTCTGCGCCTTTATCGGCGCCGCAATCGGTGTGGCGCTGGGCGAAGTGCTGCTTACCCCCTTCTATCACCTTGTATATGCGATCTGGCAGCGCGCCATGCGGCGAGACAATGGCGGAACACTTCCAGAAAACGTGGCAGAAAGTCCGCGCCTGTCTCCTCTATCGATTGGTATCTGGCCCTGGCTGGCAGCCAGCGTGATGATTCTTCTCATTGTCCTGGCGAGCGGCTCAGAAGACCTGTTTCTTTACTCGCCTGATATCGGCCTGCATATATCCCCACCGCTTTCCGCGCACTCCAGCCAGCCTGCTCATGGTTCTATTGTTGAGGATAGCGTGGTCAGTCCTGCTCTGGGTGGGCAGAGACGCCCATTCCTCGTATATTTACCGCCTGGCTATAATACCTCGCAGGGACGAACAAAACGCTACCCGACGCTCTATCTTTTGCACGGCTCGCCCGGAAAGGACACCGACTGGATCACTGCGGGCAACGCCACGCAGTCAGCCGATCTTCTCATTGCCAGCAAAAGTATCCCGGAGCTGATTATGGTTTTCCCAGATGGCAACGGGCGACCGGGTGAAACGAGCGAATGGGGAAACAGTTTCGATGGTCACCAGAACATAGAGACCTTCGTGGCGGTTGACCTGGTACATTATGTGGATGCGAAGTATCGTACCATTGCCGAACCGGCGTATCGAGGCATCGGCGGCTTGTCGATGGGCGGCTTTGGAGCTATGAATATCGCCATTCATCACCCGGATGTCTTCGGTTTTGTGATCTCACTGGGCGGCTATTACACGGCGGAAGGGAGTGTATGGGGGAACAATGCCGCCTACATACGGGCGAATAGTCCCCAGGATACACTCCCTGCGAACCGGGCCGCCTGGAAGCTCCATATATTCCTCGGCGCCGCGACGAAAGATCAGCCCTACTATGCCGATACCCTGCGGTTCGCACAACTGCTTCAGCAGTTGCACATTCCATACCATCTCGATATTGAGCCTGGCTACCATTCCTGGAAAGTGTGGCAGGTGCAGCTCTATCATGCCCTGCTCTGGCTTCACTGGGGCTGATTATGCCTTATTGCAGGGCTTTTTCGTTCGCATCTCTATATCAGCCCCCTGATTGCGCTATCTGCAACCCTATGCTATGATGGCAATGGACCACACAAATGGTTCTATTCTGTGCATGTTAGACAGGACAGCAACGTGCTTCCTTACTATTGAGTGATCGTATGAGTACATGCCGCCTCTGGCGGCGTAGCCTCACTGCTCCGGTTGATCCGCGCTTGTAGCGTCTGGATCATTTTTTGCTGCTCGCAAATTTTCCCCGTTCGCGCTCCGCCTTTCTCCCCTGAGATGCGCGCTTCCCCTTTGCGCATCCAACTCTATCCCGCTTGAGACAAAGGATAACTATATTCAGGGTACGAAAGGAAAATCATGCTCACTATACTTCCTCACCGACAGAGAAAAGACCAATCCTGCGAAGAAAAGCGTAGCCAGCATCCTCGCAAGCAGGGAGATCAACGCAGGCGCAAAGTGCCGCTTGCCGCTTTGCTGGTTGAACGAGGAATGTTCACGAACCTTGACGAGGCGAGGCGCTGGATTATGGCGGGAAAGGTGCTGGTCAACGATCATTGCCTGGATAAGCCAGGGATGCCTGTGCCGAGGGATGCGGTTGTGCGCGTTCGCGGCAGGTTGCGTTATGCCAGCCGGGCAGGCTATAAACTTGAGGCTGCGCTTGAACACTTTGCCGTCGATGTCGCAGGACAGGTCGCCCTCGATTGTGGGGCCTCGACTGGCGGCTTTACGGATTGTCTGCTGCAACATGGAGCCAGGCTCGTCTATGCGGTCGATGCCGGATATGGCCAGCTGGTGGGGCGTTTGCGGGCCGACCCACGTGTGCGCAACCTTGAGCGCACAAACCTGGGCGATCTCACTCCACCCATGCTCAATCCGCCTCCAACGCTCATCACGCTTGATCTCTCCTATCTCTCGCTCACGAAGGTGCTGCCCCTGGCTGCAAAACTGCTCGCTTCACAGGGGCAGGTGCTGGCATTAATCAAGCCGCTCTTTGAGGTAGAGAGCGCAGGCGCCAGGCGAAGCGGGCGTATTGATGATCCTACGCTGCTTGTTGAAGCACTTCAGTGTGTGCTGGAGGCTGGGGTCGCATGTGGTCTGGCTGTACAGGGACTGGCAAAACTTGCTCTCAGGCCTCAGCACGGCGTTCACGAATTCTTTGCCTCGTTTGTACGTTGCCCGGACTGCGTTAGCAGATGTTATGACGAGCAGGCATTGCTGGTGATTGTAGAGGGGCAGGGGATTGGTCGCGCTGAAGTGGAATAAGCTACCCATGAAAACTGGCCTGGGCGCCTCATGCAGAGCGGCAATGAGCCGTTAGCCCTGAGTGCAGCGAAGGGGAAGCATCTGCGGCAACCAACCGGACGAGATGGCCCCCTCAGATTCTTCGCTACGCTCAGCATGACACGTCGACGACGCTTCTTTATGGCATGCCGTATGCTGGCTCCCTATGCTGGCCTGCCAGATTCCTCTTATACGACCCGGCAACGCAGGCCACCCGCCAGGGGTAGCCCTACTCTAGACGGGCGGCTCGTGCCGCGTGTGGATCCGCCGCGTATAGTAGGGC
>Ga0070738_10006768_pt1 | contig 11813 bp, 4 predicted proteins | sample Coa_R2_2_FD_66446 | JGI IMG/M metagenome (GOLD analysis project Ga0070738, IMG submission 66446) | Surface soil microbial communities from Centralia Pennsylvania, which are recovering from an underground coalmine fire - Coalmine... | ecosystem: Environmental > Terrestrial > Soil > Unclassified ... | reverse complement strand
CTTGTCCTCCTCGTCCCCCTTGTCTCCCTCTTCTCCCCACTCCCCATTCATAAATTTTCCCAATTCAGCACAACTCACTCAAATCAGCGCTAAGATAAGGGAAATGTTAATCTCGTTTAAGATAACCACACTGCTTTTGGTGCGAACCATTCAAAATCTTAAATAAAGCTACATACCCAACTTAGTTGGTATTTATTTAGTGAATTGTTCTAGTGCACCACCAACGCAGTCTAGTCAAGTTGCTTTTAACAAAGCTCATAATCATGTTAAGTTTTTTGCCTGTAGCCACACGGTTTTTGTGACAGCAAAATTTTTTGTGAGATTTTTCACTCAAATCTTAACATTGGCAAAATTGATGCTATATTAGTAAATCTAGTAGTGTGGTTACGTAATTATTATTCTTGGGACTGACTGTGGCGAATACAAAGTCTGCTCTTAAACGCGCCGAAATCGCAGAACGCAATCGATTGCGCAACAAAGCTTATAAATCAGCAGTTAAAACGCTGATGAAGAAATATTTCACCGTTGTAGAAACTTATGCAGCTAACCCTAATCCAGAATTGGAGCAAGAAGTGCTCTCTCAAATGTCTGCTGCATACAGCAAAATTGACAAAGCTGTAAAGCGAGGTGTTCTTCATCCTAACAACGGAGCTAGAAAAAAATCAAAACTAGCTCAAAGACTGAAAGCTTACAAACAACAAGCAGCATCTGCACAATAGCCATTGGGAAGCAATGTATTGGATAGGACAGTTCTGTAGTTTAGGCTGCTTTCCTGGCTTGTAGTCGCCCTAGAGGTGTATACGCGCAAGGTAGCAATCTAGTGTCAAACTGTTCAATGAGCCAAACCAGTGTGTATGAAGCTTGATTGGCTTTCATGGCTACTGGTATAAGGCTCTGCCATAAGGAAGCAATGGGCGTTCATCAATCATTGGTCAACAGTCAAGCACACATGACCTAATGACCAAGAACAAAGGACAAACAATGCAGCTAATCGACACCCACGTTCACCTTAACTTTGATGCTTTTCAAACAGACTTAGAAGCAGTGCGATCGCGATGGCAACAAGCAGGAGTCGTGCATTTAGTACACTCGTGTGTCGAACCATCAGAGTTTGGCAGCATCCAAGCTCTAGCGCATAGATTTCCTGAACTGAGCTTTGCAGTAGGGTTACATCCTTTAGATGCTGCTCAGTGGACTGACAAGACAGCAGAAGAGATTAAGTTTTTAGCATGTTCTGACTCTAAGGTCGTAGCGATTGGGGAAACTGGACTAGATTTTTACAAAGCAAAGGACTATGAACAACAGCTTAGAGTGTTTGAGTCACAGTTAGAAATTGCCAGTGAACTTAACCTACCAGTAATTATCCACTGTCGCGATGCGGCCTCCGAAGTCCGAAGAGTTCTCCAAAAATGGAAAGAGCTTAAAGGGGAAAGCGTACGTGGCGTTATGCATTGCTGGGGTGGAACACCAACTGAAACAGAATGGTTCCAGGAGTTAGGCTTTTATATTAGCTTCAGTGGAACTGTAACTTTCAAAAATGCCAAACAAATCCAAGAATCTGTGGCTATGGTGAGAAGTGACCGCTTATTAGTTGAAACAGATTGCCCATTCCTAGCTCCCGTTCCTAAGCGAGGCGAACGCCGTAATGAGCCGGCATACGTTCACTATGTGGCTGAGCAAGTTGCTCGACTTCGGGGAGAAACGCTAGAAGTGATCGCATCGCTTACGACTCAGAATGCCTGTAAGTTATTTGGCTTGGCACTATAAAGGTGTGCTATTGTTTGTCTGAAAAACCTGGAGGTTGTAAAAAAAATAAACCTTAAGGAAGACAAAAATATGATATTATTATGTCCTCCAAAAAAGGTTCGCTTGCGTCATAATAATTAAGGAAGCGATCATACACTCATAAACTTGAGTAGAGCTATCGTCCACTTGAGCGTCCAACCAATCTCTACAAGCGGATATCCATAATCACATAGAGGTATACCCTTTTCATTTAAGATTGAGCTAAACTTTTGCCCGACGAAAGCTAAGCTCGATTTTTACCTATAGAAAATCATTAAATGTAATCACCTTGTGAACACCACCCAGCATCAAGTCACACAAACTACAAAAAGTAGACAAAAACCCTTAGCAGTTAGGACACTATTAACTTGAGTGGAAATACTGAATATTTTGCCCAAAGTAGATCTATATAGGTAAAGTAACGCGCTTTTTGGAGAGTGAAGTGAACAAAGCAGAACAAATACAGCACCAGCTAAAAGATGTGCAACAAAAAAGTCAAGGAAATAGCTGGGTTTTTCCTGCTTTTGTACCTTGTAAGAGGCTACAAGCCTCTGTTAAAAGTTACGTTTTCCAAATTTAACCGCGACCTTTGCCTGAAGAACCTGTACCCAGCAGGTGATATAAGGAGAGGTTCCCAACAACACACGAGTTTAAACAGGTTAACAAAGGTAGAGGCATGACTAACGAAACTATTATGGAACCCGCCTTTTTGTTGCCCGACTTGATTGAAATCCAGCGTTCTAGCTTCCGCTGGTTTTTGGAAGAAGGGCTGATCGAAGAGCTCAACTCCTTTAGTCCGATCACAGATTATACCGGCAAACTAGAACTGCACTTTTTGGGTCAGAACTACAAACTAAAAGAGCCCAAGTACAGTGTCGAAGAAGCCAAACGGCGGGACAGTACATATGCCGTACAAATGTACGTGCCTACACGTCTGATTAATAAAGAAACGGGAGAAATCAAAGAGCAAGAAGTATTTATCGGTGATTTGCCTCTGATGACTGATCGCGGTACGTTCATCATCAACGGTGCTGAACGCGTGATTGTTAACCAGATTGTGCGATCGCCAGGAGTTTACTACAAATCAGAAATTGACAAAAATGGACGGCGTACCTATTCAGCTAGCTTGATCCCTAACCGAGGAGCATGGCTGAAGTTTGAAACAGACCGGAATGATTTGGTGTGGGTACGTATTGATAAGACTCGTAAGCTCTCAGCCCAGGTACTCTTAAAAGCTTTAGGATTATCAGACAACGAAATTTTTGACGCCCTACGTCACCCAGAGTACTTCCAAAAAACCATCGAAAAAGAAGGCCAGTTCTCTGAAGAAGAAGCTTTGATGGAATTGTACCGGAAATTACGCCCTGGGGAACCACCTACAGTCTTAGGAGGACAACAACTCTTAGACTCGCGCTTTTTTGATCCCAAGCGATATGACTTAGGACGTGTTGGACGCTACAAACTGAACAAGAAGCTTCGGCTCCAAGTGCCAGAACCAATCAGGGTTTTGACTTCTACAGATATATTAGCAGCAGTGGATTATCTGATCAACCTTGAATATGACATTGGTAACACAGACGACATTGATCACTTGGGCAACCGTCGGGTGAGAAGCGTCGGCGAGTTGCTACAAAATCAAGTTCGGGTTGGGTTAAACCGGCTAGAACGCATTATTCGGGAACGGATGACCGTCTCTGATGCTGAGGTATTAACGCCTGCTTCTTTGGTGAACCCCAAACCATTAGTAGCGGCAATTAAAGAATTCTTCGGCTCCAGCCAGTTATCACAGTTCATGGATCAGACCAACCCTCTAGCAGAACTGACCCATAAACGTCGCCTTTCTGCCCTTGGTCCTGGTGGTTTAACCCGTGAACGTGCGGGATTTGCTGTCCGAGATATCCATCCCTCTCACTATGGACGCATTTGCCCAATTGAGACACCAGAAGGTCCTAACGCTGGTTTGATTGGTTCCTTGGCAACCCATGCTCGGGTAAATCAGTATGGTTTCCTGGAAACCCCCTTCCGACCTGTAGAAAATGGGCGAGTACGGTATGATATACAGCCTGTGTACATGACTGCTGATGAAGAAGATGACCTGCGAGTGGCAGCGGGAGATGCGCCTACTGATGAAAATGGTTACCTCATTGGCCCACAAGTACCAGTGCGCTACCGTCAGGAATTTTCTACCACAACACCTGAACAAGTAGACTATATCGCAGTTTCCCCAGTACAAATTGTGTCTGTTGCTACAAGCATGATACCTTTCTTGGAGCATGATGACGCAAACCGTGCACTCATGGGCTCGAACATGCAACGGCAAGCAGTTCCCCTGTTAAAACCAGAGCGTCCTTTGGTAGGAACGGGTTTAGAAGCACAAGGAGCGAGAGACTCCGGTATGGTGATTGTGTCCCGTACTGATGGTGATGTGACATATGTAGATGCTACAGAGATTCGTGTACGTCCCCGCAATACGCGAGCAATAGAGGAAGCTTCACATGCCTTGCCTCTAGAGGGTGACAACGAAACTGCTGCAACAACAGCATTAGTCCAACGTGAAGTGGCTCCCAAGGCAAATACACAAGAGAAAGAAATTAGGTACACACTTTCGAAGTACCAGCGGTCTAACCAAGACACATGTCTCAACCAAAAACCACTTGTGCGAGTGGGAGAACGCGTAGTAGCAGGTCAGGTATTAGCTGATGGTTCCTCAACGGAAGGTGGTGAACTGGCGCTAGGACAAAATATTATTGTTGCCTACATGCCATGGGAAGGCTACAACTATGAAGACGCAATTTTAATTTCGGAAAAGCTGGTGCAAGACGATGTCTACACCTCAATTCACATTGAAAAATATGAAATTGAGGCCAGACAAACAAAATTGGGACCAGAAGAAATCACCCGAGAAATTCCCAATGTCGGGGAAGATGCCTTGCGTCAATTGGATGAACAGGGGATCATTCGGATTGGGGCATGGGTAGAAGCAGGAGATATCCTTGTTGGAAAAGTTACGCCCAAGGGCGAATCAGACCAGCCACCAGAAGAAAAGCTGTTGCGGGCAATATTCGGAGAAAAAGCGCGGGATGTTCGGGATAACTCACTGCGTGTACCCAATGGTGAAAAGGGACGTGTCGTTGATGTACGCCTCTTTACTCGAGAGCAAGGTGATGAATTGCCTCCAGGTGCCAATATGGTTGTGCGGGTATATGTAGCCCAGAAGCGCAAAATCCAAGTCGGCGACAAAATGGCAGGACGTCACGGAAATAAGGGAATTATTTCCCGGATATTGCCAATAGAAGATATGCCATATTTGCCTGATGGCACACCTGTAGATATCGTACTGAACCCATTAGGTGTACCCAGCCGGATGAACGTTGGACAGGTATTTGAATGTCTGTTAGGTTGGGCTGGTCATAACCTTGGAGTCAGGTTTAAACTAACACCTTTTGACGAAATGTACGGTGAGGAATCGTCTCGAAGCATTGTCCATGGCAAGCTTCAAGAAGCACGAGACGAAACAAGTAAAGACTGGGTCTACAACCCAGAGCAACCTGGTAAAATCATGGTGTTTGATGGCCGTACAGGAGAACCATTTGACAGACCAGTAACCGTAGGTGTGGCTTACATGTTGAAACTGGTGCATTTGGTAGACGACAAGATTCATGCTCGCTCCACAGGTCCATACTCACTCGTGACCCAGCAACCCTTGGGTGGTAAAGCACAGCAAGGTGGTCAACGGTTTGGGGAAATGGAAGTGTGGGCATTGGAAGCCTTTGGTGCAGCTTACACTTTACAGGAGTTGCTCACTGTGAAGTCAGACGACATGCAGGGACGCAACGAAGCACTCAATGCGATCGTCAAAGGCAAAGCAATTCCCCGACCTGGTACACCAGAATCCTTCAAAGTATTGATGCGAGAACTGCAATCCTTGGGCTTAGATATCGCCGTACACAAAGTGGAAACACAAACAGACGGTAGTTCCCTAGATGTGGAAGTCGATTTAATGGCAGATCAAGGATCTCGTCGCACACCACCACGTCCAACTTATGAATCCCTTTCCCGCGATTCGCTAGAAGAAGAAGAGTAAATAGGGAATAGGGTGTAGGGAATAGGGTGTGAGGAATAAAAATTCATAACTCCTAAACGCCAGTTGCTACAACGGGGGGAACCCCCGCAACGCACTGGCTCCTCCTAACTCCCCACTCCTAACTCCCCACTCCCGATCAAAACTGAATACTCACACAAACACAGCCTCAAGCCCGTGTTCCCTCTCCAAGTTAAAACTTAGAACTCAGCACCAAACAAATGAGACCTGCCCAAACGAATCAGTTTGACTACGTTAAAATCGGCTTGGCATCCCCTGAACGCATTCGCCAGTGGGGCGAAAGAACTCTACCCAACGGTCAGGTGGTAGGTGAAGTTACCAAGCCAGAAACTATAAATTACCGTACCCTAAAGCCGGAAATGGATGGCTTATTTTGTGAGCGCATCTTTGGTCCGGCTAAAGATTGGGAATGCCATTGTGGAAAATACAAAAGAGTACGTCACAGAGGTATTGTATGCGAACGCTGTGGCGTAGAAGTGACTGAATCACGTGTGCGTCGCCATCGTATGGGCTATATTAAGCTCGCCGCACCAGTTGCTCACGTTTGGTATCTCAAAGGGATTCCTAGCTATATTTCCATCTTGCTGGATATGCCCTTGCGAGATGTAGAGCAAATTGTCTATTTCAATTCCTATGTTGTTCTTAGTCCTGGCAATGCTGAAACCCTAACATATAAACAGCTCCTCAGTGAAGATCAGTGGCTGGAAATTGAAGACCAAATTTACAGTGAAGATTCTCAACTGCAAGGAGTAGAGGTTGGTATTGGTGCAGAGGCATTACTGCGCTTGCTAGCTGATATTAACTTAGAGCAAGAAGCAGAAAGCCTGCGGGAAGAAATTCAAGTTGCTAAGGGTCAAAAGCGAGCAAAGCTGATTAAGCGGCTGCGGGTGATTGACAACTTCATCGCCACCGGCTCTAAACCAGAGTGGATGGTTATGACGGTGATCCCCGTGATTCCTCCTGACTTACGTCCCATGGTGCAGCTGGATGGTGGACGATTTGCCACCAGCGACTTGAATGATTTGTATCGGCGAGTCATTAACCGTAATAATCGTCTAGCACGCTTGCAAGAAATTCTGGCTCCTGAGATTATCGTTCGCAACGAAAAGCGGATGTTGCAAGAAGCAGTGGACGCATTGATTGACAATGGTCGTCGTGGACGAACAGTGGTGGGAGCCAATAACCGACCACTGAAGTCTTTGTCAGACATTATTGAGGGTAAGCAAGGTCGTTTCCGCCAAAACTTATTGGGTAAACGGGTTGACTACTCTGGACGTTCCGTTATTGTGGTAGGACCAAAGCTCAAAATCCACCAGTGCGGTTTGCCAAGAGAAATGGCAATTGAACTCTTTCAACCATTTGTCATCAATCGTTTGATCCGCAGTGGGATGGTGAACAATATCAAAGCGGCGAAAAAGCTCATATCTCGCTCCGATCCAAGTGTATGGGATGTGCTAGAAGAAGTCATTGAAGGACACCCAGTTTTACTTAACCGAGCACCAACACTGCACCGCTTGGGTATTCAGTCTTTTGAGCCAATTTTGGTAGAAGGGAGAGCTATTCAACTCCACCCCTTGGTGTGTCCAGCATTTAACGCTGACTTTGACGGTGACCAAATGGCAGTCCACGTACCGCTCTCGCTGGAAAGTCAGGCGGAGGCGCGGTTGTTAATGCTCGCTTCTAACAACATTTTGTCACCGGCTACAGGTAAGCCAATTATCACACCTAGCCAAGATATGGTGTTAGGAGCCTATTACTTAACTGCAGAAAACCCTCGTGCAACCAAGGGAGCAGGAAGGTACTTTGCTTCTCTAGATGACGTCGTTATAGCTTATGAGCAGCAGCAAGTTGACTTACATGCCTTTATCTATGTGCGGTTCGACGGCGAAGTTGAGACAGACCAACCTGATACAGAGCCTATACAGATAGAAGAAAACGGCGACGGTAGCCGAACTGTGCTTTATAAATTCCGCCGTATCAGAGAAGATGCCCAGGGAAATTTAATCTCTCAGTATATACGTACAACTCCAGGTCGCGTTATTTACAATAAGGCGATTCTTGAAGCAATAGCGAGCTAGGGAATGGGGAATAGGGAATAGGGCATAGGTATTTAAGAAGATTCCTTACCTTAGACCCATAAGACAGTTCTCACAAAACGCGTTATGGACTGCGTTTACCAGCACTCATAGAAATTTGTCTTTCCCATACCCCATGCCCCCATGCTCCATGCCCCATGACTAGTGAATAGGAACTCTTAAACGAATGACTAGTGAAAAATTAATTTTTCGGAATCGTATAGTTGGCAAAGGTCAATTGAGAAATTTGATTGCTTGGTCGTTTACGCACTATGGTACGGCACGGACAGCAGTCATGGCTGACAAATTGAAAGATTTGGGATTTCGTTACGCTACCAAAGCAGGAGTTTCCATCAGTATTGATGATTTGATGGTGCCGCCAAGTAAGCGATCGCTCTTAGACGCTGCTGAAGCGGAAATTCGTGCTACTGAAGCTCGTTATCAACGTGGAGAAATTACGGAAGTTGAGCGCTTCCAAAAAGTTATTGACACGTGGAATAGTACGAGTGAAGCTCTTAAGGACGAAGTTGTCAGCCACTTCCAAAAGACCAATCCTCTAAACTCCGTTTACATGATGCAGAACTCCGGAGCCAGAGGTAACATCTCTCAGGTAAGACAATTGGTAGGAATGCGGGGACTGATGGCAGATCCTCAAGGGGAAATCATCGACTTGCCCATCAAAACCAACTTCCGCGAAGGTCTGACTGTAACAGAATATATCATCTCCTCTTACGGTGCAAGAAAAGGCTTAGTAGATACGGCACTGCGAACTGCTGACTCTGGTTACTTAACCCGTCGTCTGGTGGATGTAGCCCAAGATGTGATTATCCGGGAATTTGATTGCGGTACCACTAGGGGCATTCCCTTGCGCTCCATGACAGAAGGCAACAAAGTCCTAATTCCCCTGGCTACAAGGTTGCTAGGACGAGTCGTTGCTGTTGATGTCGTGCATCCAGTAACAGGAGAAGTCATTGCACCTCGGAACACTCCAATTTCCGATGACTTAGCTCTAGTCATCCAAAAAGCTGGGGTGACTGAAGTGATGGTGCGATCGCCTCTAACTTGTGAAGCAGCACGTTCTGTATGCCAACACTGCTACGGTTGGAGTTTGGCACATGCCAAAATGGTTGATTTAGGGGAAGCTGTCGGTATTATTGCAGCACAAAGCATCGGTGAGCCGGGAACCCAGTTAACCATGCGGACTTTCCACACAGGTGGTGTATTTACCGGCGAAGTGGCAAAACAAGTGCGAGCTGACATTGATGGTACTATTCGCTTTGCTTCAAAAATGCGGACAAGACCATTTCGCACCCGTCACGGAGAAGATGCCCTTTACGTAGAAACCAACGGTACGATCTTTCTTGACCCACTAGAGGAACATAAACAGGCAAAACCTGTAGAAATTGGTGTCACCCAAGGTTCTACACTCTATATTGTTGACAAACAGCAAGTCAAACAGGATCAGCTCATAGCAGAAGTTGCGCTTGGGGGTCGCACAACTCGTGCCAATACAGAAAAAGCTGTCAAAGACGTAGCTTCTGACTTGGCAGGAGAAGTGAAGTTTTCTGAGGTTGTGGCAGAACAAAAAACTGACCGCCAGGGCAACACAACCACAACAGCAGCACGGGGCGGCTTGATATGGATTCTGTCAGGGGAAGTTTATAACTTACCACCAGGGGCAGAATTAGTAGTTAATAATGGCGATACCATCACAACAAATGGTGTATTAGCCGAAACTAAGCTAACGACATTACATGGTGGTGTCGTACGCTTGCCTGAAGCAACCCCAGGAAAGAGCACCCGAGAAATTGAAATTATCACTGCTTCAGTTGTATTAGATCAGGCAACCGTAACAGTGCAAAGTTCTCAAGGTCGTAACAACTATCTAGTCTCAACTGGAAATAACCAAGTCTTTAACCTGAGAGCAACCCCAGGCACAAAAGTTCAAAATGGTCAGGTTGTCGCTGAGTTGATTGATGACCGCTATCGTACAACCACTGGTGGATTGCTGAAATACGCTGGCGTGGAAGTCCAGAAAAAAGGTAAAGCAAAACAAGGTTATGAAGTTGTCCAGGGAGGCACACTCCTGTGGATTCCAGAAGAAACCCACGAAGTCAACAAGGATATCTCCTTACTATTAGTAGAAGATGGTCAGTTTGTAGAAGCTGGCACTGAGGTTGTTAAGGATATATTCTGCCAAAACAGTGGTGTGGTGGAAGTTACCCAGAAAAACGACATCCTTAGAGAAGTCGTGATCAAGCCAGGGGAACTGCTCATGGTGGATGATCCAGAGGCAGTGATGGGTAAAGACGGAACTTTTGTTCAGCCTGGTGAAGAGTTATTGGGACAAATCGCCACAGAGTTACGGTATATCGAGTATGTAGAATCTCCCGAAGGTCCTGCACTACTGAGCCGTACAGTCTTTGAATTCCCTGTGCCAAACAATCCTGATGTACCATCAACCACATCAGTCAGTCAGCAAACAGGACGTTCAATTCAGTTACGGGCAGTACAGCGCCTGCCTTATAAGGATTCTGAACGCGTCAAGACTGTTGAGGGTGTAGAGTTGTTACGGACTCAACTGGTACTGGAAATAGAACAGGAAGGCGACCAGGACCACAATGCTTCTCCTCTAGCAGCAGATATTGAATTGGTTGCTGATGCCGATGACTCAGAGGTTCAACGCTTGCAACTAGTGATATTGGAATCCTTGGTAGTTCGTCGGGATATCACTGCAGATGCTACCCAAGGTAGTACCCATACAACCCTAGAGGTAGAGGATGGGCAAACAATCGCACCTGGATCTGTCGTTGCACGTACCCAAATTTTGTCCAAAGAAGGTGGTATTGTGCGGGGTGTGCAACGAGGCACAGAAGCAGTTCGCCGCTGTTTGGTATTGCGCCATAGTGACATGATAGTCATGAATACTGCAAAGCCGAAGGTGAAAGTAGGTGATCTGCTTGTAGAGGGTACAGAAATTGCACCAGGAACTTTTGTCGAAGAATCTGGGCAAGTGGTTTCAATTAAGAAATTAGGCGAAGCCAGTAGTGCAGGTGAAGATGCCTCTTCTACATCCCTTGCTAGCCCAGTGTCCTACTCTGTTACCCTCCGTGTCGGTCGTCCTTATCGCGTCAGCCCTGGAGCAGTTTTGCAAATAGAAGACGGCGATTTGGTACAGCGCGGTGATAACTTGGTGTTGCTTGTATTTGAACGTGCCAAGACTGGAGACATTATTCAAGGGTTGCCCAGAATTGAGGAACTCCTAGAAGCTCGTAAGCCTAAAGAGGCGTGTGTTCTGGCACGTCGTGGAGGAGAGGTCAAGGTGGTTTACGGTGATGGTGATGAAGCGATCGCTGTAAAAATTCTGGAATCTAATGGCGTAGTCACAGATTATCAAATTGGACCTGGACAAAACTTGATCGTTCCAGATGGAGCGCATGTACAAGCAGGACAAGTGCTGACTGATGGTCCCTCCAATCCCCACGAAATTTTGGAAGTCTTTTTCAATTTGGGTTCTGAGGATGGAGTCTATGCCTGTGCGAGCCATGCTTTACAAAAAGTGCAGACGTTCTTGGTAAACGAAGTGCAATCTGTGTATCAGTCCCAAGGTATTGATATTGCTGATAAGCACATTGAAGTTATCGTCCGCCAAATGACCTCGAAGGTGCGGGTAGATGATGGTGGTGACACGACTATGCTCCCCGGAGAATTAGTAGAGTTACGCCAAATTGAGCAGGTAAATGAAGCTATGGCTATCACTGGTGGTGCACGTGCACAGTACACTCCAGTTTTGTTGGGTATTACCAAGGCATCCTTGAATACAGACAGCTTTATTTCTGCGGCTTCCTTCC
>Ga0070738_10006767_pt1 | contig 11814 bp, 5 predicted proteins | sample Coa_R2_2_FD_66446 | JGI IMG/M metagenome (GOLD analysis project Ga0070738, IMG submission 66446) | Surface soil microbial communities from Centralia Pennsylvania, which are recovering from an underground coalmine fire - Coalmine... | ecosystem: Environmental > Terrestrial > Soil > Unclassified ... | reverse complement strand
GGCGCATTCACAGACTGCACAACGTGTTGCTGGCGAGCAATTACAAAAATTCTCCACAGGTGGCCGATCTTGGGTTGCTTCTGCGAAATTGGAGGGCGGGAAAGGTGTAACGGATCCCATTTGCCGGGCTATATGGGGAGTTAGTCAAAAATGGCGGCACTTCCTACACCAAAGGGCGCATTTATCAGATGATACGGAACAATACTTTCCCAACTGATCCAGGGAGACGGTGGATACTGGCAAAGTTGCTTGGTATTCCCCCGTTCCTGCTTGGTTTGCAGTCGCTTGATGATCTCCTCGCGCAGCAGGAAGCTGGCAGGAAAATGAAACGTCCTCAAAAGGCAGGCGCTTCTCAAGCGATGGCAGGCACGCGGCAATTTTCTCTTGAGGAGTATCGTCGAGCGTTGGGGAACTATTGGCAACAACATCGAACGGATACCTTGTTAGGAGAGATCAGTGATATTCACCGAAGAATACGTGTATTAGAGAAAAAGGCTCTCTATGGAGAGCAGCAGGTAAAAGAGCAGTGCATTCCGCTTCTGTGTGGCTATCACATGCTCCTGGCCAATTTTAATACGGATCGGGAGCATTACGATGCAGCTATTCTCCACCTCAATGAAGCCTATGCACTTGCAAAAGAGAAGCGCCTTTCTCGCTTGCAGGCGACCATTCTTCTGCGCAGAGGATGGGCCTGTAAAGAGCGGGGAGAAAAATTCGCACGCCTTCCTGATTTCGAGGTGGCCCAACGCGATTTTGCCTGTGCCGCAACTGATTATCAAGCAGCACTCACTATCAGCAAGCAGGCATATCCTAATCTTCTGGGGGCTGTTACCATATCTCTGGGAAAGATAGGGGCTGAGACCGCGCGTACTCCTAAGGAGTTCAAAGATGCAATAGTTCAAATAGACCAGGCCGCTTCATTTATTGGACGAGACAATGATGATGAAGATCTCCATTTTGTTCATACTGATGAGGTTCGTTACCATCTGGATAGAGCACAAGCCTATCTGATTGCTCCTGAAAGAGTCGTCCAGTATCCGCAGGATGCGCGGCGAGAATTGCGCGAAGCGCTGTCTGCGACACAGCCTCCCTATCCAAAACGTCGCCAGGCATACAGTTTAGTTCTAGACGCGCAGTCGTATTTCATTGAGCGTGAGTATGAACAATCGGCGAGGAAAGCGAGAGAAGCGGTGATACTGGCCCGTGAAATCGGCTCGACCATTAACATCACGCGTATTGCCTCACTCTACGAGGTGATGTCGGTGGCCGATGGCCCGAAAAATAACGTAGACATGGCGGTGTTGGAGATCGAACTGAGGAAAACGCTGTATCCTGACCTTTTCTCTTAGATATTCAAAATTAACTCAACTATTCAGTGCGTAAGAAATCGCAATACGGCTCAGGGAGACTCAAGGCAAAAGCTTAGCTGCAAGCCTCTATCGTTCCTCACAACTCCATTTCTCGCAAAACAGTCCTCTGCTGGCCCGATCTGATCTGCTAACGGCGCTGAACTACGCAAAAAAGAGCACGGATCCTTCGCTCAGGGGAGCGGTGTTCTCAGAGGTGGCGCGCGCGCTTGCTCTGGTCGAGACCGACCTGGCAGCAGCGACTCACGCTCAACAGCTTTTCGATCAGGCGGGGAGATGTGCCAGGGAAAGGACCGGCAATGATGAGTTCGCGCTCCTGCACCCCGCCAATTGCTGTTGCAGGTTGCTGAGAGAGATGGTCACGGCTGGCTGTGGCTTTCCAGGTCCTGGCTCGTTTGGTGAACCGGCCTGCTGTAACGTGACGATACCTTGCGCATCCACAGGGAAAGCATTGTAGACCAGCAGCCAGGTTTCCACTTTTCCCTGTCCGGGCTGAAGTGTAGGACTGAACACAATAACGTAGTGATCGCCGTCCCTGAGTTGGGGGAATGGATCGAGCCAGTACTGGTCCTGTTGTACCTGACCGCCCAGCGTCATAAATGCTTCGGTTTCCTGTTGTCTGTGGTCCTTGAAAATCTTCATCGTTCCGAATTGGACCGGCGTATAGATGCGATACCCCTGCTCAACGATCGTTTGAGCGATTGATGCATGCGGGGCAACAGCACTGATATGTGGCCTCAGTCCATCGGGCGTATCCCAACGGCTCTTTCCATGAGTAATCTGGGTAACTTCCGCGACCAGAAGCGCCGAACACATGCTTTCTGGCGTATTGAATTCATACCGATCGGCCTCGTCGTGGAGAGTGATTGGCGGGTACGACTGGTCGGCGGTTGAGGATCTCTGGTTGGCTGCTGGATGCTTGACATGCGGCCAGCACGAAAAGTAGGACGAGAGCAGCCCCCAGAAAAATGCGCTGAGAGAGGATAGACATGTCCCGGGTCTCCTTGCGTCCGCGCACGTTTGTCTGTTCCCTCTCTGCCAGTTGCAAGAGGGGGTATTCTCCTGCGCTGCTCTCGGTGCTCTAGGCCAGCACGTTCACCAGCCGCCCCAATTTCTCAAGCTCGACCACCACCTCATCGCCGGCCTTCAGCCAATTGCCATCGCCGCGCCCGGTGATCACGCCCTCTGGTGTGCCTGTCAGAATCACATCGCCCGGCTCCAGCGTCATATATTGGCTGAGATAACTGACAAGGAATGCTACAGAGAAGACCATATCGGCAGTTGAAGAGTCCTGGCGCACCTCGCCGTTGACCAGGCAGCGAATATGCAGGCGCTGCGGATCGGGAATCTCATCGGCAGTGACGAGATAGGGACCGATAGGCAGGAACTTATCCAGCGCCTTGCCGAGCAGCCACTGGCTGGTGCGAAACTGCAAATCGCGCGCGCTCAGATCGTTGGCATTGCAATAGCCGAGCACATAGGCCAGCGCCTCAGATTCCGCAACGAAGCGGGCGCGCCGTCCGATCACCAGGGCCAGTTCCGCCTCGTAGTCGTACTGACGCGCATTCGCCGGCAGGGGAATTGTCTCGCCGGATGCAGCCAGCCCGTTGGCGTACTTGGGAAAGAGCACGGGCGTTTCGGGCACGGCCATCCCCGACTCGGCGGCATGGCGGCGATAATTCAGGCCGACGCAAAGAATCTTTCCGTAGCGTGAAACGCAGGGACCATACGTCAACATCTCCTCGCTGAGCAGCCAGGGCGAACTGTCCGCTTGCTCCCGCGCAAGCTCTTCCAGGTGGCGCAGGGCCTCCAGGGCCTGCTCGCCATCTGCGCACAGTTCTTCAATGCTGGCCGGAAGGTGTGCCGGCGCATCTGCCAGCGAATCGCGGGCGGCGGCCACATCAATCACACCGCGCCCTGTCCTTAGGCCCAGGCGGGGGCCATCGGGAGCTTGAAAGTGTAAGAGATACATGCCTGGAAATATAATCCTTTCTCTCTGTCCTCTGGGTGGTATCGAAGCGGCGCTCCAACCATTCGCTCGCTCTGGCGCAAACCTCGGCGCTCAGAGTTCCTCACAGCCGTGTGCCGATCAGCGGGCCACGCTTCTGGACGCGCTCGGTGAGCAAGCGATAGGTGGAACTGGAGATGCTCACCTGCTCACCCCTGCGAGTGCTTTGCCGGAGACAGAAAAACTCCTCATGCGCATTATATATCATCGGGGTTCGCGAGGGCTATGGTCCGCTTCGCCCGCCACCGGTCGCGTCGTGAATTATTTCGGTACCTGGTTCTCCTGAGATGCTGCTGTGTGAAATATGTCACAGGAAGAACGTGAGCAAAAAGCTAGAAACTTGCAATCTGGGTGATAGCATAAGAGAAAAGCCGCCGCGCTTGTTTATAAGGAGAGACAAACTTATGAACATGCAAAATCTTGAAGGAGAGTCATTTGGAGTATATCGTTTAGTACGTTTGCTGGGCCGTGGCGGTCTCGCCGATGTCTACCTGGGCGAGCAGCGCGGAAGCGGGAGCAGGGTCGCGCTCAAAATACTGCGTTTCCCCTTACTCCCGGATGGCCTGGAAACGTTTCTGCGCACGATGCAGGAGTATACGCGGCTTTTGCACCCGCATTTGCCGCGCCTGCTGGAATGTTTAAGCTGGGATCACAGGCCAGTAGTCGTGATGGAATATGCGCCTCAGGGATCGCTGCGTCAGCGCTATCCGCGAGGGACCAGGCTTGCTCCAGCGACGATTTTACCGTATGTGATGCAAATAGCGGAGGCACTAGGGCATTTGCATCAGCAGCATTTGCTGCATCTGGACATCAAGCCGGAGAATATGTTGCTCAGGGCTGATGGGACGTTACTGCTCAGCGATGCCGGGCTATTTCAGGCGCTGCCGGAGAGCATACGGATTCAGGTAGCGTTTGACATGACCGGTCAGGCGCGGCCTCTCCCTCCTGAGCAATTGCAGGGAGCGGCCTCAGTTGCCAGCGATCAATACGCGCTCGGCTGCGTGATTTACGAATGGCTAAGCGGAAAGCCGCCGTTCAGTGGCACTTTTGCCGAGATCGCGGCGCACCAACTGTTCGAGCCGCCGGCCCCATTGCGCACCCACGCACCCGAACTCTCACCTGCGCTCGAAGAGGTACTTGCGATGGCGCGGGCCCGGCAGGTGGACAAACGTTTCGCGACCATTCAGGCGTTCGCGGCTGCTTTTGAGCAAGCGGTTCGCGAAGAGGGGAGATCCTCAGGGGCGACGAACGCGCGGACTCGTTCTCTTGCGGCAGAGACGCGCAAGCTGTTCACCGAGCAAGGCGCGCCGGTCGCCTCCTCGGCAACCAGCGAGGTTGTGCTTCCTGAACAAGCAGCTGGTGGGCAAGAGAGGGTCCGTCAGAGCGCGCCGACGTTTTGCAAGGGCTGTGGCTGGCCGCTGCCAGAGCAAGCTGGAGCAACCTGCCCGACCTGCGCGTATCCATTGGAGGCTCTTCAAGAGCGGAGTCTGTTAGAGACAGCCGCGCGCGATTTACAGGCGCTTGTCCAGGTTGGCGGGGCGTGGCTGCCGGTGGCCGGACTGGCCCGACTCTCTGATACCTCTCTTCAGGCGTTCAGGCGTGTAGCGAAATACAGCCATCATCCTCTCCCGGTTATAGGGCTCCTGCAGCATTATCAGCGACGTTTGCAGGAGCTAGCCCCGGCGCAGTCATCGGCTCAGAGCTCTCAGCCTGTACCTGTGTTACAGGAGGGGGGGGCGCGCACAGGGATGACGAACGTAAACGTTTTGCCGCGCGCAGTCACTCCATCCGCTGCCGGCCCGGTTGCGCGTCCGCGACCCGAGGGGCGCACGCCACGTTCCAGCCCGCTCCCCGTGTTGCGCCCGCTCATCGAATCGCCTGCCGGACTGATGGTGGCGCTCGGCACCTTCCTGCTCCTCATCGCCATCCTGGTCCTACCGTTCGCCTTTCCCGGTTCCCCCTTACCTCTCCCGGTCACGCTTGGCGCGCAAATCTTTTTCGCCTTCATGGCCATTTCGATGCGGCGCTCGGCCCGCTTCCGCGATTTTGCCGGCATCTATGCCAGCTTTTTTGCCCTCACCGTTCCTCTGCTAGCCATTGATGTGTTTCAGAGCAGTCTCACCACGAACATTCTCTGGCTAGTGGCCCTGGCCGCGCTCTACGCAACCATTACCTACGGGGCCTTCGCCATCTCACAACGCTTTCGTCCGTTTGGCGTGCTCTGCGCCACAGCCCTGGTCGTGGCCGTTCTCGCTCTCACGCAAGCTCTCAGCGGTTCGTACCTGTGGTCCGGAATCATGCTATTGCTGGTGGGGTTACTCGAATTAGCGGCGGTGGCGCGGCGTGGAGAGGAGCCTCAAGGATCGCTGGAGCAACTGTTTGCAGGTCCCTGGGACGTTCTGCGCCGTCCTATGGCATTCTCTTCGGTGCTGATCGCGTGTCTGGTTGCCTGCGTGTACGGCCTGGTAGGCGTAGTGGTGGTGCTGAGCAACCTGCTGGTAGATGTAGCGGGTCAGGAGGGTCTCCCGTTTGACCTCACGGCAGCAATAGCCTGGCTCATTACATTGCTGCTGCTCTTGCTCTGGCTTGCTCTTTTTATCAGGCGCACTCAGAATCGCTTTGGGGCATATCTTTTTGCCCCCTTGCTGCTTCTGTGTGTGCTCTTCGGGTGCTATGTGCTGTTTCCTGGGACCTCTGCCTCTTCGTCGTCTTCGATCCAATTGACTGCCAGTCTCAGCGAATCAGTGCTTGCTACGCAGGCTTTCATTTACGGCCTGGCACTGCTCGGGTGCGCGTACTTTTATTACGGCGCAGGTCGCTTTGTTTCTGATCTCTATCTGGGTTCCGGCCAGTACCGAGATCTTCTCACCGTTTTTCTCTTGTGCGCGCTGCCGCTTGTCGTTGCCTCGCACGTCCCGGGGCAGGTAGTGCAGTCTGCCTCCGTCCCGCATCTGCCCTTCCCCCAGTCAGGATTTCTCCTATTCCTGGACGCCCTGCTGCTCGGTGCTGGCGGCTGGCTGGCCGTACTTCTCGCCCGCCGGCGGCTGAGGCAGCATAATGCTCCGCGCGAGTCGGCGACGCCAGTTAGTCGCTGGCCCTGGGTGTTATTCCTGAGCGGACTACTCTTCACCTGGGCATATGGAACGTTCGGCCTGGCGTGCTCCTGGCTGACGGTCGGCTCTTTCTGGTGGTTCTGGGGCCTGACTCTCCTGCTTCTGCTCGTCCTGCTGGTGGGGAGCACGCGTTTGGGGAGACAATGGGTACTTGTTCTCGATCGGCTGGTTGTCGTCGAGGCGCTCCTGACGCTATTGTTGGGGATGCAAAGCCAGAACAACGGGCTAGTTCCGCTGGCCCTGCTTGGTTTTGGAACGCTATTCTACGCCATCCTGCTCTACCAGAAGCGTTCCGTCTGGCTCTTCGTTCCCTGGCTGTTCGTAGGAGTCACGCTGCCCGATCTGCTCATGAACGCCTACGGGGTTGTCCTGCTGTTGGGAGTGCTCTTGCCATTTGCATCTATGGGTATCAGACGCGCCATGCCGGGTCCGCGTCGGCTCTCCTGGGCAGCACGTCTGCGCGAAGGGCAACTGGACACTGCCTGGCAATGGGAGTGGCCGCTGCTCACGCTCGGGCTGATCTGCGGTGCATGCATCATTCTCCATGATTTCCGGCAGGGCGCGGTCATCTCCATTTCCGGGCTGACATTCTCGCTGCCCACCATTGGCGAATTTGTCACGCTGGCGATCGCCTGGTACCTGGCTGCTGGCCTGGCGCGGGTCCAGTGGTGGCTCGTTCCGGTTAGCTTCTTTACGCTGGTGACGCTGCTGCACCTGCCGCCGCTTGCCTGGGGATTCTGGTGGCTGGTTGGCATAGTGCCGAGCTGTGCATTGCTCGGCTTCTGCATCGGGCGGCTCGGCGGGCGCATCTGGGCGCTGCCCTGCTACGCGACTGCGTTTGTGGCCGCTTTGCTCTCGGGGTTTGCTTCCCTTTTGCCCGCGACGCAGGTGACGCGCCAGCTTCTTCCGTGTTGCTTCTTCCTCTATGCCATCCTGACGTTTTTCGTTCTGCGTTTGGAGTGGGCTTCAAGCGGGAGTCGGTGGCTCGGCGGCGCCTTAAACGTGCTGACCGCTGGCTTCGGCGTTTCGGCTCTGCTGCTGGTGATACCGGTGCCCACCTACGAGCTTATTGGCCAGCGAGTGAGTATGGATATCGTTGTTGCTGTGGTCGGGGGCTGTGCGGCGTTCGTCGGGCTGCTTATCCGGCGCAGATTGCCGGAGTCTGCTTTCGGAGGGCTTGCCTGGAGCTGGCCCTGGTACGTGATCGCGGCAGTCGCCGTTCTCGTCGTGGGAGGCAGAGCGCCGCAGCCGGCACGCTTCTATGAACTGAGCGCCTTTACCTTGCTGGCCACGCTGGTGATGTTGAAGGAGCGCGTGCCAGATGCGCTGGTCGTGCCGTTCGTGCTGGCTTTCTGGGCAATAGTCTCGGCAGGCTGGGAGTTCTGGCAGAGCATGTTGGCTGGCAGTGTCCTATGTTACCTGACGTTTGCCTCGCACTATGTCTGGCGAGCGATTACGCCCTTGCGCCTCTGGTTGCCGGCACGCGTCCCGGCGCTCATTCTCGCCCTGGGTGGGCAGACCGCCATCACCGGCGTGCTGCTGATCTTCTACGGCGGTTCCGGGGCAACGGCGCTGGAGCTCCAGGCCGGGGCTGGTTCGCTGGTCTTGCTGGCGCTGCTGATCCTCTGGGTTGCGGTTTCCCAGCCCGACAGGCAGGCGCGTATCGGAGCAGGCTTTTTCATAGGTCTGCTCATGACGCTACTGATCTCCTGGGAACTGCGCCTGTTCCCCAACCTGCTCGCCGATGTCTTCTTCCTCCCGCCGGCCAGCTATCTCACGGTCTGCGCCCCGTTCCTTCTCAGAGATAGATCGGCGCCCGCGCTTCAGCGCATTGGATGGGCGGCCATGATAATCGGGGCATGTGGTCTGTTTCTCCCGTCCCTGGTGTTAAGCAACATCGGCCAGGGGAGCGTTGGCGAGCTGTCGGCCAGGCTGGTCTCCACCCTGCTGCTTCTGGGCGAATGCCTCTGGCTCTTTGGCCTGGGCGTTGTCACGCGCGTGCGGTTCTTCCTTCTCGGGGGGACGGCCCTGGTTGTTATCGCAGGCATCGATGCCCTGCTCTACGCAACCTCGCATATCCAGCAAGCGGGTGTCATGCTTGTTTGGCTGGCGCTGGCCGTTTCGGGCGTTGCCTTGATCGCAGGAGCGGCATTTCTGACGATGGGACGGTCAAAGGGCTAGCGAGGATGTGGGTTGAGGCGCAAATGAAGCAGCCCGGGGATTCTCAGACATATCCTCGGAGTTGATCGGCGCGTCGATAGGCTGCTCGCGCCTCCTGGTCGTGTCCAAGCGCTTGCAAAGCGTTGCCCCGGCGTTCGTGCAGATCGGGATCGGAGGGCTCGGACTGAAGCAAGCGTTCATAAATTGCCAATGCTTCCGCAGGTCGGTTGAGGAGGAAGAGCGCGTCGGCCTGGCGCAGACTGGGAGCGCCGGGAGCGTCATACTGGAGGGCCAGCCGGTAGGACGCGCGCGCCTCCTCAAGCCGTTTGAGCTTGAGCAGCGTATCGGCTTTGCCATAGTAAGCGCTGGCGTAGGTGGGATCAGTGCGCAGTGCCTGCTCGTAGGCCGCGAGCGCGGAACGATAAGCCCGCTGATTGTACAGCACATCGCCCTTGCCGCAGGAGGCCGGCGCGAAATCGGTCTGGAGTTGAAGTGCGCGCTCGAAAGCTGCCAGCGCGGGACGGAAGCGCTGCATTTCCGCCAGGACCACTCCCTGTCCATAGTGGGCGATGACAAGACGTTCATCACAGCGCACGGCGTGCTCGTATGCTTCCAGAGCCTCCCTATACCGGCCCAGGCGGTGGAGAACGTTGCCAAGCCCGGCGGCAGCCTCGGCGTGCTGGCCATTCTTGCGCAGAGCGGTGGTATACGCCATCAGCGCCTGCTCAAAGCGTTCCAGATGCCAGCAGGTATCGCCCAGCGCGCACCAATCTAGCTCAAGGTGTGGATCGGCCTGCAAAGCGCGGGTATAGGCGTCCAGAGCCTCTGCATACTGCTGGCAGCGAAAGCACTCGTCTCCTCTGGCCTTAAGCGCCAGGGCGGCATCCTCTCGAGAGGCCGGTTCTGCTGGAGGCGCAGGCTGGTGCAGCATCTGCGGTCCTCGGATACGCTGGCACGCAGCCAGCGCGGTGGCATCGCCCGGCGTGAGAGAGAGAATCTGCTCATAGATCGCCAGGGCCTCGCGCGGGCGGTTCAGTGTGAGCAAAATCTCGCCTCTGGCCTTGAGGGCCTCGAGATCGGCGGGATCGAGCCGTTCAACTCGTTCGTACCACTCCAGCGCCTGCTCAAAGCGTTGTTGGGCCGCTTCCGCCTGGCCTTTCGCGAGCCACGCCTCTTTGAGCGAACGATACTGGCCTGGATCGTGCGGCGCGGTCCGCAAGGCATAGAGGAAATGCGCAATATCGGCATGACGCTCCTCGCGCTCTTTGGCAAGCGCCTTGAGAATCGCCAGTTCGATATGGACCGGCACATCGGGACAGACCTGTGAGAGCGGCAGGGGTTCCTGGTAGTGATGCTGAATGGCCCAACTCAACCAGTGACCTCCCTCCGCTTTGATGGGTTTGTGGCCCGTCACCAGTTCATAGGCCAGGCAGCCCAGCGCATACTGATCGCTTTTGCTGCTCACCTGTCCCTCAAATTGTTCCGGGGCCATATAAGGGGCAGTACCGGCGGCCTCGGCCACTTGACTCTGGTCGGCCTCGAGCACGACGGCAATGCCAAAATCGGCCAGCAGCGCGTTTCCTGCTTCGTCGAACAGAATATTCTCCGGTTTCAGATCCCGGTGAATCACCGGTCGCGGCTGCTCATGAGCATGCTGAAGGGCCTGGCCCACCTGCTCAAGAATGGTCAGTACCTCCTCCAGGGTGAAGTGTCTCCCTTGTTGATGTATGCGATTGCGCAGCGAGCCGCCCGGCGCATAGGCAGCAATCAGGTAGGGGGGAAACCCCTCCTGATCTATTCCGGCGTCGTAGAGGGGGAGAATGTGAGGGTGCTTGAGCGCCTCCAGCAGCCTGGCCTCCTGCAAAAATTCCTGGCGGGCCTGCGGCGAAGCGCCCAGATTGGTGTGCAGAAATTTGATCGCAGCAACACGCGGCAACACTGTATGTTCGGCCAGATAGACCGCGCCGAAGCTGCCGCTGGCTAGCCTCCTGCCGATGCGATAGTTGCCCAGGTATCGCCCGCTGTAGTCCTCGTTCGTCTGATCAGCCATGATCTTCGGGTGTGTTCTTCCCGTATGCATGAAGAAAGGAGGTGTCCATTATTATACACTGCTCAACCAGGGCTAAACAATGTGTATCTTGTCAGAGATGAGCGCAGCGAAACAAGGTCTTGCGACTCCGCCGAGCGCATGCAACGCGCCCTGGATCCTTCACTCATCACAGAAACGAATTTCCCAGGCGTTGCCCGCATCCTACTTGACAGGCACGGGAAAAATAATTATATTCGTAATAGCTACGATATTGATTTCGTAAATTGTCGAAATAATTGGCGTACATGGCAGCCCTCCTCTGGCCTGGCTCGAATCGGGCAATGAACGCTTTATCAAACGCAGGGAGAGGAGTTTCACTTCTTCAATGCAGGAAGGAGGTCGCGATGTTTCCCCATTCTTTGTGGCCTGTCCTGGCTGATCCACGCTGCTCTTTTTTCGGATCATCTCTATTTATTTCGGAAAGTATCGGAAGATTTTTGCCTGTATTGCCGGTTGTGATGGCGGGGACTGGATCAGAGCGATCATCTCTATTTCTTCTGCAAGAGTAAGGAACATGAGCTTCGCGTGCGAAAGGGGTTTTCTGTATTCTCCACTGTTCCGCTGCCTATCCATCTAGCAAGGATTGTATTACAGCCCGACCGATGGATGTCCTATAGAGGTAGGAAAGAGTCCCGCAAAGAAAGGAGGCGGGCCATGCCGATGGTGAACATGCGTGCTCCCCCGTTGTGAAGTAGAGAGATGGAAATACGCATGCACATGCTGTTTTCTTGTGCTTGTTTGTGTCGAGGAACCTGGTAAGCAGACCAGGAAGGAGATGTCATGGATGCAAACACACCCGGTGCTGCGTTGCGCCGGAAGCCCTTTCGACGGCTGATCGGAATGATCATGTTGCTCTGCTGCATGATCGGACTCTTCGCCGCTATTCCCCTCTTTACTCATCCCTTTGTTGCCCATGCGGCAGGCAGTGTACAGATCAACGCGGGTGGTCCGGCGGCCTCGCCCTTTATGGCCGACACGGACTTTAGCGGAGGCTCGACGGCCAGCGTGAGCACGACCATCGACACCAGCGGAGTAACCAATCCGGCTCCGCAGGCGGTCTACCAGAGCAACCGCTAT
>Ga0070738_10006763_pt1 | contig 11819 bp, 11 predicted proteins | sample Coa_R2_2_FD_66446 | JGI IMG/M metagenome (GOLD analysis project Ga0070738, IMG submission 66446) | Surface soil microbial communities from Centralia Pennsylvania, which are recovering from an underground coalmine fire - Coalmine... | ecosystem: Environmental > Terrestrial > Soil > Unclassified ... | reverse complement strand
TCGTGGTGGCTACCGCCTCATCCCGGTCGCGGTCGCGAGGTCGCCGGACACGTCCACGGGGATCGTCTCGTCCACGAACCGGAGCCGCTCGCGCTCGTCTTGTTGCGCTCACGGGAGTCGAACATGTCGTCGAATCTCGACGCCTTCGCCTCGTTCCGGTGGACGCGCGCGACGATGCCGAGCGTCCTCTCGCGCACGCGCGCACCGGCGTGGTCGAGGAGATACTCCATGAGCGCCGCCGAGGACTTGTAGCCCGGGACCCCCGGGAAGTCGTGGCTCGTGTAGGCGACGAGCTTCGCGAGCTCGATCGGAGGGTGCTTCTTCAGGTAGGCGAGCGTCCCCGAGTCAACGCAGAGGACGCTCCGGGTCCTCTGCGTTTTTCATTCCGCTTGAGGCGGCGACGCGCTTACTTCTTCTTGTTCTGACGCATCCGCTCGCGGAAGGCGGCGAGCTTGTCGGCCTTCTGCGAGTCGCCCTTCTTGTCTTCCTTCTTGTCGTCCTTCTTCGCCGCGGGCGCCGGGGCGTCCTTCTTCTTGCCGAGGCCGGCGAACTTGGACTTGGGCTTCTCCTCCTCGCCCTCGTCCTCGTCCTTCGCCTCCTCGGCCTTCTTCTCGGGCTTCTTCTTGTCGGCCTTGGCCGGCGGAGGCGGAGCGGGCTCATCCTTCTTGCGCGTGAAGCGCGAGAAGAAGCCACCCTTCTTGGCCGGAGGCGGCGGAGGGGCAGCGGCTTCCTCCTCCTCTTCTTCTTCCTCCTCCTCCTCCTCCTCCTCGGCCTCTTCCTCGTCAGCCTCGGACTTGGCCTTGGTGGCGGGCTCCTCGGCGTCCTCGTCCTCCTCGGACTTGGACTCCTCCTCCTCCTCGTCTTCCGCCTCTTCCTCGGCCTCTTCCTCCTCCTCGGCCTCTTCTTCCTCGGCCTCGGACTCGGACTCCTCCTCTTCCTCGGACTTCTCCTCGGCTTCCTCTTCTTCTTCCGCTTCTTCCTCGGCCTCGGACTCCTCCTCGGCCTCTTCCTCTTCTTCCTCGTCCTTGGCAGCGGCCTTGGCGGTCGCGTCGACCTCGGAGGCGGACGAGATGTCGGAAGGCACGGAGTCCTCGTCGGGCTCCTCCTCTTCCTCCTTCTCCTCCTCTTCCTCCTCGTCCGCGGCCTCTTCCTCTTCCTCGGCCTCGTCCTCGGCCTTCTCCTCTTCCTCCTCCTCCTCGGGCTTGGAGTCGGAGGCGAGGTCGATCTCGGCGTCTTCCTTCGCGTCGGCCTCGGCCTTGGCGTCGTCCTCGTCGTCCTTGTCTTCCTCGGCCTCGGCGGTCGCGATCTCCTCGACGGACGAGCTCGTGTTGAGCTCCTCGGCCTCGTCGCCGACCTCGCTCACGTCGTCCACCTTGGAGGCGGCGAGCTCGGCCGCGCCCTCCTCGTCGGAGAGCTCCTCGATGTCCTCGAGCGACTCGCGCTCCTTCTCGGCGGCCTTGGCGTCGTCGGGCTTCTTCTTGGCCTTCGGAGCCTCGCCCTCCTCGACCGCGACGTCGAGCTCCTCGTCGTCGAGCTCGAGGTCGCCGAGGTCGTCGTCGTCGCCCTCCGACTTCTCGTCCTCGTCCTTGGTCTCCTCGTCGCCCGTCTCCTCGTCGGCGTCCTTCTCGTCCTCGAGGTCGTCGATGTCGATCGGCTGGACGTCGGTCTTCGGGCCCTTCTTCTTCGCCTCGGAGGACTCCTTCTCCTCGTCCTCGAGGTCCAGGTCGGCGAGGTCCGACGACGAGCCCGACCCGGCGGCGACCGCGGCGACCTTGCCGGCCGCCTTCTTCTTGCCCTTGACCGGAGCCTCGTCGCTCTTGCCCTTCTTCTTCTTGCGCTCGGCGCGGACGCCCTCGATCGCGCGGAGGATCGCCCGGTCCTCGCGGGCGTTTATGTAGCCCTTCTCGAGGAGGATCTTGTTCAGGCGGACGAGCCGCCGCTCCTTCTGGTGGATCTTCTTCTGTTCCTTGAGCGCTTCCTCGACCCACTTGGACTCGCAGATGTCGCTCTGGACCGCGATCTTGCCGTAGAAGCGGTCGGCCTTGCGGACGAGGTAGTAGAGGATCGCGTAGCGGAGGCCCTTCAGCTGCTTCCCCTTGATGATCCCCATGTCGAGGAGGACACGCTCGAGCGACTGCTTCTTGTGCTCGGTGTCCATGATCTCGCGCTGGAGCTTGAGGGCCTCGTCCAGCTTCTCCTCCTCCACCATGTTGTGCTGGAGGACGATCCGGCTCACGATGTCGTTCAGTGACTCGGCCACGAGAGACCCTCCAGACACAACTCTTTGCGGAACCTGGACGAACGGCGGGGAGGCATTCTATAAAGAGGCCCCGAGGCGGCGTCAAGTGATCGAGGAACGCCTGCGAACCCTGACCGCGCGCGTCCTCTTGACCGATCGTCGCCTGGACTGTCGGCGCTCCGAGAACGATCCCAAGCTGCGAGAGGCGTTGGGGTTGACGTGGCCCGTCATGAGGGCCGAGCAGGTCCACGGAGGAGCCGTGAGGGTCCTCGATGGCGACCCGGGCTCGGCGGTTCCTGGGGTCGACGGCCTCGCGACCCGCTCGAGGCTCGTGTTGCTGGCGCTCGGGGCCGACTGTCCCGGGATCGCGATCGTCGGGCGGCGGAGTGTCGCGGTCGCTCACTCCGGGTGGCGGGGGACCGTGGCCGACATCGGCGTGAACGCCGTCTCGGCGCTCGTTTCGCTTGGCGAGGAGCGCGCCGAGTTGCGGGCGTTCGTGGGTCCGGGGATCGGGGCCTGCTGCTTCGAGGTCGGGGACGAGGTCGTCGAGGCTTTTGAACGCGCGCACGGGCCGCTCGGACGGCTGCTCTCGCACAAGAAGAAGGCCCACATCGACCTCAAGGGAGCCATCGAGCGGAGGCTTCGAGAGGTCGCGGGAGTCGGGTCGGTCACCGTGGCCCCGGAGTGCACCCGGTGTTCGCCGACGCTGTTCTCGCGCCGCCGAGACGGGCCTGGCTGCGGGAATCACGCCGTGGTCGCGCACCTCCTGTGAAGTGGACGCGGGCTCACTGGGTCGGCGTCCTCGCGGCGATCGCGCTCCTCGGGGACTCGACGCTCTACGTCGTCTTGCCGGCTTCGCACTTGTTCACCGCGATCCAGGTCGGCGTTCTTTTGTCGGTGAATCGGTTCGCGCGGATCCTCTTCAACGACCCCACGGCGCGCCTCATTGACGGGTGGGGGTTGGCGGGACCTCTGGCTCTCGCGATGGCGCTCACGCTCACGACCTCGATGGGCTATGGCTACGTCGGCTTCGTCGGGTTCGCGGCGCTGCGAGTCCTGTGGGGGCTCGCCTGGAGCCTGCTCCGGAACGGAGCGAGCGCCGCCATTCTTGCCGAGGATGCAGCGCGGCATGGAGAGCTCCAGGGGAGCTTCCGGTCCTTGTCGAGGTTCGGGAGCCTCTTCGCGGTGCTCGTGGGGTCGTGGCTCGTCGGGAGAGTGGGGTTCGCGAATGCGTTCCTCGTCCTGGGCGCCGCGTCGATACCGGCACTCCTCGCCATCGGTTTGCTCGGATTCGAGAGAACGAACCGCCAAGAGCGCCAAGAGCGCCAAGAGGCTTCTTGGCGTCCTTGGCGCTCTTGGCGGTTCGCATCTTCGGGCGTCGTTTCTGTGGGGATCGGGGCCTTTCTCATCAACGCGGCCGCGACGAGCCTTCTCCTCGTGACACTCTCGCCGCGACTGGGCGCGCTCGGCTACAACCTGGAGTGGGAGCTCCAGCATCCGAACTGGATCGGCTTCGCATCGGTCGAATTGGTGGACGTCGATTTCCTCGGAATGACAATGAAGGTCGCCACGCTTGCCGGCATCGGCGCGTCCGGGCGTTGGATCTCGGAGATCTTCATCGCGCCCCTTGCTGGTCGCGCAGTGGATCGATTCGGCCGTGCTCCCTTTGTGGCGATCGGGGGCCTGTTGGCTGCCGGAGCGCTTGGCGGTTGTGCCCTTGCGGGATCGGCCAACGTATACGTGCCCTGCGTCCTCATGTCGTTCGCCATGCTCGTCGTCATGCAGACAGCTCTCGACGCCCTCGCCACGGATCGAGCCGGAAGCACTCTCTCGCTCGGCCGCTACTTCACGGCGGTGGACGTGGGAACCGCGATCGGCCCGCTCTGCGCCCCGGTCCTCGTCGAGTCGATCGGGCTCCGTCACACCTACTTCGGCTCCGCGGCCGTGGTCGCCGCGGTCGCCTTGGCGTATATGAGAGGCGGGAGCGAGCACCGTGCGGATCACGCGGGTCTACACGCGGACGGGTGACGGAGGCGACACGGGCCTCGGCGGCGGCCAGCGCGTGCCGAAGGACTCGCTCCGGATCGAGACCTACGGCACCGTGGACGAGCTCAATAGCTACCTCGGCGTCTGCGTCACGGCCTGCCCCGATCCGGAGATCAAAGGGCTCCTCGAAGAAATGCAGCACCGCCTGTTCGACGTGGGCGGCGATCTGTGCGTGCTCGACGAGGACAAGGCAAAGTTCAACATGCCGATCTTCCCCAAGGAGGAGACCGACCTCCTCGAGAAGATCATGGACAAGGCCCAGGAGGAGACCGGTCCGCTCGAGGAGTTCATCATCCCCGGCGGGACCGCGTGCGCGGCCCACCTCCACGTGGCTCGCTGCATCTGCCGTCGAGCCGAGCGCTTGGCGGTCGCCCTCGCGCACGAAGAAAAGGTCTCGCCGACGATCGTCCCCTACCTGAACCGCCTCTCGGACGCTCTCTTCGTCCTCGCCCGCCTCGCGAACAAGCGCGCCGGCACGGGCGACGTCTTCTGGAAGAAGAAGCGCGGCCTCATCGAGAAGGAGAAGAAGTCATGAAGCGCCTCGCGGTCGCGCTCATCATCATCACGTGCGCCACGCCCGCGCTCGCGCAGGACGAAGGCCTCGGCGGCGACGCTCCCAAGACGAAGGAGACCGCGAAGAAGGCCGAGGAGAGCCTCGCCCTCCCGATCCACCCGCTCGAGGGCGCGAAGGAGGGCGACTGGACCGCCTTCGTCTGGACCATGAAGGCGGGCCAGCGCGAGGAGAAGTCCCTCGACGACTGGAAGATCGCGAAGATCGCCGACGGCAAGATCGAGGTCCAGCAGCGGAGCAGCACCAAGACCGAGACGCTCGATGCCAAGGAGGTCCCCGCGCTCGAGCAGTTCCTCGGCATGACGTCGACCAAGGTGACCGACGTGAAGGTCGAGAACGACCAGAAGGCCATGGGCGGCCGCACCTTCGCGACGAAGAAGATCACCTTCAAGAGCGACGACGGACGCATGGTCGTGAACGTCTCGCTCTGGATCTCCAAGGACGTGAAGGGCTCGGGGATCGTCGCCATGCACATCGAGGGCGACCTCCAGAAGGGCACCAAGTTCACGGCCGACCTCGAGGTCGCGGGCTTCGGGTCGAAGGACAAGACCGAGTTCGGTAAGTCCGTGGAAGACGTGCAGAAGGACGTGAACGAGGCGAACAAGAAGAAGAAGGACGAGGCCGAGAAGGCTCCTCCCAAGAAGGACTAGCTCACGCGCGCGCGAGCCAGCTTCGTGCGCGCGCGGGCCAGGCTCATGCGCGCGGGGGCGGACTCCGTGCGCATGGGCGCGAGGCTCGCACGGGGGCGCGCGTCCCACGCTCGGGTGAACGTGAAGCTCGCTCGCCCGGGGACGACGTTCGCGGGCACGGAGACGTGCTTCGTGGCCCTGCGCACGTCGTCCGCGCCATGACGCACGGAGTCGAGACGCGCCCACACGTCTCTCGCGCGACCGGACGCGAGCTTCGCTCGGGAGGACGCGAGCTTCGCGCGGCAGGGCGCGAGCTACGTCTCCGCGGAGACGCGCTTCGCACGGAGGTTCATGAAGCTCGTGCGCGCGCGTGCGAGCTTCATGAACTTCCGCGCGAGCTTCATGACCACGGGCGCGACCGTCGCGCGGACGCGCGCGGGCTTCGCGTCCATGTGCGCGGAGCTCCTGGGGATGCGCGCGAGCTTCGCCCCGCCGCGCGCGAAGGACGCGAGCGGGACCGCGAGGCTCGCACCCATACGCGCGAGCTTCGACCCTGCTCGCGCGAAGAAGAAGCGTCCGCAGACGGACTCCGCGGGCACGAGCATGAGCCTCGCGCCTGCGCGCAAGAGCCTCAACCGGTTGGGCATGAAGCCCACTCGCGCGCCCATGAAGCTGTCCCGCGCGCGCATGAGCTTGGCGCGCGCACGCATGTAAGTGGCTCGCGCGAAGGGACCTCCGAGAAAATGGACGTCGCTGTCCGGAAACGACCTTCTCAAACGAGTAAGGGGGTGGAGGAACTCACTCATGAGCAACAACGGCTACGATCCCCTCGGTCAGTCCTACGGCCTCGAGCTCCGTCTCGATACCGCCTACGAGGGGATCGACAAGGTCTGGCCCGAGGGCGTGGAGAAGCTCCCGCTCCGGGGCAAGTGGTACACGAAGGACGACATGAAGGCGCTCATCGACGCCGAGCGTCAGCCCTGGAAGAAGCTCCGCGCGGCGAAGGCGGTCATCCGCCAGTTCTCGATCGACAAGAAGGGCCACAAGGAGACGGCGGGCCAGCTCCTCGACGACCTCAAGGTCACCATGTCGTCGCAGCACGGGGCCGAGAGCGAGCAGCTCGTCTCCATGGGCTTCAAGCCCAGGCGGAAGCGGCGTCCGCTCACGTCGCAGCAGGCCGCCGACGCGAACGAGAAGCGGCAGAAGACCCGCAAGGAGCGCGGGGTCATGGGCCGGAAGCAGCGCGCGGCGCTCAAGTTCGAGGGCGACGTGACGGTCCGCGTCGCTCCCGACGGCTCGGCGGAGATCGTGCCGGCGCCGAGCTCGCCGCCCCCGCCCGCGAGCGAGACTCAGGACCCCGCGACGTGATGTGAGGCCGCGGGGGGCCAGAGGCGCGCCATGATGCGGCTCTCGATCGCGTCCGCGAACCGGTAGCACACGGGGAGCACCGCGCCGAGGCTGGCCATGAGGAGCGACGCGGTGAGCAGCCGTGCTCCCGGCCGGTCCGACGCGAGGCGGACCGTCTCCATGAGGATGAGGGTGACGAAGCCGCACGTCGTCGCGCCCACGACGAGCTGCCGGCCGAGCGTGTGGCCCCGGATCCGCCCGAGCGCGGCCGGCAGGAACGGAAGCGTGCCCACGGCGAGCACGCCCGAGAAGCGATCGGCGTGGTGGGTGAGCTCGTGCCACGCCTCGGCGAGGCCCTTGAGTCCGCCGCCCGGCCCCGCCTCGAGCGCGCCGGCGAGGTAGGCGACCTCGAAGAACGCGACCGTCAGGCTCGCGAACGCGACGACGAAAGTCGCGGCCAGGGCGAGGGCGTCCCGTTGCCTCGTGGGGGGCCTTCGTGCGGCGACGAGCTCGACCCACGCCACCGGCGTCGCGACGAAGCCCAGGACGGACATGGCGCCGAGGACGAGGACGACTTCGAGGACTCCCTGGAACACGTTCTTCTCGGTGAAGGCGATGAGGAGGAGGCCCACCGGGATGAGGACGACCGAGAAGAAGGCGCCGCGCAGGAGAGCTCTCCGGATCGCGCTCACCGTCTGCCGGGAGTCGTGAGAGCTGACCTCGGAGGCGTCGTCGATGGCGGCGTCGGTCATGCGCTCATCGCCCCTTTGGACGCTCACGGAGACGAAGGGTTCACATCTTCTCGAGCGCGTCGATCCCGAGGAGGTCGAGGCACTGCGCCATGACCTTCTTCGCGCAGAGGACGAGGAGGGCCCGGGCCTTCTTCGTCTCCTCCGGAGCGTCGAGGATCCGGTGCCGGTTGTAGAAGGTCGCGAACGACTGGGCGAGCTCGTAGAGGTGCCGCGCGATGACCGAGGGCTCGTGGTCCTTGAGCGCGAGCCGGATCTTCGCCGGGTGCTCGGCGAGCGTCCGCACGACCTCCCGCGTCTCGGGCTCGTCGAGGAGTGCGTAATCGACCGCGGTGGTGGGCTGGAAACCGAGCCGCCGGAGGATCCCCGCGCACCGCGCGTGGGCCATCTGGACGTAGGGTCCGGTCTCGCCGTCGGTCGCGAGCACCCGATCGAGGTTGATCGACTGGTCCGCGTTCTTGGGGAGCTCGATGTCCTTCAGCCGTCCGTTCTTCAGGTCGAAGAACTTGACCGCGCCCGTCCCGATCCGGGGAGCGTTCGCGAAGAGGTCCTCGTCCGTCATGTCGGGACCCCGCTGGGCGTTCCGCGAGGCCTCGATCGCCATCTGCTTCGCCCGCGCGAGGACCTCGTCGAGGTAGACCACGTTCCCCGCCCGCGTGCTCATGCCGAGGTATTGCCCGAACGGGACGTGGATCATCTTCTCCTGCCACGCCTGCCCCGCCCGCTCGAGGATCGTCTTCAGCTGCTTGAAGTGGAGCGACTGCGGCGCGCCCACGACGTAGACCATCTTCTCGGGCCGATAGGTCTGCTCCCGGTAGAGAGCGGCCGCGAGGTCCCGGGTCACGTAGGTCGTTCCGCCGTCCGACTTGAGCACGATGGCGAAGCCGAGGCCGCCTTCCTTGGGGTCGCCCAGGTCGACTCCCTCGGGCCGACCCTCGTCGGCATCCTCATCATCATCGCCCTGCGGCTTCTGAGGCTTCCCCTGGACGAGGAGTCCCTTGGCCCGCAGGAGATCGATGACGGGCTTCATCTTGTCCTCGTAGAAGCTCTCGCCGGCGTCGCTCTCGTGCCGGATCTGGAGGATCGCGTAGATCCGGTCGAACTCCTTCTTCGACCGCTCGACGAAGAACTGCCAGAGCGTCCGCGCCTCGGCGTCGCCCTGCTCGAGCCGCTTGAACCAGCTCCGCGCCTCGTCCCGGACCTTGTCGTCCTGTTTCGCGAGCTGATTGATCCGGACGTAGAGGGTGACGAAGACGTCGATCTCGCCCTCGCCCTTCGCGATCCGCTCCTCGGCCTCGCCCTTCCACCGCTGCCAGGCGGCCATCATGAAGCCGAACTGCGTCCCCCAGTCGCCCAGGTGGTTGATCCCCACGACCTCGTAGCCGAGCGACTCGTAGAGCCGCCGGATCGAGTGCCCGATCACCGTCGACCGGAGGTGCCCGAGGTGGAACGGCTTCGCGATGTTCGGCGAGCTGTAGTCGATGACGATCTTCTTGCCCTTGCCCTCGCTCGACCCGCCATACCGCTGGGGCTTCGCGATCTCCTGGAGGACCGACGCCGCGAGCGCTCCGGGCGCGAGCTTGAAGTTCACGAACGGTCCCGCCGCCTCGATCGCGGCGAGGAGCGTCCCCTTCTCGGTCTTCTCGACGATCTCTTTCGCGATCTTCATGGGCGCGTCCTTGCCCTCCCGCCCGAGCGGCTTCACGAGCTTGAAGCAAGGGAGGGCGAGGTCGCCCCTCTTGGTGTCCTTGGGGGCCTCGAGCGTCGGGAGGACGTCGGCGGCCGCGAGGCCGAGGGCCTTCGCGACCTTGGCGGCGATGTCGTCTTTCAGGATGTCCACGGGGAGTTTCTAACATGACGGTCGCCGGGAGCGCGCCTGTCGGGGCTAGTCGCGGTCGGGGCGGGTCTGCGCGAGGATCGCGGCCTCCCGGATCCAGGGATCGCTCATCGAGAGCCGCGGACTTTCCAAACGAAAAAGTCCAGAGCCCCCTCGGCCGCAAGACGCGCTCAGACTTTCCCGATCGGAAATTCTAGGGCGTCGGCTTGGCGATCGACCCCGAGACCGTGAGCTTCTGGATCTTGATCCGCATGTTCGACGCGCAGAGGAGGCCGATCTTCCCGTCGAGCTCCTTCTTCGAGAGCTTCTTCTTCGGCTGCTCGACCTTGTTGAGCCAGGTCTGGATCTCGTCGCCCGTGCGGACGATCTTGACCGTGTTGATCTTCATGAGGGCGAACTTGTCGCGCGAGGGCTCGTTCTTCGTGATCGCCGAGATCCCGCCGCTCTTCAAGCGGACGAGCTGATCGCCGAAGCGGACGCCGATCCCCTCGTTCTTGTGAACGCCCACGAGGAAGACGAGGTCGGACGAGCCCGCGTTGTAGAGCGCCTTGAGCGTCCACTCGATCGTGAAGTCGCCGTTGAACTCGACCCCATCGAGGAGTCCGACCGCGCTCCCCGACGAGCTGACGCCGACCTCGAGGCCGGCGATCGGGTTCTCCTCCTGGGGGCCCGCCTTCGCGTACTCGCACTTGTCGGCGCCCTTCCACTTCCAGTCGGTGAGCTCGGGCTCGTCCTTCCAGGTGTAGGTGAGGTCTATGGTGCTCTTCTTGGGGCGCCAGTTCGCCGTCACGTGGAGCTTCTTGGCGAGGGCCTTGGCCTCGGCGCTCTCGGTGTCGATCGCACCGGGCGAGTCGTCCTTCTGGTCCTTGCCCTCGTCCTGGGCGAGGATCACGGGGCACGCAGCCCCGAGAGCGATGGCGACCACGGTCCCCACGAAGTTGAGCTTCACGCGCGTTCTCCTCCCGGAAAGAAGTTGAGTGTCAGGGTGTGTGACACGCCGCACAAGGCTTCTTCAGGTGGAGATTTTCTAAGTCGCAGCTACGGCGAGAGTAACGGCGCGACCCTTCACTCGTCATCTCGAGACTTGGCGAGCCCCGCGGCGTCGCGGATCCAGGGGTCCGGCGACTCGAGGAGTTTCTCGATCCGTGCCCGGACCGACGCCTTCGCCCGCAGCTCCGCGATGACCTTCGCGTCCTCTGCTCGTTCCTGGGATCCCCACGCTCGTGCGGTCCACCGTCAGACTTCCGCGTCCGACGGATCTTCGCCCGACTCAAGGGCCCGAAAGTTTCCCAAGAGGAAACCTATTGCCCCTTCACGTCGCAGAAGGGCCAACAAGTCTCCTCCGGGGAAAGTTATGGGCCCCTCACCTGAGCCGGTCCTCCCGTGAGCTCGATCCACGGGTGCAGTATCTCTCGCGGCCCACCTAAGTGCGGGGATTTCCGCCCGAGGAACGCCCGCGCAGTCCTCCCCGGGGAAATGTCCGCGCCCTTCGTGATGCCATGGGCGGTTACGACCGAGGCACATCCGTTGCGCCTCGGGGTCCACCATGAGCTCCGAGCCCCAGGTTCCCCGTCGCGACGTGCTGGACTATCTCCTCTGCCTCTCGGCCTGCGCCGCCGCCGGCACCGTCGCCTACCCCGTCGTGAAGTTCGTCTTCCCGCCGAAGGAAGCCGAGAAGGCGGCCTCGGGGACGGCGATCGCGGCCAGGGTCTCGGAGGTCCCGCCGGGGACGGCCAAGGTCTTCCCGCTCGGGACGAAGCCGGGGATCCTCATCCACACGCAGACGGGCGAGTGGCGCGCCTTCACGGCCGTCTGCACGCACCTCTCGTGCACGGTGCGGTTCCGGCCGGACTCGCAGTCGCTCTGGTGCCCGTGCCACGACGGCTGCTTCGACCTGCGGGGACGGAACGTGAGCGGACCGCCGCCACGGCCGCTGCCGGAGCACCAGGTGAGCGTGAGCGGCGACGAGGTCCACGTCCAGCTGGAAACGATCGCGTGAGCATCACGACCTGGCTCGTGGAGCGCGGCGGCCTCGGCGGCCTCGGCGCGTTTCTCGCCCACAAGACGGTGCCGCGCCACCGCTTCTCGATCTTCTACTACCTGGGCGGCATGGCGCTGTTCCTGCTCGGGGTCCAGTTCGCGACGGGGATCCTCCTCCTCCTCTACTACCAGCCGAGCACGTCGAACGCCTACGAGAGCGTCCACGCGATCAGCGCCCAGGTCCCGTTCGGCTGGCTCGTCCGATCGATCCACCGCTGGTCGGCCGACATCCTGATCGGCGTCGTCGGCGTCCACATGCTCACGGCCTTCCTCATGAAGGCCTACCGGAAGCCGCGCGAGCTGACCTGGATCTCGGGCGTCGCGCTGTTCGGGATCATGCTCGTCTTCGGGTTCTCGGGTT
>Ga0070738_10006761_pt1 | contig 11821 bp, 13 predicted proteins | sample Coa_R2_2_FD_66446 | JGI IMG/M metagenome (GOLD analysis project Ga0070738, IMG submission 66446) | Surface soil microbial communities from Centralia Pennsylvania, which are recovering from an underground coalmine fire - Coalmine... | ecosystem: Environmental > Terrestrial > Soil > Unclassified ... | reverse complement strand
CCCACGCCCTCGATGGCCGCCGCCACGCTCTTCTGGTCGATCTCGTTGACGATGCGCATGATACACTGCGTCTGGCACTGGCTCAACACATCCGCGTCCAGCTTGCCCGGTCGCTGGCTGATGAGGCCGACTCCTATACCGAATTTGCGCCCTTCGGCCAGTACCTGCTTGAGAATGGCGGTGGAGACGACCTCAGTGCCGCCGGGGGCGAAGTGGTGCGCCTCTTCCAGCAGCACAAAGACGGGGTAGGGCAGGTAGGACTCGCCGGAATGCACTTTGCCGCGCTCCGTCTGCATGCGCGCCTGGTAAAGTCTCCGCAGCAGCGTGGCCACCACCACCTGCTGATCGCGCTCGTCAATATCGTTGAGTTGTAGCACCGTACACTGCCCCGGCTTGAAGATTTCGGGCAGATCGAGATGCTGCACATCATCGAAGGTGAAGCTGTCGACGAAACGCTGCTCGATACGCCAGGAGAGCGCGTGGACGGTGCTGGAATCGTCTGCGCCCTCGCTCTCCTCGTCGCCCTTCTGCTTCGCCACCGAGCGAATGGCCTGCTTCAAATCCTCCGCGCTCCACGGCGCGCCCCGTTTCGTCTCGCCGACCTTGCGCAGCGCCCGGCTCAGCAGGTGTTGCTGCTTCTCCGTCATCTCTGGAAGCAGATGGCGCATATCGCCCATGTTCAGCGTCGAGAGCCGCACCTTCACCTGGTCGGGCCGGTAGACCCGCACCTGCGCCCGGTAGCTGCCGCCGCGCGCTCGCCCGTTCCCATCGGCCTGTTCGGCAAACTGAGGAAAATTAGCGATCTCTTCGAGCGTGCCATACTCCCCGTGCGGGTCAACGATCAGTACGCAGGCTTTGTTGTGTGGCTTCATCAACTCCTCGATCACCACGCTGGCAAGATAGCTTTTGCCCGCGCCCGTGCTGGCGATTATCGCCATGTGCGTGCTGACAATATCCTTGACGGAAAGCACGATGGGAACGGCATCCGGCGGGCGTGTCAGCAGGGAGCCGATGGTGGCCGAGCCGGGCTGCCCCGGCTGCCTGCGACAGAGAATATGCGAAAGCATCTCGTCATCGGCCAGGAAAATCTGCTTGCCCGACTGCGGCGGAATCCAGGGATTGATAAACGAGCCGGTGAAGCGTTCGTAATAGCCCATGATGGAGACGTGCAGTTCAAACAGTTCGTTGGCGCGCGCGTCATAACCGACCATCGCTGCCACCTGCGCGGGCGCAATCTCCGGCTCCGCCAGGAACGTATCCGGGTAGAGTTGCAGCGGCACGCGCTTGATAATGCGCCCCAGCACGCGCCTCGTCGCCATTGCCGGAGCCGCCCCGTTGAGGCCCGGCTCCCCTGTCTCACTAACCTCACCAGCTTCGCCAACCTCCCCGGCTTCTACCGGCTCGGTCAGTTCATAATAGACATACTCGCCATTCTTCAACACCTGCTCGTCGTCGCGCGAGACAAAGGTATATTCATGCGTGGACTCGCCCGGCCCCTTCGTAATACCCACCGGCTTGCGCGGCGCGCGTGCAGAGGACGCTGTGGGTATGGATGTAATGTGCTGTGCGTCAGCCATGAACTCGTCTCCTTATCCCGTCGACTCCACTTTCAGCTTCCAGGCAAAATTGCGTTTGACGATTGAGAGCAGAGCGTGATTCTGCGGGAAAAGCGCCTCCAGTTGCTCGATGATGCGCAGCGTGACCATCGGCAGCAGGCTGTTGCGCTGGGCGATGATGTGCGGCAGGTAGCCCATGTGCAGGTAGGGCGTCTTGTTGCCGGGGCCACCAACGGCGGCATCGGCAAAGAAATGGAAGGCGCGCACCTCCTCATCGCTCATTGTCTCGATCTCGCTATCCAGTTCCAGCGAGAGCAATGGCACGCCATGCATCACCGACAGCAGTTCCGTTTTGCCGCCGGGCAACGGGCGCTGCTCGATCATGCCCAGAATCATCACATAGATCAGCACCGCCCGTTCCGTAATATAGTCGGGCGAGAACAGTTCCACCTGCGCCTCGTTGGACAGGCGCGGCCCCAGCACGCCATAGGCCGGATTCTGCAAAATGGTATCGTAGATCACCCCGACGGCATACGTCACCGGCTCCTGGCTCTTGCCCAGCACGCGGTTCAAATCCTCGTCAGGGTCATCGGCCTGCGCCGAGCGAATGGAGACGCGCACAAAGCGGCCAAACGCATAGTCCGCCGGCACCGGCTCAACCTCAACCTCTCGCGGCCCATAAATCTGGCAAACATAATTAATATGCGAGTCAGACTTGACGATCTTCCCGATGAACATCCACAACTCCCGCTCTTTCAAACAAGAGAAATACGCAATGGGGACGCAACGCCCCTCGCACAGCCATTGTAATCGTACCGGCCAATAAAAACAAGTACCCGGTCAAAAACTACTATACTCTGGTATTTCTTATGGAGAAGCAAGAAAGCGGAAATGGTTACAGCACCTTCACCAGTTTGACATCCTCTTCCTGGAAGCCGAGATGCCGGTAGAAGCCGCGCGCTCGCGTATTCGCCGCGCCGGTATCCAGAGAGAGGAAGCCGTAGCCCTGCTCCCGCGCCCACTGCTCGCAAGCCTCAACCAGCGCCTGCCCCACTCCTCGCCCCTCCGCCGCCTCGCTGACGGCAAGCTCGCCGATATACGCCTGCCCGACGCCGGTAAAGTGGCGGGCATGGGAGACAGTCGCGAAACCAAGCGGCTCCCCCTGCGCTCCTTTCGCAACAAAGACCATCGTCTTCTCCCCATGATTTTCAATACTCCCGTGCAGCCACTCCTGCACCGTCGCCAGCATCTTTTCGGGGTCTCGCCAGGGAGGAATCCCGATCACCAGACGCGGTGCAAGGCTCAACACAAACTCACGATCAGCTTCCACAAACAGGCGAACATGAACAGGGGAACTTTTGTCGGATGAGAAGGAAGAATGGGTTGTCATAGTACACCTCCTGAGAATAACTGGTAGATCAAGGTTACGAACATCTTCCTTCTTAGAATACATTGTATTTTGATTTCTGTCAACTATAAATATTTATTAATTAAAATTATAATATGTTTCCCGCTCAATATCATTTGAATTCTCCAGGAAAGAAGCTTGACAAAAACGGACGCAGCAACCTTTTCCCATTTTCAGGTTGCCGCGCCCTCGTTTGCCTGATTCTCCAACAAGCCCATCATATTTATGGAGCCAGCAGGAACGTTGTCTGTCTGTCCAGATGCAGGGTAAAACCATATCCTGGCGGGGGGGTTCCCTTTGGTGAGCCTGGGCTATTGTAGCCGCCACATCCTGACAAAACCAGCAGCGTAGCAAGAAGCAGGAGAAAACTCAATGTCACAACTATACGTTTAGCCTTGTTTCTCAACATAATTTTTCCCTCTTTCTTAAGATTTCAAAGCGACGCTTGCAAATGCACAGTCCAAAGCGTTTACCGCACCTGTTCTTACGAGGGAGATTCGCAATATCCCCTCTCTAAATAGATACGAGAAAGGTTACATAACTCTACATTTATGAGACAATCTAAAAAATTTATATCACATCTATTATATACAGAAGAAGTTGATGCTTTGACTGTTTCGCTGCCACGTTCGCTGTCTAAAGACCACCTTCCTTTGGCTTACGAAGGTAGAGGCCCTTGAGAAGGGGTCTAAGTTGTGGCTAGCGCGCGTCTGCTATAATACGATATGTATGAGATAGAGTTGCGATACAACACTACGGAAAGCTTGAATACCCGGCATGGCAACAACGGTCAAAGATACGGGGCAAGGGGCCAGGACATCGGCTGTTCCCGTTAAACATAAGCGTCCCGCGAATAATAATGGCAACCGTCCGCGCAAACAATCGCGGTTCGTGCAGCGACTGAACTATATCTGGCATCACCCGATCAATGCGATGTGGGGGTGGCTGAGTTCAGTGCGCAATGCGATTTATTTGATTGTCGCCATTGTGATCGTGTGTTTCATCGGCATTTATTTTCCGCAGGTACCGCGTGAGGTGATCGGAGATGCGGGGGCATATGCGGCATGGGTGCAGCAGAATGCGCTGCCGAGCTATGGCTCGCTGACGCCGATTTTTGACTGGCTGCAATTCTTTACCATCTTCTCAAGCTGGTATTTCAAGCTGCTGCTGACCCTGCTTTCGCTCAGCATCGTCGTTTGCACGCTCAACCGCGCGCCCGCCATCTGGCACAATTTCGCGCACCCGCTGATCCGGCGCAGCGATAAGTTTTATCAGAACGCACTCGAACGCGCTGAATATACCGTTGCTGGCGCTGACGCGGTGAAGTGGACGGAAGCCGCGCTGCGCCGCCGCCATTATCGCGTGCGTTCAACGGTCGTCGAGCAGGAGTCCGGGGTTGTGACCTATCTGTATGCCAGTAAGAATGTGTGGGCCACGCTCTCGACCTTCGTTTTTCATGCCGCACTGGTCTGTTTGCTGATGGCGGGCGTGCTTTCACAGTGGCGCGGCTTCGACCCCAACAGCCCGGCCCGGCATATATTGCCCGCGCCTATTGTCAGCCTGAGCGATGCCCTCGCCGGGTTCAGCTTTGACCAGGCGCTGGCTGACGGGCAGAGCGCGGTCGTCTACCCGCGCGGCACGCCGCACAATATCAGCTTTCGCGTCAATTCCTTCAAGGCCACATTTGACCCACAGACCGGCATGGCGACCGATTATGTCACCGATCTGAGCGTCTATCGCGACGGCGAACTGGTCGCGCATAGCAGTTCACTGCGCGTGAACACTCCGCTCAGCTACGACGGCATCGTCTTCCACCAGTCCTCGCTGATCTCCTCGGCCAGCGTCACCGTCACCGACGAGCATGGTTATGTCCTCTTCAACCAGCCGGTCGTGCTGGATCAGAGCGAGACGCTGCCGGATGGGGAGCAGGTTGATCTGGCGACAAATATTCAGGTGGGGGATACGAATATGGTCATGAGTATCCTCTTCCCGCACAGTCCAGGCGTAGAGCTGGCGCAGGTGCATAATCCCCTGATGCTTGTCACCATTGGTCCACCCGGAGCCACCAGCGCCGCTCAGGATAAGGCCGTATTGCCGCTGCATCCCGGTCAATCGGGCCAGAGCAAAGACAAACAGTGGACGATCACGCTCACAGGCGCCAGCGAGGCTACCGTGCTGCTGGTGACAAAGGACGCCGGGGCCATGTTCATCTGGCCGATTGCCGTCATCCTCATCCTCAGCCTGTGCGTCACCTTCTACTTCCCGCAGCGCCGCATCTGGCTGCGTATCGCGAGCAATTCCGTGCAGATGGCCGCACTGCGCGAACACTTCACCAATATTCGCACCGACCTGCTCGGCATCTCGCGTGAAGCGAAAGATTCACCAGCCCGCAGCCTGTAACCTCACGGATTGCTTCCTCACAGGTTTTGTGACGCTTCTGTGATAGAGAAATGCTCTGTTGTGATACCTCTGTGTGACCGGTACGTTACGCTTTTCTCAAAGAGAAGACATACTCAGATCAAGGAGATACGATCATGGTCATACATCGAGGGATTGAGCCTTCCTCCGCTAAAACATCCTTATCTCCTCTGCCTGATGCAGGGAAAAAGGAAGGAGAGAGGCAGCCAGTGCTGGAATTGCAGGTGGGATCGGCCCTTGATCCTGGCATCAGGCGCAGGCAAGCCCCGAATGAAGATAGCCTCTCCGTTGTTCATGGCCTCATTGCTTCCACCCCTTCAAAACTGTTTACGTTGATGATTGTGGCAGATGGCATGGGAGGACAGGCACACGGCCAGGAAGCGAGCCGTCTTGCGGTGAAGTCACTGAGCAAATATATCATGGCCTCTCTACGCACAGAGCAGCAGGAGCCGCGCCCTTTTATTCCTCTGCTTGAAGAAGGCGTTAACCACACGAACCAGATAATCTACCAGCGCAACAGGCAGCAGGGAACCAGAATGGGAACGACGATCACGGTGGCCCTGGTGGTTGATAACACAGCATATATCGCCCATGTGGGGGACAGCCGACTCTACCTCTATCGCAAAGCTGACGGCTTATCGCAGATCACCCGCGATCATTCGCTGGTAGCCGCCCTTGTTACCGCCGGTGCTATCCAGCCGGAAGAGGTCTACACGCATCCCGGTCGCAATATCATCTATCGCTCTCTGGGCGAGCGGGCCAGCGTCGAGGTGGATACCTCGACGCTCACGCTCGCCGATGGCGATATCCTGCTGATATGTTCCGATGGCTTATGGGAAATGGTGCGCGACCGGCAGATTGCTCGTATCCTGAAAGTACCCGCACCCGATCCTTTTGACACCGCGCAGGCGCTCATTCAGGCAGCACTGGCGGCTGGAGGTGAGGACAACGTGAGCGTCATTGTGGCGCGGGTACACAGGAAAGGACATTATCCCGTGTAAGACGGTCAGGAAGTTGCTTTGTTAAGTACATCCGAACTTGCCTGCAAGGGGCAGCGTGAAGGTAAACGTGGAGCCTTCGTTTTATTCCCTGTGCAGTAAGAGCGATGGCCGGACACCCGCAGGGTATCCGGCCATCGCTCAATAGATGTTGAACCTTATGCGGACCGTTCTCTTAATAGGAGGTCACGCAGCTACTGCTCGCATTGCTCCAGATCGGTTGCACCGCGTAGAAGTGCGAACCAAGCGTGATATCGGTGGAGTTGCTGGCCCAGGCGCACAGGTCGCCATTTTCCTCGCCAGAGGAGCCGGTACTGGTGATCCAGCCAAAGTTTGTCGAAGTTCTCTCAGGATGAGGATCCGTCATCGCCTCGGCATATTCATGACCGCCCACGATGGAGAAGCCATCGAAGTAGCCATTGCCATAGCTATTGTTGGTTCCGTTGACGAAGTTCATGCCACAAGACGCCCCGGCATCAGGAATATAGGGCATATAGGCATAGGCCATTTGCGTACCTGAAGTCGGCTCATCATGCCAGGCGCACCAGACCGTGCCAAAGCCGCTCATTGAGTGGCCGTGAGGCGTGAAGACGAAATACGTCGCGTTGGGATTGTAGCCGCCGAAGTGGTTCATGAGCCGTGTGGCTGCATTCTGAATCTGTGACTGCGTAGGTCTCGTTGGCACCGAGGTCGTATCTACCCAGGTTCCTGCCAGTTGGCCCGTCGGATTTGTAATATGCGTGCCACCACTCCCACAACTCGTCGAGCCAATCGCGATACCCTGACAATACTGCGTGTCAATGTTATCCCAGGAACTTCCTCCTACGTTGCTGAAGAAGCCTTCAATGTAGGCCTGGGCTTTGGCGCTGCTGTAGCCGCCTGTTGAGAAACCAGTATTCCACTGGCTCCCCCACCAGCTGATGTACACCAGCGGAGTAGTCTCGACGGCCCCACCCTGGTAAACCAGGTTGGTAGCGGCAGGTTTGAGCTTCGAACCATGGTAGATGCCCATAAGATGGGCAGCAGGAGCCTTTGAAATGCTGGCAGCATTCGCAGAGGGTGACCTACCAACGAAAGCCACAGCCAGGGCAAACACGGCAATGCCAATGGCCAGACGGAAAAGCAAAGATGGAATCACCGGACGGTACATGAAGCGTCTCCTCTTCTCTCTAAAGAGATCTTGTTGAGTATATGAACGACACTCGTTGTATCGTCTGTACCAGACTTCCAGGCGCTGGTTGTCATAGTACAGATGTGACTACGCAGGATGAGCAACATACAGGGGACACACATACAGGGACCTGTTCCTTACACACTGGAATGAAGGGAACACATCAAGCAGAGGACACACGGGCGAGAAGAAAAAACCTCAAGGATCTTTCATGAGGCACCCCCATTTGAAGACACAGGAATAACCCTGTGACTGAACAGAACTGGCTACAATCCCCTTTGCTAAGAGTATACACGATAATCTCTAGAAAAGTCTAGAGCAGCACAGGCTTTTTTTGCGATAGAACGATATTTTCGGGAAGTTCACAGGGATCTGGAAATCTGCCCAGGTTTTCTACTGCTCGCCTTGCAGCCTGCGTCGGCGTTGTTCGGGACTCCAACGTGTCAGCAATAAGGTCTCGCCATCATTTTTTAGTTCGTAGTAAACGGTCGCAATATCAAAGTCCGTCTGATAGCCGAGATGCACATAATCGGGACTCTCAGCGCATTGCAGCCACTCCGCCAGCTTCTTCTGCCCACACTCTTCACACAGATAGCTAAAGACAGGCCGTTCCTGTTCATCCCGGTGTTCATATTCGAAGACCGGTGTCTTCTGCTTACATCTCTGGCAGGTGCGGTCCCACAGGTTCTGGTTTCTGGTATATCGACTTAGACTCCAGATAATGACCCCACCCGGTATCTGTCTCATCGCTTCCTCCTTTTCAGTGGAAGGGCCTCTCTGTACCGATGGTTTCATGCCCCTCCTCTTGTCAGCAGATTGCACACCTCTGAGTGATGAATGCACTTGCTGTGTTAAACATCGGTTCTGCTAAGAGAAACACGCCTCAGAGGCGATCATGATACTGGTTGCGTTTCTTCTCCCTGGCTCGCCTCTTGAGGTCACTATAGATCATGAATCCAAATGCAGAGGCAAAAACCAGCAGGATAAGGAGCAAGAGGATGAAGGATGGCATAACACGAACCCTTTCTGTATAATCCAGCCATACGTCTGCCTCAACGCGGGTAGTATGACGAGAAGGAGCGGATACATCACAGCGTGGTGCATTTCATGAGAGACTTAACAGGAAGAAAATGGAGACAATACTGGAAGCTGGCCCACTGTCTCGACAATGAGATTGTCTGTTCCTCTCACCTTTCCCGGACCCTCTACCAGTCTCGTCACAACATGTTCTTATTTACAAAGAGAGTATACCATAAAAAGTGGATGATCTGGTGGCTGAAAACCAGATCACCCGCTTCTTTCGAAGCGAGAGAAGACCTATGGGAGCCAGCCCGGATAATGATTTCACAGGACAGGGTGGGAAAAATTGGCTCTCACAGGGGAAAGTATGCCTTTGGCGGGCGAGATGTGCTACACTTGGCACATACTGTATGGTGCATTGTTGCTACGAGTAGGATGTCTATTGGAAGCTGCGCAATACAGGAGTGTACGCCGGGCTTGAAGCCCGGGAATAGAGAAAGTATGATGGAATTTACCGATCGCATCTTGTATTGCCGCGACTGTAATCAGGAATTTACCTTCACCACTGGCGAACAGGAATTTTTCGAGAGTCGGGGCCTCACCAATGCGCCGAGTCGTTGTCCCACCTGTCGTGCGGCACGCAAGCAGGCAGGTGGCGGACATGCAAATAGAGGGCAGGGGACAGGGTATCACGGGCTGGCTGATGAGCCAGCCGCTTCTCACTGTCTACCGCCTCACTCTTGCTCAGACCTCGCATCGATGCGCTGGATGGTGGAAAGAACTTCCCTACGGCTCTGTTCGCTGAGCTCCTGACCGTGAGCCGAGTAGAGTGCTTTACAATAATCGCCCTCAATCCCCACGATTCTCACCTCCAGCTGCTCCCTTTCCAGCAGTTCAACGTAGGTGGTAGCTCCTGCCTCAGAGCGAGTAAAGGCAATCTCTCTTGCCGCCGCGTTGCGGTAGGTATGCTCGCCTGTCACTCGGATGGAGAGGTGTGCAGATGCCGTCAGATGGCTGATGCTACATGCCACTTCATAGAGGTAGCTCTTCACTTCTTGCGACCGTTCGCGTGTGATACATTCGTAGGAGATCTGAATCATGGGCTTCCTGCTGACAACACTGGTTGATGCTGGCATGGAAATGCTTCCTTTCTTGACAGAGAGTTGGGTGAGATCTTTCACTCCAGTCAGCGAGACGCTCTCTGGCCCTCTCTGAGTATACTATAGATTTCCTTCCAATTTGTAGATGTGCTGTGGAATCATGTGCGAGGAATCGTCTTTGTCCTCAATTCATCGCTTCGCTGGCGAGCGGGCGCGCGTTTCTGGCGCAGAGAGTAGGCAAGATGCGCATTGAAGGTCGAACCATCGCCCCATTCAGGATGCAGCGCATGCAGTGACTGGTAAGCAAGGGCAATCACGACGTGAGCAAATTGCTTGCCATCCATCTCGGTTAACAGGCGGCGTAGATGAGATGGCGAAGGTGCAGACCAGAATTCACGCATCTCTGGCTCGGCTTCGGGGTTAGAGCGAGAGGAAGGGTGTTCGGTTTCGGTGGAAAGCCGCTGGTATCCCAGTACACGCCATGTCTCTTCCTGTGGATCAGGAGAGCATGCGGATGCTTCTCTCCCTGGCCCCCACTGCTCGATGGTGAGCAAAAGGTCATCATCAGAGAGCGCAAGCAAATCAACCTGGACTTGTTTGATAAAGGACTGGGCTGAATATCCCATCATGTATGCTTTCTGTTCAATCATTGAGAACCAGTACGGTGAGCTGTGTATACACGTTACCAGGGCCAGAGAAGAAGGTCTTTGAAACAGGCAACCATTTGCTCGTATCGATTGGCAACATCAACATGAGGTGTAGCCTCATCTGGTAACCGATTGATCAGCAAGCTCACGATCCTCTGCTGTTCCTGCCTCCATTTTTCCTCGGTCAATCCCTTTGATATGGCATCCATGATGGTCATGACAAGGCGATAGTCTGAAGAACTGAGTTTGTCATATCTCATGGCCTCCTGGATACGGGCAGAATAAGCCATGATCTTCCCCATCCTCTTTGAGGAGGATGGCTCGTCTGCTTCAGCAAATTGATTGCTCATCTGTTTTTTCCTTCTTCCGGGAAAACTGCTCGTTTTTCTCTCTTATATTATGTCACATATCACCTTCTCAAGGGAAATATTGTGAAACAAAAGCCGATATAAATCTCTCCAATAGATGCTCCGCATTTGCAGTGGAGCATCTATCAGGGTGGAGGTTTCATGAAACCCTTTTCTGTCTATAAAGGTGTTGTCCTTATCGTGGTGATTATTCCATTACTGGCCATCGTCTTGCCCTGAGAGCGCGCCGCAAAGCTCAGGGCAAGGTTTTGACTATTCCTCTGTATCAAGCCAAACGGTGACTGGCCCATCATTGATGAGGGCCACATCCATATGCGCGCCGAAAACGCCGCCCTCAACGGGGATGCCGTGAGCGGCAAGGGCGGCTTTGAAGCGTTCGACAAGCGGCTCGGCAAGGGCAGGGGACGCTGCATCTGTGAAGCTGGGCCGCCTGCCCTTGCGCACATCGGCATATAACGTAAATTGCGAGACGACGAGCGCGGCCCCGCCAACGTCCAGCAGCGAGCGATTCATCTTGCCCGCCTCGTCCTCAAAGATGCGCAGGTAGACAATCTTCTCGCTCAATGCCTTCACCTGCGCTTCTCCATTCTCACCGTCTCGCTGACCAACGCCCAGCAAGATGAGCAGTCCCCGGCCTATTTGTCCAACGACCTGCCCATCTACCGTCACGCTGGCCTGGCTCACACGCTGTAATAACGCTCGCATACTTGCTCACCTCGCGTAATTTCTTTTATTGATGATATATGTTTGATTCAGTGTAACACTGACAACTGCGGGCAGGCAATAGAAGGGCAGGAAGACAGGAAAAATGGAGAAACTTCGCAGCGAGCCATATTTTTAGACTCCCTTCCTTTTCAGATTCAGAACGCCACTGTTACCACAGGCAACACGCAGCACCTGCATAAAGGGTTTCTGGTAGAGCAAAACCTGCAAACAGTGGCAGCATGTCGGTTGATGCTTGCTTCACGGCTGAACAGAATCCTGGGAATCCGAAAAATCTGGAAAAACCGGGGAAAAATTCGGGAACTTTTTTGACAAAGGTAACGTCTATACGCTATGCTGCGAAAAGAAGGGATAACGTTCCTTGTTTCCCCCAAACGAGGTATTCCCCCTTTATCCCTTCTTTCCTCTTTTT